>JGI24710J26742_10001045_pt1 | contig 25783 bp, 24 predicted proteins | sample BioPla2DNA2_FD_26742 | JGI IMG/M metagenome (IMG submission 26742) | reverse complement strand
GGGATTAAAAGTACAAAAAAATCACGACTCGGCAATAATTTGGTTGACTTTTACATGAATTTCTTCCCATAATTCATCCGGCATTTTGGCTCCTATCACCTGTACTATTCGTGATGATATCCATGACCCGATTTGTCCGCAAACAGGCAGGGGAAGATCTCGCGCCAAACCGTATAAAAAGCCTGCTGCGTATAAATCTCCTGCTCCGGTAGTGTCTATACAATCGGCTTTATATGCCTTAACGCTATATTGAACACCTTTGGAAGCGATCATTGATCCTTTTTTTCCGGTTTTTACTATGGCGATATCAACTTGTTGCGATAATGCAATTAAAGCATCTTTCGGTTTTTTACCTGTAAAAGCGCGGGCTTCATCTTCGTTAACAAACACGATGTCCACATACTTGGTGACCAGGGAATTCAAAAACTCAAAATGCTCCTCTATCACGTTAAAACTTGCCAGATCTATGGACACCAGCATTCCGGCCGCTTTTGCCATTTGAACGGCCCGCAGTATCAATGCATGATTCTGCACCAAAAAACCTTCAATATGCAAGATATCGTAATTTTCAAACGGAGCAGTTGACAAATCAGCAGCTTCCAACTCACCGGCTGCTCCCAAAAAGGTACACATGGTGCGTTCACCATCCTTGGAAACCAGTACCGTACTGCTACCTGACTGCTGTTTGTCCACAATCAGATAAGGAATTACCCCATTGTTTTTAGTATCGTCAAGAAAAAAATCACCGGTATCATCCTCTCCTATTTTGCCGAAGAACCCGGCNTCACCACCTAATTTGGCAATACCATNTACAGTATTTGATGCTGATCCACCTGTAGCTTTTACCGCTTTTGAAAAATCAAGCAGGGTACNCAATTCATCAATTTTTCCGGAATTTATCAATTGCATGCTGCCTTTCCGCAGATTCAGTTTTTCCAATACACCATNATCAANTTGTAATAGTATATCTGTCAACGCATTACCCATCCCCAGAACTTTCTTCATAATGCTAAACGATTTTTTAAATTATAATTTTTCACAAAGATATTGCATAATTCAGAAAAACCTATTACTTTTGCAGTGCATTAAAAAAATGCGGTAAATTCTTCCTTAGCTCAGTTGGTTAGAGCATCTGACTGTTAATCAGAGGGTCCTTGGTTCAAGTCCAAGAGGGAGAGCAAAAAGGTTGGAAGAATAAAAACAAAAAAGACTGTTTCGTGTTGAAGCAGTCTTTTTTTGTTGGTGGAGATTACCGGACTCGAACCGGTCACCTCAACACTGCCAGTGTTGCGCTCTAGCCAGATGAGCTAAACCCCCTGTTAGTGCAAAATTGCGATGCAAAGATAAGCAAGTTTTGTGAATTTTGCTTACTTTTGTGAAAATTAATTCAATGGGTACACAAAACAACAAGATAATTTTAGGAATTGATCCGGGTACAACCATCATGGGATATGGCTTGCTGAAGGTTCGGGACAACCAGTCTTCGATGCTCGCCATGGGGGTGTTGGATTTGAGAAAGCTTCCCAATCATTATGAAAAACTGGCTCGTATTTTCAATCGTACGCTATCACTGATTGATGAATTTCTACCCGACGAAATGGCCATTGAAGCTCCTTTCTATGGAAAGAATGTGCAGTCGATGCTGAAATTGGGTCGTGCCCAAGGAGTTGCCATGTCTGCAGCACTTTACAGAAAAATACCCATTACCGAATATGCTCCCCTAAAAATCAAAATGGCAATTACCGGTAACGGCAATGCTTCCAAGGAGCAAGTCGCCGATTTACTACGGCGCTATCTCAACATCAGTCCCGAGCAAATGCTTCCACATTTGGATGCCACCGATGGTTTGGCAGCGGCTTATTGCCATTTTCTGCAAATGGGTAAACCCATTTCTATACAAACTTATAAAAGCTGGAAAGATTTTTTATCCAAAAATCCGGATAAGATTGTTTGATTCCTCCTTGTCCCTTTTACCTTTTCTTAGTCGTTTTAATCAGCTCTTCCGGTTTTTTATTATAAAAACTTGGATCTGTATGGTTCCAGGTTTCTTCCAATTCCCAATTGGCTCTTAATGAGAGTTTTTTAGAAAAATATATCACTTCTTCAGGTTGTATTCTTCGCTCTAAATCTCCTGTGTCCCATTTGTCATTTTGATTGGCGTCAATGAACATACGCAGGAAATATTCACCGGGACGAAGGTATTGAAAAACAGCTCCTTGCTGCTCAGCTCTCTTCGATTGTATCACTTGTTCTTTTGAATCAATCACCTGAATGTAAGCATTTGGATCATAATTTTGCAGCGNAANTTTCAGGGTAGAATAATCTTCCAGTGACTTGATNTTAAATGAGGATTTCAGTTGATTGGAAACCCGACCATATATGCTGACAAAAGCAGCAGAATCAATATTCAATTCGTAACTTTCCTCAGGTTTCCAGGCATGACTAAGTCCCAAAATGCGCCCTATAGAATCTTTGTACAAGCATGTAAATTCAACAGGCTCAGTTATGGTGTCTACTTTATGAAACAGATGGATTTTTCCAACACAGAAAGAATCCAAAGGTTCTTCAAAACTAAAAACGATATCGCGGTAGAAATCAAAGCTACTTGACAAATTGTTTTTAAAATTCAGGGGTTTTTGTTCTTCAACCACCTCTTCTTCCGACTTACCCCTGGACGTTTGTCTCGGTTTCCTTTGAAACAAATTCAAGGTATCGACAGTAGATACATAATTAAACAATGAGTCGGTTTTGAGGTATTCAACAGTCAGTGTCAACGTATCTTGATTGTAAACGGCGGCATCCGGAATCCAGTAGGTTAAGCTGTCAAGTTGCCCGGATTTTTGGACTAAAAAGCGGGTATCTACATCAAAATTAAGAGGTGTGATCTGTGGCAAACTATCCTGTTTATCATTGAAGAACAATTGAAAGTATTTACTATCGGTGCGTTCCGACTTGACCAAATACTGTCTTTTTTTGGTTTCTTTGAAAAGTTTAATCAAAATATCATCCGGAGTAAAAACAGTTTGAGAAAACATATGAATAGTATCAACAGTAACCGAATCCGACCATATTGTATCAATCCGTTGTTCCAATCTGACTTCAGGAGTGATNATGGANTCATAGAATGCAACAGACTCTCCGGGTTGATATTTAAAATCACGGTTTAAATCTGANAAAGCATACAGTTTATACTGTCCGTTTTTTATGTTTTGAATGGTAAATTTACCTTCTGAATCTGTCTTTGCAATGCGTTTAAACTGGTCACCTAAAATAGCCGTATCATTCAGATTATCATGTATCCCCACAAACACGCCGGACATAGGATCTAAGTTTTCAGCATTCAGCAACCGACCGGCAATTTGCAAAGAGTCAATTTCATCACCGGTAGCAAATGAAAAAACATAATTCTCCAAAGGATTTCTCTCATTGAGATCAACGATGGCATTTCCGAACAAGATACTGTAAGTTGTACTGTCCTGTAACTCATCCTGTAAAGATACGGAAAGAACCTTGGCATTTGCCCTCACTATCGGCTGGGTTTTTTGAGGCGGAGAAACAACCACATTCTCACTAACTTTATCCAAAGTGATATTTTCATTAAAGTACACTTGAATATCTTTCTTTTTGAAGTTCACTGCCCCGTTTATGGGCGAAGAACGTACAACCACGGGAGGAATAGAGTCTTTCGGTCCTCCTGTAGGCCCCGCAGCCCTATTGGCACAGGAGCCAGCAGCGAATATTAAAATCGTAAAGAGAAAAATTTGGTATAACCTCATTTATTCGAATCTTTTAATTGAAATTTGGTTGCTCAATCAACCCTTGTCTTTGCTAATATCTGATGCCCCATCCTGCACCTTAAACATTTCTTTTCTTCGCAATAATTTTTATACAAATATATAAATGCCTGAGAATCACTTGCTGAATTAATTTCCATCCCCATTGCTTTCCACTTTCGAGTGATGTGATTATTCTCCGGTGGAAGCTTATCAAGCAGGGTCAACGCCCTTTCTTTTAGTTCCTCCACTTGCTTGTGTTCTCCGTAACAAAATAGCATGGGAGCAACCACATTGATCAGCAGACTATACACGGAACTCAAACCCATCTTTTTCGGTTTGAGAGTATGCGTTTCACCGCCGGGTAAATAATGACTTTGCCAATAATCCGATACTTCAGCTGTAATGAAAAGCTGAACCAATGTATCCACCTCTTGATTATTAATCACATAGCTGAATAAATTTTCACGCGTGAAAAGCAGGGAAGCCAATTGGGCAATCCTGATGTGCGGAAAATTGTCAGGCCTCAAACGTAACAAACGCCATTGCAAGTTATCCACAGGCTGAAGCTTGAATTTCCTCCTAAGAAATTCGTACTCCCNTTTCAGACTGCAAATATAATCATCATTTGTAATTGTTCCATGCANCAANCCCGATTGTCCNNATAAAAGAGCTTCCAACTGAAACAAATCGGACGAGCATTTTTGTACAATTTGCCAGGATGTGGAAGTTGCCAATCTGAAAAAAGCATCGTTGTTCACAGAATAACCGAAGTGTTTACATAGGACAAGAAAAAAAGTCTCTTCCCAATGCCCCTTGGTTTTTTGGAGCAAATCGTCAATTTCTTTTACCTTCTGCTCCATTCTTTCTGCTATCAGCGCATGTTTCCAGGCATGAATATAGATGGGAGTAACATCTTTTAATTTGTCTCCACAAGCAACCCATTTGGCAGCTGCAAACATTGCCTGATAATTTTGTTCAATATCTTCCGCAAAGCTCAACTCTAACTGCGGAATTTTTTGTCCATCAGATCTAAAAACAGGTACATCCGCTTTTTTAACTACATGCAAAATCACATTGCCGTAATTCCTGTCGCCCTGATGTGCATGCCTATTCCAGTCAGAAGCCAGATTGTGGATCTCTACATTTCCTGCCCAAATGGTTTTTCCAATTTTTATTTTGGCATTGAAAAAGTCAGGACCGGCATGTATGTTCGGCCTGCCCACATCAATCACTTCGACGGATTGTCCGTCAATAGTATATAAATCATGCTGTGCAAATAATTTGTATTGCCAGATGTAATGTAAAATACATTCTTTCATAGTTTAAACAAACAGATAAGTGAGAACAAAGAACAAAAAGACAAAAAGACAAAAAGACAAAAAGACAAAAGATAAAAGATAAAAGAATAAAGATAAAAGACAAAAGAACAAAAAAAGAAAAACGATGAGTTAAAAACTGAACTCGCCACCCCGGAACCCGGAACTCCCCTAACTTCTTATAACTTCCTTAACTTCCTTAACTTCCAAAACCAACTCCAAACTACTAACTCCAAACTACTAACTACTAACTACTAACTACTAACTACTAAAAACAACTTCCCTAACTTCTATAACTTCTTATAACTTCCTTAACTTCCCGGCTTCATCAACTACAACAACCCCCAATCATACCCTTCCGACTTCCAAAATTCCAACGCTTTGGGCAAGACTTCCAACACATTTTCTTTCGCTTTCAGGGAATCGTGGAATACTACCACAGAACCTTTTCGCAGGTTACGTTTGATGATTTTCAGGATGCGCTCCGGACTTCTCTTTTTGTCATAGTCACGGGTAATCACATCCCACATCACAATATCATACTCTTTGTGCAAGGCTTTCATTTGAGCAAACGTCATTCTGCCATGCGGTGGCCGAAACAGTTTGCTTTGTATTATTTCCGAAGCTTTTTTTACGTTCTGCACATATTCATCCGTAGCATAACGAAGGCCCCTAACATGATTGTAACTGTGATTTCCAGTTCTATGTCCCCTTGCCAACACTTCACGATACAGATCCGGATGCTTTGCTACATTCTCTCCCACACAAAAGAAAGTGGCCTTCCATCCGAAAGTATCTAAAATATCCAACACCTGAGGGGTTACCTGTGGTACAGGACCATCGTCAAAAGTCAGATATATTGATTTTGAATGCGTCCTGATACGCCAGGTCAATGACGGAAAAAAAAGACTTGGCATTCTTGAAAGTTGCATACCCAAATCCTACATTCTTAATCTTCTTGCAAACTCCTGATAGTCATCCATATACTTCCCAAGGATTTGTGTTTGATTGTATTTATCCGCTAAAGAAAGTACGTGATTAAACACAGCGAAATGATGTCCGATTTGATTTTCTGCAGCATTGCGTTGTGCAAAAGAAAGACTGAAGTACCAATTCAAATACTCAACACTATTTTGAGCCATTAGATCCAGAATTTCACTACCCTGTTCAAAGGCGTTTAATTTAAAATAAGACTCCGCCAATGGGATGGAATAAAAATCATGTCGCACGGTGGCCGCCGGAATAACTTCCAGGGAATAATCCAGTGCTTTTTTGGCACGTACAGTGTCATTTTCATCTATCAAAGCAGTTACCAACTGACTAAACATCATCCTGTGGGTACGGCACATCCGTAAAGTATTCTCATCTAAATAAACAGTAGAATCTGCAACATTTCCATAGCTAAATTTATGTACCATATTGTCATACATTTCGTCAGTATTTACAGCTGCACCCTTCCCTTCCGTGCTCAGTGGCATGATTTGGTACGCCAAACCTGTCAATTCAAAATGATCATTCAATCCCAAATAATAGCTGTCTCCTACAGTTACAGCGAAGTATATCGGGCGTTTCCATTTATTTTCTTTCAACATTTCAATCACCATCAATTCACTTTTCGTCAGCCTTGACTTATCAGTCAGATCGATGTCAATTTGTGAAACAATTTCATCAGCCCTGTTTACATCTACCACACCGTTTTTCAACACTTCTTCCTTATCAACAGGGATATATAGTTGTTTGGAAAAAATAAATCCATCCCCATCCCTGCGATATTCAGGATCTAATGCTATTTTAAAAGCGGTGTCCACATCCATCGGGCGACCAATATCATCGCGTACCAGGATTATCTCATTGGTTCCGGACACATACTCACCGGGAGTCCATGAAATAGGCAGGGGCTCTGAAAGATAAGCACCCCGTTTCATCTGATCAATATACCAGTCGGTCTGCAAATAACTTAAATTGCAAACCCGGATATCCGTACCTCTGCCTTCCACTTCCTGGTTATACCACAAGGGGAAAGTATCATTATCGCCATTGGTGAAAATGATGGCATTTTCCTTACAGGAAAGCAAATAATTGTATCCAAAATCACGGGCTACGTAACGGTTGCTTCTATCGTGATCATCCCAGTTCTCAACAGCCATCAAAGTTGGCACGCCCAATGCAGCGATTGAAACAATGACAGCTGCGACATTTTTAGGTAAAAATCGCTTAAAGAGCCGGATCAATCCGAGCACGCCTAATCCGATCCATATACTGTAAGCATAGAAAGAGCCTGCGTAAGCATAATCCCTTTCGCGCGGTTGACCGGGTGTTTGATTGAGGTAGATAACGATGGCAATACCGGTGAGGAAGAACAACAAACCTACGATCCAGAAGACATGTTTCCCTTCTTTCCCGCTTTTCACCAAATATACGATACCGATGATGCCCAATATCAAGGGCAACATGTAATACCGGTTACGACCTTTATTTTCTTTTAGTTCAGTGGGCAGATTGGATTGATCACCCACCAATCTCTTGTCAATAAAGTTGAATCCGGTAATCCAATTTCCTTTATCGATGCTGCCATGACCTTGTATATCATTCTGTCGCCCGCTGAAATTCCACATAAAATACCGGAAATACATGTGATTCAGTTGATAAGAAAAAAAGAAGCGCAGATTTTCACCAAAGGTAGGAACATATTCTGTCCGGTCTTGCCCGCAATAGTCGAACCTTACCCTCTTCCCTTTTACATTACCCCATGCTTTGTAGGCCTTTACGTGCTCGGGAGAGGAACTGTACATCCTTGGGAAGAACATATTGAAACGTTCATCCATCACATAATTCAACTTATGCCCGGTCACAAAATACCTGTCCTTCTCATTGGGATCTGTTTTAGGAAGCGGTGCATAGGATGCTTCTCCTGTTTTGTAGATAGGAATACAGGTATTCCCTTCGATTCTCAGCTTGACGGGCGCATTGTAGGTCTGACCATAAAACAAAGGTCTGTCGCCGTATTGCTCCCTGTTTAAATAATATTTCAATGCAAAAACATTATCAGGTGAATTCTGATCCATAGGAGGATTCGCAGCAGAACGGATAACGATAACGGCATAGGAGGAATAACCGATTAATATCACGGTTATCATAACAACAGCCGTATTCAGCCATCTCGGATCTATTTTTTCTTTCAACTTGACAAAAGCAAGGATTAAGGCGGCAATGATGATGAACCCAATGATATAATTGGATCCAAAAAATGGCAACCCCACGATGGAAATGGCAGCAATAAAAGCTATCGCCATTCTGGTGTAATTTTTCTGTGAATAAGTCTCGATAACAGCCCAAACCAATATGCCTAAAGCCAGCAAAATGTAAACAAGCGTTCCGGAATTAAAAGGTAATCCGAACGTATTGACAAAGAGCAGTTCAACCAAACTGGCTATTTTAACGAATCCCGGAATGATACCGTACAAGACGGTAGCAAGAATGACAACGGACACCAACATGGCTTTTACCACACCCCAGGGTGTTACCTGGTATTTTCGGAAATAATACACCAATACGATGGCCGGGATAGCCAACAGATTCAACAAGTGTACACCTATTGAAAGCCCCATTAAATAAGCAATCAATATCAGCCATCGATCTGAACCGGGTTGGTCTGCGAGATCTTCCCACTTCAATATCAGCCAAAAAACCAGGGCCGTAAACAGCGATGACAAGGCATACACTTCCCCTTCCACGGCAGAGAACCAAAAAGTATCCGAGAAAGTATAAGCCAAAGCCCCAACCATGCCTGCACCTAAAATTCCAACATAATGTGCCAATGTATATTCATCTTCCCTTTTAGGGATGATTTTCCGTGCCAGGTGCGTGATGGTCCAAAATAAAAACAAGATGGTAAACGCACTTGCCAATGCCGACAAAGTATTGATCATGAGGGCTACTTGAGTCGGATCGGAAGCAAAGAGTGAAAAGAACCTGCCGATAAGCATAAAAAAAGGTGCTCCCGGAGGGTGTCCTACATCCAACTTATAGGCAGTTGATATAAACTCTCCACAATCCCAGAAACTGGCAGTAGGTTCCATAGTGGAAAGATAAGTAAAAGCTGCAATGGCAAAAGCCACCCAGCCAAAAACATTGTTCAGTAATTTGAATTTCTTCATTGTGTTTTTAAGCAATTTAATATTTTACTTTCCATGCCGAATACAAGACGGTATCTCAAAAGCGTCCAAAGATACAAAGAAAATTCTTTCTCAACAGATAAAATTTCTATTATTACGCAATTCCAGATTTATGGTTTTACTCTCATCGCATCCCACGCAAAATACACAATCAAAGCTGCATACATGACAATCGCCAACCACTGTGCTCCTGCACTGCTTTCCCACGTTGTCAGGAAGAAAGAATGACTTTCTTTGATACTATTGATAATCGCGGGACTTGCTGCATCACCCAAGGCTGCAATTTTCTTTTCAACCATGGTGGTTTGGATAAATTTGATCAGTGCACTGACTACACCCATCAAGGCACCACCGGCAATAAATCCGGAAGCCAGCAAGGTTCCTTTATCTTTGCGGGCTGTATTCAAAGCTTGATTTTTACTGCGCGTAGAAACAAACCAGCTGATGCCTCCTCCTACTAATAAAGGCAGGTTAAGTTCCAAGGGGATAAACATTCCCAGGGCAAAAGCCAAAGCAGGAATTTTAAGGAAAGTCAGCAACAAGGCAATACCTGCTCCAAATGCATACAAAAACCAGGGTGCTCCTGTTCCCGACATCAAAGGTTCAATCACTGCCGCCATGGCATTGGCTTGCGGAGCTACCAAGGCCCCTTCGCCCGTAAATCCATAGGTTTTGTTCAGGACAATGATCACGCCCCCTACAGTAGCTGCTGAAACCAAAGTTCCGAGGAACTTCCAGGACTGCTGCTTGGCGGGTGTACTGCCTAACCAATAGCCAATTTTTAAATCCGTGATAAACCCACCGGCCATAGATAAAGCAGTACACACTACTCCACCAATTACCAGGGCTGCCACCATGCCGGCTGTGCCTTTCAACCCCACAGCCACCATGATCACCGAAGCCAAAATCAAAGTCATCAACGTCATGCCTGAAACCGGATTGGTACCCACAATAGCAATGGCATTGGCTGCAACGGTGGTAAACAAAAAGGCGATTACTGCAACCACTAAAATACCAACCGTGGCATGCAAAAGATTATTAACCACACCAAAATAGAAAAAGAGGAAAGTGGCTATCAAAGTAAGAATAACTCCTATAACGATGATTTTCATGGGAAGGTCACGTTGGGTCCTGATTACCGTCTCATTGACAGCCTTATTCTTTCCTTTGATCTCTTTACCGGCTAAGCCCACAGCACCTTTGATGATATCCCATGACTTGACGATACCAATGATACCAGCCATCGCAATGCCGCCAATACCGATATGACGGGCAAAATCGGTAAAAATCCTTTCAGGTGGCAAGTCTGCCAATCCGCCTCCCTGATAGATGGGATTCAGGATGTGGAGGAAATTCTCACTCAGGAAAGGCAATGCGGGGATCAGTACAAACCACACCAAAGCCGAACCTGCACAAATGATGACCGCATATTTTAAACCGACAATATAACCCAGGCCCAATACGGCAGCGCCCACATTGATCTTAAACACCAATTTAGCTTTATCGGCTATGGCCGTACCAAAAGGAATAACCCGCGAAGTAAAGGTCTCCGACCAAGTGCCGAAGGTAGCGATCACAAAATCATACAATCCGCCTATCAATCCGGCTATCACCAAAGGTTTGGCCTGACTGCCGCCCTTTTCCCCGGAAATCAACACCTGGGTGGTTGCCGTAGCTTCAGGAAAAGGATATTTGCCGTGCATATCCGAAACAAAATACTTGCGAAAAGGAATTAAAAACAGAATGCCTAAAATACCCCCCAATAACGAACTCAGGAAAACTTGCATAAAGCTGACCGTCATCTCGGGATACTTTACCTGTAAGATATACAATGCAGGCAAGGTAAAAATAGCACCTGCCACAACCACACCCGAGCTTGCACCAATGGACTGAATGATAACATTCTCACCCAATGCACCTTTTCTGCGGGAAGCCGTTGACAGTCCGACTGCAATAATTGCGATAGGAATGGCAGCTTCAAAAACTTGTCCGACTTTCAAGCCCAGGTAAGCAGCTGCAGCCGAAAAGATTACAGCCATCACCAAGCCTAAGGAAACAGAGCGCGTATTCACTTCCGGATAAGTTTTATCCGGCGACATCACCGGCTTATAAACCTCACCCGGCTTTAATTCTCTGGAGGCATTTTCCGGCAAACCCATTACTTTTTCTTGTTTGGTACTCATGATTAATTATGCAATTATGGTAATTATAAATTTTTATTAGCACTTTCGTAGAAGCCCTGCAAAAACATAAATAGTTTTGTTGTTTGCAAACTAACATCATCACATAAAACTCAATCAAAGGATGCAAAGCTACGGGATATTTTTCAATTTACACAGAAGAAACCAAAAATAGAGTGCTCGTAAACACCCTGTTTTTATAAAATTTTTTCAGAAAAACATGAAATAAATAAGCACAAAATAGTGATTAAATTACCTAAATCGAAAAAAAAACAACTCCGTAAACACTCTATGTCAATATGATACAAAATTTTGATAAATTTGACACTAAAATCGAATGTTATAATTAACAAAATTTGTTTATTTTTGTGGAGTTCTTTAATGATAAACACTTTCGATATCTTAATATACCTTATTTAATAACCATTTTTAATAACGTCGTATGAATAAATTTAAATCCTTATTTACTGTATTCTCAATCTTAGCGATGGCTCTTGTTTTCACCCATTGTAAGGACGAGAAGCAATCAGAATTGAGTCTCGACTCATTCGAGCAATTTGTTACGATTTCCGGTAAAGTAGTTTATAGTACCGGAGTGGACACTACCTCTACCGACTATACCCTGGAAGTCATGAAACCGGCAACGGGCCGAAAAGTCTTTGTAGAGGTTCCCTATGCGAGCTACAAACCTGGTTCAGCAGGAACTAAGATCTTCGAAACTGAAACTGACAGTGTTGGAGCGTTTTCTATCGAAGTTCCAACCACTCCTCTGGGCATAAACGCCGGTATTAGGATGGAGGAATTTACAGATTTTTATAGCGAATATGTAAAGATGGAAGATGGAAAACCGGTCTTTAAAACACGTCTCAGACGGTATGAACTAGCATTTCCTCCCCTCCCGGGTACGTTGAAAACAGGAGCATTTTCTTTTCCGGAGGCTTTGGCTTACGGTTCTGTAGAAATCGATATGGAAGGCTATGACGAAAAGATTACTCTAACGGGGAATGTACAACTCGCTTATGAATCATCATATCGTACCGGAGCGTACAGACCTGCATCTTCGGGAACAGTTGAACTGGAGGTTACGTATGATCCGTTGAGTCCGACACCTTTGACCGTAACTTATGGTGCAGCCACCGATGCAAACGGAAATTATTCAATCACCATACCTTTAAAATCGTTTGAAGACGGGTTGCAAATCGACAAAGTGTCCATCAGGGGTATTGGACAAACAGGATATACTCACCACTCCAAACCCGGTGAAACGAAAACATTATCCGGTGCATATGTAACCGGTCCTCTCGGAGGTTTCCCGATTAATTTAACCAATATCATTAAGGATATACCCCATTCATTAGGTCAGCAGTTTTTAAGATTCACACCTGGTCATAATGATGGATTACCACAGGCTGAATTTGCGCCTGAATCATGGACTGACGACCTTGCTGGTTGGGAGAAATATCCTGGTTTTGATGAAACAATTACCGTTACAGGTACTTGCAATATGGCAGTTGAAACAGGTTTTGCCACAGGCTCCTACAGAACAGGCGTTCAGACCGTAAAGTTGAATGTAAATTATGGTACTTTACCAGCTAAAACCTTGTATGCTGCCACAAAACCCGACGGCTCGTTCAGTATAGATTTACCAGCTCAAAAATCAACAGATGTATATGCGGTTGCGCTGCTTGCTCCGGAAGAAAATGAATACATGCACTTTAAATCTGTCTCCGACACTATCACGATAAGTGGCGCGTATAACCTATACGCTAACATTAAGAAAGATGCACCTCAATGGTACGAATTGGGAGATCATTATTATAAATTTACACCGACTGCTTTACCTGCAACATGGCACAATGACTTAGCCGGATGGGTAAAGATAAAGGATCGTGATTTAAAAGCTACAGTTTCAGGCAAAGTTTACTTAGCCAAGGAAACTTCTTTTGCTACCGGAGGGTATGTACCTGCAGCTGGTCAAGTTATTGGCATTGTTGATGGTGATGGAAATACTTATGAAGGAGTTGTGAATGAGAACGGTACATTGAGCATCGAAGTACCGGTAGAGAGAAGTACTGATGAATTGACTATTGGACTTACTACGGCTACAATTGACGATATTAAAGATTTCGTGCATTATACAAAAGGCGGAACAAATGATGTAAGAACCCTGGCAGGACAATATGACGCCACACAGCTGAAATCTGCTTCAGCAAAATGGAACGAATTGGGAGACATTTATTATGAGTTCACACCCGATGCTCCACCAACAACATGGCAGGTAGATTTGGCCGGATGGAAAGTAGCATTGGATCATAAATTTTCTAAGCCAATAACCGGCGTATTGNAATTTCCTGCAGAAACCGCGTTCCGCGTAGGAACTTACAAAGGTGCAGCTTATCAGATTGTCAAACTTATAAGTAATGGGTTTACTTTGGTTGGTGCTACCAATGCCAACGGAGAATTTTCAATACCTGTTCCTCTGAAATATGAAGATGATGAGCCCGGAGCAGCTTTGCACGCAGACATGGACGCAGTAAAAACCACCTCATTTTCACACTTCAGAAAACCTGCAAGTAATAGTACTGAAATTTTAGAAGGTGATTACAATGTCAAACTTACAAATATTCCTGCCGGCTCACCTTGGTATGTACTTGGTACACGCTATTATGATTTTGCCCCGGATGCACCACCTGCCAATTGGACAACCCGACTACCCGGATGGGTTGTTCTCCCCAGTTATACTGCTGCCATAACAATAAAAGCTAAAGTTAAAAGGGCATTTCAGAAAAAAGAAGGCGGTATTTGGATCGCAGGTTGGGAAATTGACAGAAATCGTATGGCAACTGTTGATGTTGCAGGAAATCAATACGATGTGGTTTCTAATTCAGCCGGAGATATTCAGTTCGTACTTCCTGTAAATGGCGTTCCGGCTAGTTTGGCTATCACCATTACTCCTGATGATGATACCGCTGACGTTCCGTTTGTGCATCATCCGGATGTCACAAAGGACGATCGCGTCACCATTTATGGAAAATTTGGAAACGCAAATAATATAAATGCCAGAGATATTACTAAAGACGCAAATACTAACTTGTATCACGTAACAGAGTCTGCAAAGATGTTTTACACTCCTGATGGAGTAGCACCTGACGGATGGCTCAACTATGACTGGGCAATTATTGTTGACCAGGAATAATAGCTTGTCCAAGTGGATAATAAAGTATTTTATTAAAACTATAAACGTATGAAAAATATAAAAATAAAAATAACACTTGTGCTCGCAATCTGTTCTTTTGCGTGGATGTCTCAGGCACAAAATGTGGGACAAAAGGAAAAACCTATTCTGCCGGAGGCAGGAGACATCGGGTTAGGAATTGACTTAGTTCCCGTTTTGGATTATGTGGGCAATATGTTTAATGGTACTCTTAATAATGGTTGGAATGTCTTCGGGGGTGAACCCGCACTTCCTATCGGTGTACCGGCTGTGCCGAATGTATCCATCACCGGGAGGTACATGTTTACTGACGATTTTTCTTTACGTGCTAATGTAGGATTGATTGGACGCAATATATCGCAGCAACTGTACATCAGGGATGATGTCGCTTTTTTCGACAATCCTTTATCAGAAGCCAGAATTACGGATACTTATAGACAAAGTCGTTCAGGTATGATATTGTCTGTTGGTCCCGAGTTGAGAAGAGGATACCATCGAATTCAAGGCTATGCAGGTCTGAATGTGATTTATGGCTATGAAGCACTGAAGGATGTGTATCAATATGGCAATGCCGTTACAGAAATCAACCAAAGACCTTCCAGAAACAATGCCGGTTTTATTGTAGCACCTGCTCCCATTGCATTTGCTAACTGGACACAAACCTATGTGACAGGCAGGTATCATGACGGAAACACGCATTATATAGGATTGGAGGGAGTTGTAGGTGTGGAATATTATATCACATCGCATTTGTCGTTGGGAGGCGAAGTTTCCTTATATGCAATACAAATGTTCACAGGCAAATCCTACCAGGAACAAGAAGGATTTAATTTCCTGACAAATAAAGTAGAGCAAAGGACAGAACTGATCGCTCCAAGAAGCAGAATGTTTTCTTATGGAACAGATAACTTAGGAGCTAAACTCTATATGATGTTCTATTTCTGATAAGAATACTCATTTTTGTGAATTATACCCGGGGGTTGGTTTCGAGCCAATCCCCGGGTTTTTTATGTACTTTTGGGGATACTACCGTAACTGACTTATTATGCGAGAGTTATCAACCTCGTCCGGTGAGCCGAAAAATAAGTAAGAATAGCGTAAAAAAATGAAGAGAGGTGACGAATTCATGGGACTTCCAGTTCCTATAAAAATAAGGCTGTCTCAAAAATGAAACAGCCTTATTTTTATATTTGTGGGCCCAACTGGACTTGAACCAGTGACCCCCTGATTATGAGAAGCATATTAATACTTTATTTTTTGTTTCATTTACTTTCAATCATTTAGTTTTCAAGCTGATGTGAAAAAATGACTTTTCATTCCTTTTCACTTTACTATATATTCTTACTCAATCTGTTCAACAATAGTTCAACAAAACTACATAAATTTTCTGTACAAACAATGAATTATATTTCTTTGTTTTCTATTAAAACGATTTTCGCTATTTTTAAGTCCTTCCATATATTTTTACATCTGATAGGGCATACGACTGCTAAGCTTCATAAAAACTTACCTACATAAGTAAATTATGATTATTAAGCAAAATGTTATAGCTTACAGTTGCAAAACTTGCAAAACTTGCAAAATCTACACTTGTATAAAATAGCTATTATAAATCTATACAAAAAAAGCACTTCACTAATTAGTTAGAAAAAAAACAGTAAATATGGTAAGGCTACATAAGACCATTATCGCAGAAGCTAAAATAATTAGACCTTGCAATAATCAAGTGGTCTAAAAAATTAATTTCTAAAAACTTACAAGCACTCTGGAATTTCTTGGTTAGTTCCTTGTCTGCTTGACTTGGATTGGTGTTGCCTGTAGGATGATTATGTACCAAAATAATATTTGTAGCTAAACATTTTAATGCTACACTTAATACCAATCTAATATCCACTACAGTAGAAGTAATTCCACCTTTGGACATATCATAAACACCTATTACTTGATTGCCTGCATTCATCAATATCATTTTTACATTTTCTTGTGCATCAAGCGTGTTATCATCCCAATAGTTGAGAATGAACTTATACACTTCATCACTATTGATTAGTTGTTCTGAATTTAAATTTTTGTTTTTGTAGGATAAAAAAATTTCTGTGAGTTCCATAAATATAAAAATTAAAAAATCCCTTCTATCTGGCAATACCAATAAGAGGAGATAAGGCTGGATAGAAGGGATTGTGTTAAATTAACTTGGATAAGCTTGTTGATCAGAAATGTTGAATGCATTCACAGGCATAAATAATGCATCATTAGTTTCTTGCTTCTGAATTACAGCTTGTTCCTTTTCTGGTGTAAACACCCATCTGTGTCTCAGGGTAAGTTCTTCTCCTGTGTCTTTGACTACATAGGAATAAGGTTTACATTCTTGCCTTACAATGCTTCCCTCAAGCTCTTGTCCTATGAGTGACTGACATAAAATTTCATTAAAGGTTGTTGGAATATACGCCTTCTTAGATGTTGCGTAATAGTTTCCTGTTGATTGACTTTTTACCAATTCAATACCACCTTGAACTTCAAGAACATAGAAAGATGAATTGTCTTCTCTCAGTCTTTCTTTGTAGTTTACAATTTTTACCATTTTTATAAGTTTTATGAGTTTAACAATACTGTAAAGGGCTTGAAAAATTGAAAATTCTTATTATTCTGTCCCAAATTTTTCAATTTCTTTACAGACGCAAGGGGGATTCCCTTCCGCCAAAATTAGTGGGGGTTATTCTATGGGGAGGTTCACGCATTCACAACTGCTTTCAAATTTTTTATCAATAAAAATTTTTCTGAAAATATTTTTTTCTGATAAGTATGTTGAAATGGTAGATAAAAACTTTTATTGATTTTGCTTTTTTTAGTTAAAAAGTTTATATATTTTTGTAGTTGGTATCCTTGCTAAAATTTAGAGAAATTTTACTGAGGGGATATTTTGAATTTATTATAAACATAAGCGTTTAAGTATTATTCTGTCTAAGAAAATCGCCAATTTTCAAGCTAGGAAACAAGATAATACAACAAGAATGCTCATGCTTTGGTATAGGTATTATACTGGGCGTGAGACTGTTGTATTTTTTGTTTCCGGGTATTTGGCGATACCTCTTAGACAGGAATATTTACAGTTCTCACGCTTTTTTTATGTGCGAAATCTACTTATTTGAAAATTGGAAAGTGGTAAGTTATTATTTGTTTTTATGATACAACATTGAATAACTTAGTCTTAATATTAACTATTAAAACTGTTTGTTATGGGTAGTATCCCCAAAAGTGTATAATTTCTATCTTTCTTTGTTGCAAAGAAAAGAGGTAAAAATCCACTTAACTAGTTTGTTTTTATTTGTTTTTTATGGTGTTATAGGTTTTAATAGTATTACTTGCTAGTAAAACAATTGACAGAGATAGGTATGAAGAAGACAAAGCAGGTAAGATTATGTGGATTATTTTAGGAACTTATATTGGAGTCTTACTTATTTGGTTTTATATAATTAAACCTATTTACTCTAAAAATGGCTTTTCGTAGCATGGCAGCTATAAAAAACAGGTTTTCATTTTCCCATATGCTCAGTCTATATTTAAAAAATAGATATAACTATTAAAGTATAAGTTTGAAAAACAGAAGGCATTTACAATATAGTAAAAAATGAGAGATTTTTTAATGCAATGTTTTTAATATCAAAATATTAACTTAACATATAAGGACAATTAACTAATTTGTTTTAATCATAATGCAAATGAATTCAAACAATCAAAAAACAAGAATCACAACAATTATAAAAATTATTTCTATGATTATTGTAATACTTTTTTTAGGTGTTCTGGGAATCTTTTCACCAGCATTAGGAGGAATATTAGCTGCTTTTATCATCCCTGCCATTTTGAAATATAAATCTAAAAAAGATAAAAAAGAAGATACATATCAATTAGATTAGAGAGATGAAATTTAAAGATTACTATCAGATACTTAATGTCTCACTAGGTGCAACCAATGAAGAAATAAAGAGAGCATTTAAAGAAGAAGCTTTGAAATGGCATCCAGATAGAAATGCAGGGAAAGACACTACCTTGCAAATGCAACTCATCAACGAAGCATATCTTATTTTAAGAGATTCAGAAGCTCGCCAAAGATATAATAAAGAATATCAGAGTTATTATGAATTTGTTTGTGGAGAAAGCAAATATTCTCAATCACAAGAAAATGAAAAGTATTCAGAATCAGCAAAACAAGAAGAACCGAAAAATGAGAGTTTTGAGTATGAAATAAAAGATGACATTTTAGCTCAATGGATAAGAAATGCTCAAAAGCAAGCTATAGAATTAGCAAAACAAACAATTGAAGATATTATTGGCGTGTCAAAAGCAGTATCTAAAGGATGCCTACAAGGAATAGGTGTGGTTATATTCAGTTCAATATTAAGTGTATTGCTGTCAATAACTTGTAGTTAAATCAAATTTGAAACTACAAGATACCATAAAAGAGAAAATTATTCTGTTTTTAATGAAAGCTTATATTATCACTTTTATGATTAAACAGTATTATTATTAAATATATTAAAACTCTATTATGAAAACATTTTTAATTATTGTAGCCATAATTTTAGTAATATACTTTTTATTGAAAAAATTTTATGTGCCAAGGATAGCCAAATTGTATTCAACAATCCTGTCAGGCTTAAATGGATATGCTTTTCAAGGACAGGGTAGAGGAACTTTTTTAAAGGATGGTAGATTACAGCTCTATAAAACCAATAGTAATCAAATTATATATTTCGAACTGGACAGCTTTGATAATTTGATGATTGAATGGCGATTAAAATACTATCAACAAGAAATGGTTTTTAAAGATATTCTTTTTAGAACTACATTAGATTGGATTGATAATATAGCTAAAGTAAGGGCAAATTCTCCTGAGGAAATAGCTAATTATAAAAGAAAAGAACTGGAAGCTGAGGTAGTGTTAATAATAGAAAGGTTCAATGAAAAATACAAGAAACACAAAGAAGATGTTGACAGTAAGGGAATACCAGAAAGAATACTAGGACGTGTTGGAATATCTGCTGAACAACTGAGGCATGCAAGAGAGTTTTTTGATTATTAATGTATCTTTTTTTGTAGAAGAATAAATTAATCTATAAGCTTGTGGAAAAGAATAAATTTGAAGACAATCTGGGTTGTCTTAATTATCTAATAGGAATCATAGGAATACTCCTATACATTATTTCAATATATCTGTGTTTTTATACAATTCCATCTCAATGGTTATTGTCAGTTTTTGTAGCTGTTTCTTTGTTTTTGATTATAGTTAGTTTTACAAATTTAGACAGTGATGATATTTCAGATATAGAGTATAATTTCGTTGAAATAATCAAAGCCAAATTCTCAAAGTTCTTCAGTTTAGATTATTATTTCTTTTACATAATGTTGGTAATTCTATTCGCTAATTTAACAGGTTTATATTCTGAAGGTTATTTTGACCAATTTGGAGAATGGCAAGAAAGCTATTCAAATGAAACTCAATTAAAGATATTAGGGGGAGTACTAATAATTACCCCTTTTTCATATTGGATTAGCCTACTTAAAAGTGAAATAAAACATATACAGCAGGATTACAAAACTCTTATAGGTAGAGTATTAAGGGAAGAGAGATTGAACGAAGAAATGAAAGAGTTTTATGAAAAAGAATTTGATAAAATATAATAATCAAATAAACTAATATCGATGAAAAAGGGAAGAATAATTACTTTGCTTATTTTAGCAATAGCATTAATTTCATGCTCATCTAAAAATTCTTTGGGTGGCTTGATAAAACTGCTACCTGAAAGTATTTATAATTTTAGAACTTTTTTTGGTGCATTTATTATTGTTTTTGGGATTAGATTAATTGCAGCTTTTTTGTTAGGTTCAGTTGGGTGTAGAGATGTGATAACGCTCAATCTAATCAGTCTTGGATTGTTTATTTACATCTTGATAGTAAGGGACTATGGATTTTTCTTAACCCTTTTAATATTTATAGCTGATATTATTGTGTTTATGCTTGGTTCATATTTATGGAGAACATTTTTATGGAAAAAGAAAGAATAAAAATTATCATTAAAATAGTCTTAGCTGTACTATTTTTCCTATGCTTGGCTGATATGCCTTATGGTTTTTATCAGTTTGTGAGATTTTTAGCATTGGTAGGTTTTGCTCTATTGGCGTATTTCGCAAGTGATAAAGAGAATAAAACAGAAATGATTATTTATATAGCTCTTGCTGTATTATTTCAACCTTTAATAAAGATTTCTCTTGGCAGAACTCTATGGAATATCATTGATGTGATAGTGGGAATAGGATTGCTTGTTTCCATTAAATACCAAAAAAAGGAATAAACAATTATATTTATTTTACTAATCTTAATCAATAAATAATTATGGGAATTTTATCTTATCTTAAAAAGCAGAAAGTAAAAATAGAATTTTCAATTATGCTAACAAAACTTACTTCAAGTTTTAGGCAAATAGTAGAAATCTATAAAAAACTTTGTTTACCTAAAATTTATGCAAGAATACATCTTAATGCTGGAAGTACATTAAATAATGAAGTTGTACAAAGAATGTATGATAGAGGAGATTTTAATGATATAATTAATTCTGCAATTGAAGACGAATTAAAGACAGAGATAGGACTTTTAGTAAATGCCATTTTTGACTATGGTGTTGCTTTATCTGGAGTTGGTATAAATGAAAAGAACGAATCTTTAATTGAATTACATTCATTAATAATAAAACCTGCTCTAAAAAATAGAATTGAAGATTCATTTAGAAAAATGCAAGTATTAAGATATGATGATAAACAATTAAATAAGTTTGTGTTGTTCTTAGCAGAATTTGTTTCTGAACAAATTAAGAAAATATAAGAAACTTTTTAGCATATTGGATTTTACTAAATTACCACCTATTAAAATGAAAACAAAAAAGATTCAAACAGATGAAGAATTAAGTTGGATTTTAGCCAACTTAGAAAAGATGGATAGTTGTTATGACCATCATTTAGCAAATATAAATTTAAAAAGAACCGAAAGTTATACTTTAAACAAAGATGAAATAAGACTTCTAACTTCTTATATTAGTGATATGAGAAGAAGTATAGATATATTAAGAAGAAGTATAGATATATTAAGAAATAGAGAAATAATTCCAACTAAGATTTTATATTTAATCTTACCTATGATACTTCTTTTAATATATTGTTGTTTTTTAAAATAAAGCTCTAACAATGAAACCAATAAAGGATTTTAATGATGTAGATGAATTACAAGATAAACCTTTATCTAAAATTGAAAAAATTATTAGAGTTCTAATTACAATAGTTCTTATTTACTTTATTTTCCATAAACAAGAAACAATAATATGAAAAAAGGAAAAATCGCCCCAATATGCCCAAATCAGCTGATTCGGAGGTAAAACATAAAGAGACGATTTCTGATACAAAAGTAATAAATTATTCTGAATCTGAAAATAAGTGTATTTATTGCTAAAACAGAAATAGTTCAAGGTCTATTTTTATTTATATAACAACTCAAATAGCACCAAAAAAAATAACCTATAGAGCATCTGACTTCCATGAATTTTTAGCAGGTATGTTCTTTGACCCAGAATTTCAAGAAATTCTAAATAATACAGAATATAAACAATCTAAAAAATCTATTTTCCAAAAGTTTATTGATGTATTGTCAAGAGTTATATTTCCTAAGATTAAAGATAATTCTATTCTTAAAGCTGGAATTCAAGCATTGACAGATTCTTTAAAAGAAAAAGAACAAAAAGAAAGAACAAAGTTAGGAGAAAGTGTAGAGAAAACAGAAGAAATAGAAAATCAAGCACAAAAACTTATCAATGAAACTAAACCAAAAGAAGTAGGTAAGAATTTAATGGATAATAGTTCTATTAGTCAAAATCAACAATATTATGAAGGAGATATAACACCAGAACCTAATACAATATTTGTATTTGGAAGTAACCCAGAAGGAAGACATGGTGCAGGTGCTGCAAAGATAGCTAAAGATAAGTTTGGTGCTGTATATGGTCAAGGAGAAGGATTACAAGGTAATGCTTATGCTTTACCAACAAAAGACTTAAGAGTTAAAGAAAATAAAGGATTTAAATCTATATCTCCAGAACAAATAACAGAAAATATTAAAAAGTTATATGAAGTAGCAAGACAAAATCCTAATAAACAATTTAAAATAGCTTATAGAAATACAGATAAGACTTCTTTAAATGGTTATACAGGTTATGAAATGATAGAAATGTTTAATAATGCTGGGGAGATACCTTCTAATATTATATTTAGTAAAGAATGGTTTGATACAGATAGATTAAACCTAAATAATCAAAAAGAAAAACCTTTATTTTCTCCTAATAAAAATCAAAATACTATGAGTAATATTAAAATTAAAAACCAACAATTTACAGAAACTATCTTTGATATTTTAAGAGATATGAGACTTGGTCAAAGATATACTGATGGTAATTGGAGTTATCAAAAATTTAAAATAAATAATGGTAACAAGTTTGGAGAATTTGGAAAAGGTGCAGAAACAGTAAGAAATCAAAAGAAAATAGAAGCTGTTTTAGAACTTTTGGGAGTTGGTGAAGCTGCAATTTTTAAAGAACATTCTAACTATATTGAATTATCTTTTAGACCTTATACAAATGATAAGTTTAAAGATTCTGTTTTTAGAAAAGATAATAGAGATAAAAAACGTATTATATCACTTCTCAAATTTCTTTCAGCTAAAACAGGTGTTGAGTTTGAAGAAATAACAAGAGAACAAGCTGATAAACATATAAAAAAGAGAAATAAAAACTTTAAAATTAGAGGGGCAAATGTAGCAGGAAAAGCCTATGTAGTAACTTCTGGTGGAGATAATGCTACATCTGAAGTTGCAGCAGAAGAAATGTTACATCCTTTGGTTGAATTTTTACATAGAGAAAATAATGATTTGTTTAACAATCTCTTATTGGAAGCAAGAAAAAGTTTTCCTACTTTATTTGCAGAAATTACAGCAAATTATGGAGAGCCAGGTAGATTTTATGAAGATAAAGATGGACAAATTAGATTAAGAGGTAGTAATACAATAGCTGATAGAGAATTAGTTACACAATCTCTTGCAAGAATTTTTGATAATAAGTGGGAAGATGTAGATGATTCTCAAAGACAATCATTTAAAGACCTTATCATAGAGTTTTTAAATATTGTAAAAGAATGGTTTTCTCAATGGGTTACAAAAAAATCTAATGGTACAGTAGAATTTAATTTGAAAGATTTACCAGAAACAACTACTTTAAATGAACTTGTAGATTTGTTAAATACTAAATTAGATGCTACTCTTGGTTTTGAGAATGTGATGAAAGATATGGAAAATCCTGTTAGATATAATAAAATAAGTGAACAAAATACCATTACCCCAGATATTATTTCTGAAATAGAAGATAACATTTGCTAAATAACTTAATAATTAGAGTATGAATTGTTTAGGTAACAATAAAAGTGAAATAAAAGAAAATATAAAAAAAGGTATTCAAAGTATCATTCAGAGTAATGGTGGTACTTTGAATACAGATAATTCTGTAAATTTAGGTAATACCAATATCAATCAAATTAAAGATTATCTTAATGAGATGTTTGGTAATACAGAAGGATTTGTAGAAACTGCACCTTGGTTAGTAGAGAGAGGTGGTAAAATATATTATCAATTTCCTTCTAGTGTAGATAAATGGGTTACAGATGCTATACGTCAAAAAGAAATAAAGGATAACGTGAAGTTGGAAACTGCTCAAAGAATTTCTAATTCTTTGGAGTATATGAAAACTCTTAGTGAAGAAGAGTTTAGTTTAACTCCTGGTAACTTGTATAGTTAAATAAAACAGGAAGTGAGGTTTGACCCCACTTCCCATCCAACTCAAAAAACTCAATTTACCAATGGCAAACTGAATGCGGTTGATTTTTTTAAGTTGTGTAATTACTCTATAAACCAAGAGTATTCTTTATCTCCATAAAGAGCTTTATTGATGCCATCAGTGAGTTGTGTAGCATTTAATCCCCTATCTAAGAAATTGTCAATATAGCTACTCCTGTTAGCACCTGTAAGCATATTGTGGAAATTCCACATAGATATTTCCTTGCTGTTTTCCTGTACACTAAAATTTGGGTCATTGTAATAAGCTTTTGCTACCAAATTTATCTGCGTGTCTGTCATAAGAAGTTCAGGAAGTTCCTTTTTTTCTTTTGGTGGTAAACACTGATAAAGTCTGGACTTTCCTAAGAATTGTGCAAATTGTCTTTCTGAAAGCATTGTATCTTTATAGGAATTCATTTCATAAAGATGTTTAGCAATGTTGTATTGCTGTAAAAGCTGCATAATTGCATTGAAGAGTTCTTGAGTACTCATTACTTTGATTTCTGACTGGTAACCATCAGTAGAAATACTGAGATTAGTACATACCAAATTCATAAATCCGCAGAAAACCTTGAACTTCTCTACCCCTTTTTTGCTGTTGAAATTTTCGTGGTTTAAGGCACGTACACCACCAATCATTAAGTTTAGCCTATTACCATTAATGGTTTCATATATAGTGGGTATTTCAAAGCAGAAAGCAAGACGCTCATAGAATATAGTAATATCATCATCCAGCAATTGGCTTGTTGGTTTATGAATAGCTTCCGGTTTTCTACTTCTGATTACATGACTTACTCTGATTTCTGGTTCTAATATTTCTTCTCCTTTGAAAAACTGATTAGCAGCATTGTAAACTGTTTCAATAAAGGCAGGATGAGAAATTGTTAATTCATTATCCCTAAATACTGGAACTACACATTCATCTCGCAAGTGGTAAATATCCACTTCTTTTGTGTTTGCTTCAATGAATGGACTTCTATTTCTTTTTGGTTTGGGTGTGCTTGTTGCCTTTTCTTTGTCTTTTGGTATGTTAGGCAGAATCAATGTATTTGTCCTTCTAACTGGCTGTAATTGAATTGCTGTTTCCATTGTGTTGAATTAAATGATTTGAGTTAATAATTGGAACATTAATTTTCTGTCCTTCTGCTTGTAATAGAGCTTTCTTGTTTTGAAAGTCTGCACTAAGTAAAGGATACC
>JGI24710J26742_10001040_pt1 | contig 25882 bp, 24 predicted proteins | sample BioPla2DNA2_FD_26742 | JGI IMG/M metagenome (IMG submission 26742) | reverse complement strand
CCCTTTAGCTAGTCCGTTTTTCAGCCCCGCTCTTAAGGTGCTTGATTATTATATCAAACTTGCTCCACTTTGTCAAGGGTTTTTTGAAAAAAAGTTTGAAAAAAATCGTTTTATTTTTTTCTTTCCCGTTATACAGCTATTTATCGCCTATAATATCAGCTTTATACCTCTCTAAACTTTTCCTAATAATATCCATTGCCTCGTCCTTGCCTTTAATTTCATCAATAACGGTATCCTTTTCCTCCAAAGCCTTATACACAGAGAAAAAATGGGACATTTCATTAAATATATGCTTTGGCAGCTGCTTAATATCTGTATAACTATTATAATTAGGGTCGTTAAAAGGTATTGCTATAATCTTATCATCTGCCGCCCCACTATCAAGCATTGAAATAACTCCTATCGGATAGCACCTTATCATAGAAAGAGGTAAAAGCTGCTCAGAGCAAAGCACTAGGACATCAAGCGGGTCGCCGTCATCAGCATATGTTAATGGTATAAATCCATAATTTGCAGGATAGTGCGTTGAGGTATATAATATTCTATCTGTTAAAAGGTAGCCAGTTTCCTTATCCAGCTCATATTTAACTTTACTTGATTTTGGAATTTCAATCACTGCATAAAAATCATCCATGTTAATTCTTTGCTTAGGAAAGTCATGCCATATATTGCCCATAGTGCCTCCTTTTATATAACAAATAAAATTTTAGCTTGTCGACTTCACCGACAAGCTAAACATAAACAACTTTTACAATTCTATTTTGCCGTAAAGCTTAGCATTCTTTTCTTCTTCAACCGTTTCTTTGGAGAAGTCGCCCACATCACCACTTGACTCTACGCTTTTATCTCTTTTATATTCTCTTTCAAATGAGGTAGAAAAGCTCTTACTGCTTTGATAAGAAGCCGTACCACCGGAATACTCCTTCTTACCTTTTTTATTATAACGCTCACGCTTTTTATCTCTTTGAGGCTTTGCAATACTGGAAATCACCACTCTCCTATATGGCTCTTCGCCTGTGGAATGGCTGGTAACGCCCTCAATTTCCGAAACCTTGCTATGAATTATTCTTCTCTCATATGGGTTCATAGGTTCTAAAGTAATGCGTCTGCACTGCTTTAAAACCTTTGCAGCTGTACGCTCAGCAAGTCTTTCCAAGGTTTCCTTACGTTTATCACGATAACCATTGCAGTCAATAGTAATTCTCATATACGGGTCATCATTTTTATTGCTGGCAAGAATAGCAAGGTATTGTAGGCTATCTAGTGTTTCACCTCTTCTACCAATAATCACGCCCAGCTTTTCACCCGTAATATCAAGAACAACAGCACCATCCTCACTTCTAAAAGTATTAATCTCAAAGCTTTCAACTCCAAGTGCTTTTAAAACGCCCGAAATATACTCCTTTGCAAGGCGAATTTTCTCAATAGAATCTAAATCCTCGATTTCCTGTGAGCTATTCGATTCAACATCAACTACAACTTTCTCAATCTCTTCATTTGCAAGAACGGTATCAGCAGCAATAACAGAAACCTTTATCTTTGCCTCTCCCTTATAGCCACCAAACAACCTCTTTTGTGGCTTTTCAAGAACTTCTACTTCCAGCTCACTCTCATCAACCCCAAGCTTTTCGCAAGCTAGTGCGATGGCATCCTCAACCTTTTTAGCTGTAAAAATATTCTCCATTCTTAGCTTCCTTTCATATACAAAGGTTATTCTTCCTTATATTCCTCGCCGTACTTTTCAGCATCAGCCTTTCTAGCCTCAGCCAAGCGAATTTTATCAATCTCCTTTTGAGGGAGCAGATTACCATTCTTATCTAAATATTTGGAATTGTTCTTTAATTTTTCATTTCTTTTACTACCCTTTTGGCTTTTTACCGCTTCTTCAAGTGCTTTTTTCGCATCCTCACGCAACTGCTCTTGATTCATCATCTTTGGTAAAAGTATTGTCTGTCCTAAACCTAAAGCGTATCTTATAATCCAATAGAAACCTACACCGGCAGGAACACTGAACATAAACCACAGGGAAAATAAAGGCATAATATACATCATTGTTTTCATGCTGGAATTCATCTCAGCTGCCTGAGGATTATTCTTAGCATTTATTTTCATAGAAANGATAGATTGAAGTAAAGAGAATACCGCCGATAAAATCGGTATCAAAATTAACAAATCCCATGAAAGTGTAGGAGTCTTTCCCAAAGGAATACCCAAGAAATTCATGTTTTCATTTAATCCCTTGATTTTCGCACCAACTTCACCATTTCTTATAGTATCAGAAAAAGCACTTTCATGCAAATTATAAGTTGATATTGCATTCAACTCACTTTGATTTCCACTTACTGAAAATTCATTGTTCGTATTATAGCTGCCATAAGTGCTGCCCAATGTGCTTATAGCACTGTTAAACTTTTTAACATTCTCTATCCTGCTTGTTTCAGCTTCAGAATCGGCATTCTCATCTTTTTTAGACAGCTTGTTCATAAGCTTTTCGTCTTTAGCCTTATCAGAGTTGCTATCTGCCCTAACAGCCGCATATACATTTTTATAATATGTTTTTATCTCCGGCGTAATATTATATTCAGCAATGCCGTTTTCTTCAACATAAGCATTGCTAAGATCGGGCTTTTCCAGAGCCTCTTCGCCCTTTTCCGTCTGATACCACTCTACAATAGCAGTTGTAGTCTGCTCATATTGAGGGTCAATAAATACTCTTGCCATATTTATATCATACGCTTGTGAAACAACATCTGCAATTTCAGCCTTAGGCACATGCTCCCAGTGTGTAAGAGGCCTATAAACAACTTCCGTTACACCGAAAAGAATCAACAAAGGAATAAGCATAGACGCACAACCGCCCATCGGGTTATAGCCGAGCTTTTGCAGCTTCATCAATTCTTCCTGTTGTTTTTCCTTGTCGTTTCTGTATTTTGTCTGTATTTCCTTAACTCTAGGCATAAACACAGATGATTTAATAGTATTCTTCTGCTGTTTTATAGCAAAAGGCAGGGTCAACAATTGCACAACTATTGCAAAAGCAATAATTGCCCACCCGAAATTACCGAACAATAAATAAAACGCCCACATTATATAACCCAGCGGCGTAGCTAAAATACTAAAGATACCGATAAGATTCACAACCTTTCAAGATCAGGCTTACTTTCACATATGTCAAATTATCGCCAGTGTAGCTATTTTTTCTTTTTTCTATCTGTTTTTTCAGGAACAGGATCATATCCCCCTTCTGAAAACGGATTACACCTTATAATTCTCTTTAAAGCCAAATAACCGCCCTTTACCGCACCAAAACGCTCAACAGCAATTATAGCATATTCTGAGCAGCTTGGAGTAAAGCGGCAACTTGGCGGTAAAACCTTTGACAGCGTCATTCTATATAATTTTATTATAGCAATCATTAAATATTTCATGACAGCTTGTCCAAAATCTGTTTTTTCATTAATGCATAAATTTTATGCGACTTTACAAAAGGGGTTTTCCCACGCCCGACAAATACAAAGTCGTATTTCTTCGTCGTTTTTTCACTCACAAGCAGTTCAAACCTACGGAAAGCCGCCATAATCACACGTTTTGCACGATTTCTCTTTACCGCATTCCCAATTTTTTTACCGCAAACTATCCCACAGCGATTAAGCCCCTTGTTGTTTTGCTTAATATAGCAAACAAATCCCCAAGTTACTATGCACTGCCCTTTTTTAAAAGCGATTGTAAAGTCACGATTTTGTCGTAATGAATCAAATTTTTTATTTTTTTCAGCGGACATAGCTTAGTATGAAAGACGCTTTCTTCCCTTTGCACGCCTTCTTGCAAGCACTTTACGACCATTCTTTGTCGCCATTCTTTTTCTGAAGCCATGCTCCTTTTGTCTTTGTCTTTTCTTAGGCTGATAAGTTCTTTTCATTATGAACCCCCCTTTACAGCAAATTCATGCAAAACCACTTGCATTGCCAAATAAGGCTTGACAATTATTCATTATAATAGATTAATTAATAATTGTCAATACCTATTGATATATTTTTAGAATTTTATGCATTTTAAACACTATTTTAAAGCTTTAACTCAACAAAAACATTATTTTTTTGCAATAACGCATATGTTTTCACGCTCACCTTGATAAAATTCAACGTTTACAAAGCCTATACTCTTTAAAATATCACAAAGCTGCTGCGGTGTATAAATGTTCATTCCCTTGATTTTGTCTTTCCACTGACTTTGAGGGTCGCTTATCTCATTTAAAATCATAAAGACACCGTCCCTTTTTAGCACCCTAAAAACCTCAGAAAAAGCTTTTTCAACAGGCTGCCAGAAATAAACTGTTTCCACTGCTGTGACAGCATCATAAGATTCATTTTCATAAGGGAGATTAGCAGCATCACCTTGATTTATTTCACAGCGTGTTCCTAAAAATTTCGCATTAAAATTTTTACTCATCTCAACGCTTTTTTCAGAAAAATCAACTCCATCGACAATGCTATTTTCATATCTATTAAGCAATTCTCCAATTGTCGCTCCACCGCCGCAGCCTATATCAAGTATTTTTGCATTTTGTAAAATATTAAGATACGAAAGCCCCCATTTGACTAAAGGTGCATGATGCTCATTCATTCTTTCCAATGTTTTTTCGCCATCATATCCCTTTGGCTTCCTTGCATTTTGTAAAACAGGATCGTACATAGTATACCTCATCTATCTATTTTTAATTATTATAGCTTTTTTTCGATTTTTAGTCAAGCCTTACACCATACTATTATATATTAATGTTATATAAATTAATAGAAAGATAATCAATTCGTCTAAAAAAAGTAAAAAAACACTTATCTTTTTGTATAACATACTAAATATATATGCTAACGCTGATTTATTTGAAAATAGCTCTTGACAATTTATAAAAAAACCTTTATAATTCTTTTCAAGACATAATATCTTTAAAAAGAGGGGGAATATCTTGTCAACTAATACTATTATAAGTATTCGTGGCCTTACAAAAACCTTTTTATCAAACAAAAATACAGTCACTGCCTTAAGAAATATTGACCTCGATATAAAAAAAGGTGATATTTTCGGTATTATAGGCGTTAGCGGAGCTGGAAAAAGCACCTTGGTTCGCTGTATAAATCTTTTGGAAAGGCCCGATTCAGGCTCCGTCATCTTTGATGGAAGGGATTTAACAAAGCTATCAGAAAAGCAAATGCAGCAGGAAAGACGTTCTATCGGAATGATTTTTCAGCAGTTTAATCTGTTGATGCAAAGACAGGTGTGGAAAAACATTACCTTCCCTCTTGAAATTGCAGGCTTATCTAAGGATGATGCAAAATCCCGTGCTTTAAAGCTTTTAAATACCGTTGGCTTATCCGACAAAGCAAATTCCTATCCCTCTCAGCTGTCCGGCGGTCAAAAGCAAAGAGTCGCTATTGCCCGTGCTCTAGCAACTAATCCTAAGGTTCTGCTGTGCGATGAGGCTACAAGCGCACTTGACCCCGGAACGACTAAAGAAGTCTTGGCTCTTTTACGTGAAATAAATAAAACACTCGGTGTGACTATTATAATAATTACTCATGAAATGAGCGTTATTGAAGAAGTATGCAATAAGGTAGCTGTTATTGACAAAAACAATATTGTAGAATGTGGAAATGTCAGCGACGTATTTACTCACCCAAAATCTGAGGCAGCTAAAAAGCTTTTCTTTGGCGAAGGTGTTAAGGATAAGTCATTTTCAAAAAGATGCTGTCGCATTGTCTTTGATGGAAGCTCCTCATTNGACCCTGTTATTGCCGATATGATTTTACAAACTGGTGAAGCTGTAAACATTATGTTTGCCGATACCAAAAACATAGATGGCAAGGCATATGGACAGATTATTATTCAGCTGCCCGATGGTGAAATTGCTCAAAAGAAAATTATTTCATGGCTAAGGGATAGAAACTTGTCCGTCGAGGAGGTGTCCGACATTGGCTGAATTTATCGAAAACATCGATATGTTTTTAAAGGGTACAGGTGAAACCTTATACATGACCTTACTCTCCACGCTCATTGCATATCTTATCGGACTGCCTTTAGGCATACTTCTAATTATAACTGACAAAAACGGACTAAAGCCTATAAAATGGCTGAATGTAATTTTAAATGCGATTGTAAACATTTTTCGCTCCATACCATTTTTAATTCTATTAGTTTGGATTACTCCGGTAACAAGAGCCATCGTAGGAAAAAGCTATGGCACTAATGCCGCCATTGTTCCACTCGTTATAGCAGCTGCTCCCTTTGTCGCAAGACTAATTGAAAGCTCTATTAAGGAAGTGGATAGTGGTGTGATAGAGGCTGCAAAGTCAATGGGAGCTACTCATTGGCAGATTGTCACAAAGGTTCTTTTGAGTGAAGCAAAGCCATCACTCTTTATCGGCAGTGCAATTGCCGTAACAACTATATTAAGCTATTCTGCAATGGCAGGCTTTGTTGGAGGAGGAGGACTAGGAGATATAGCCACAAGATTTGGTTATTATCGTTATAATGATACGATTATGACTATTTCCGTTATTTTATTGGTTATTGTAGTTCAAGTTCTTCAAGAAATAGGCATGCTTATTGCTAAGAAAAGTGATAAAAGAAATTAGAAAGTAGAAAGGAAATAACTATTATGAAAAAGATTGTTTCATTACTCGCTGTATCCGCTCTCGCTTTAGGCGTACTGACAGGATGCAATGGCGGCAACAGCAGCACTGCTGCTGACAAATCAGGCGCATTATCAAATGACGGAGAAAAGACCGTTGTTAAAATCGGGGCTACTGCTACCCCTCACGCTGAAATTTTAGCAGAAATTAAAGACGATTTAGCTGAAAAAGGAATTGAGCTGGAAATCATTGAATATGCTGACTATCAGCAAATCAATCCTGCTCTAGCTTCAAAGGATATCGACGCTAACTATTTTCAGCACCAACCATTCCTAGACACATATAATTCTGAAAAAGGCGATGAGTTAGAGTCAATTGCAGTAATTCACTATGAGCCTTTTGGAATTTATCCCGGAAAAGTAGATAAAATCGAAAATTTAGAAGAAGGCTCTGAAATTCTTGTTCCAAATGATACAACAAACGGCGCAAGAGCATTGCTTTTACTTGAGCAAGAGGGAATTATCAAGCTAAAGGAAGGCGCTGAATTAAACGCTACTGTAAATGATATTGTTGAAAACCCTAAGAATGTAAAAATCGTTGAAGTTGATGCTGCTCAGATTCCACGTTCACTCCCCGATGCTGCTATGGCTGCTATTAATGGTAACTACGCACTTCAAGCNGGATTTAAGGTAAGTGAAGCTCTAGCNGTTGAGGCATCTGATTCTATCGCTGCAAAAACCTTTGGAAATGTTATAGCAGTTCGCCCTGAGGACAAGGACAATGCTAATATAAAGGCTGTTGTAGATGCTTTAAAATCAGATAAGGTTAAAAAGTTTATTGAAGAAAAATACGAAGGTGGAGTAGTCGCTCTATTCTAAAATCTAAAAAAGTTTAAAATAAAGATATAATTAAACCCCGATTAAAAAATCGGGGTTTAATTATTGAGCTGCAGCAAAGATTAGAAAATTAAATCAGGTTTTCGGGAATGTGTTTCCCCAAAAAACACACCACAAGCTCAAAATAATGTATTATAAATCAATTTCCAGTTCAACAGGACAATGGTCCGACCCAAAAATATCAGGATGAATTTTAGCATCAATAATTTTATCAGCTATCCTTTCCGATACCACAAAATAATCAATACGCCACCCTGCATTGTTTTTTCTAGCATTAAACATATAGCTCCACCACGTATATGCGCCGGTTTTTTCAGGATATAAATAACGAAAGCTGTCTGTAAACCCACTTTCTAATAAAGCAGAAAATTTTTCTCTCTCCTCATCTGAAAAGCCTGCTTTTCCTCTATTAGGCTTAGGATTTTTTAAATCTATTTCCTTATGTGCTACATTTAAATCTCCGCAAATAATCACAGGCTTTTTCTTATCAAGCTCTTTTACATACTGCCTTAAATCCTCCTCCCACTTCATGCGATAATCAAGACGTGCCAACTCAGGCTGTGCATTTGGCACATATACATTTAACAAATAAAACTTTTCATACTCAAGTAAAATTGCTCTGCCCTCATCATTATGCTCGCCAATGTCATAAGTCACGCTTAAAGGCTCTATCCTTGTGAAAACAGCAGTACCAGAGTACCCTTTTTTCTGTGCATAATTAAAATACTGCTTATGCTCAGGGGTATCTATTTCTGCCTGTCCTTCCTGCATTTTAGTTTCCTGTATAGAAAATATATCAGCATCAAGCTTATTAAAGCTTTCTAAAAATCCTTTTTTTAAACAAGCTCTTATACCATTTACATTCCATGATATTAATTTAATCGACATATTCACCAATCCTTTTTATTTATTTTAATATAAAACTCTAAACTAAAACTAAATAACTTTTTAATTATATCATAAAAAAATAATTATTGCAATTAACTTTTACTTAATAACTTTACATACTGTAATTTGTTAAAAATCCCGTATTAGCATTTTAATTAAAGCATATANCGATTTTTAACTTAAAAAATAAAAATGCATAAAATTTATTACTTAAATTTGGCTAAATTTTATAGTCAAAATTACTTGATTTTTTTAAAATACATGATATAATTATACTAACAAATTAATTAAGGATGGTTTAACACATGAGTGTAAAAATTTTTGGACAACAATCCTTGCCTAACATTCCATGGCAGGATAAGCCCGAGGGCTGTAAAGACGTTGTATGGCGCTATACAGAAAACCCTGTTATCCCACGTGATTTAATCCCTTCAAGCAATTCTATCTTCAATAGTGCTGTTGTACCCTTTGAAGGAAAGTTTGCCGGTGTTTTCCGTTGTGATGACAGATCGAGAAACATGGTTATTCATGCAGGATTTTCAGATGACGCTATAAACTGGAATATCAATCACGACCCCATCAAATGGATTAATGAAGATGGCGACATTGCTGAGGAAAACGCTTTTTGTTACGCTTATGACCCACGTGTAGTATTTATCGAAGACAGATACTATATCACATGGTGCAATGGCTACAAATGGCGTCCTACAATAGGCGTTGGCTATACATTTGACTTTAAAACTTTTTATCAGCTTGAAAATGCATTCCTCCCCTTTAATAGGAATGGTGTGCTTTTCCCTCGCAAGATTAACAACAAGTACGTTATGCTTTCACGTCCATCTGATTCAGGCCACACACCCTTTGGTGATATTTATCTCTCTCAATCCCCCGACATGAAATATTGGGGTGAGCACAGGCATGTTATGGCTCCTAAAATGGGCTGGGAAGCAACAAAAATCGGTGCTGGTCCTATCCCTATCGAAACAAGTGAAGGCTGGCTTATGATTTACCACGGGGTACTTAATTCATGCAATGGATTTGTATACTCATTCTCTGCTGCAATTTTAGATATTGATAAGCCATGGAAAGTAAAATATCGCTGCAAAAACTACATTCTTTCACCTCAAAAGGATTACGAATGTATTGGTGATGTGCCAAATGTTGCATTCCCATGTGCTGCTTTAGTCGATGCCGATACAGGCAGACTGGCTATTTACTATGGCTGTGCAGATACGGTTACAGGCTTAGCCTTTGCTCAAATCGATGAGCTTGTCGACTATATCAAGAAAAACAGCGATTAATTATTGCTAAAAAGTTATAATTGTTATAATTCCTCTTCAATGCTAAAAGCTCCCAAAGGGAGCTTTTAGCATTTATATTAACTTTTATATATATAAGCTTTGCACTATTCTCCCACCATACTCAGAGAAATCTTGCCTCTTTGTGCATCTACATCAATTACCCACACATCTACATTATCACCCACACTAACAACTTCACTAGGGTGACGAACAAACCTATCGGACAGCTTTGAAATATGCACAAGTCCGTCTTGCTTAACACCTATATCTACAAAAGCACCAAAATCAACTACATTTCTCACCGTTCCTACAAGCTTCATACCNGGCTTTAAATCCTCAAAGGATTTTACAGCCCTGCTGAATATAACTGGTGGAGCATCATCACGAGGATCTCTGCCGGGTTTTGTCATCTCATCAACAATATCCTTTAGTGTAAACAAGCCAGCATCAAGCTCCTTAGAAATAGCTGATAAATCACCTATCCTCTGCTTTATATCAGGAATCCCCCCGTTTTTCAGCTCCTGCAAGCTGACTCCCGCACGATTTAAAAGTTCGGTAGCCACATTATAGCTTTCAGGGTGAACGCTCGTGCTATCCAAGGGATTCTTCCCATTAGATATCCTTAAAAATCCTGCACATTGCTTATATGCCTTTTCCCCAAGCTTAGAAACTTTTTTTAGCTGCTTTCTATCTGTGAAAACCCCATTTTCCTCCCTGTATGCAACAATGTTTCTCGCCACAGCAGAGCCTATTCCCGCAACATAACCCAACAAGCTGGAGCTTGCAGTGTTTAAGTCAACGCCAACACGGTTTACCACGTTTTCAACAACATCGGTCAATGCACTTTCCAATGCTCCTTGATTAAGGTCGTGCTGATATTGTCCTACGCCTATTGACTTTACNGGAATTTTAACCAGCTCTGCNAAAGGGTCCTGCAGCCTTCTGCCTAAGCTCATAGCTCCTCTTGTAGTCACATCTAAGTCAGGATATTCCTCGCTTGCCGCTTTTGAGGCTGAATAAACCGACGCCCCTGCCTCATTTACAATTGTATATTTTATTGACAGTCCTGACTTTTCTATAAAGTCAGAAACCACCTCCTCAGTTTCTCGTGAGGCTGTACCATTTCCAATTACAATTATATTTATATTGTATTTTTCAGCTAAAGCTTTTAAAGTTCTGTGCGTTCCAGCTATATCCGCTCTCGGCTTTGTAGGATAAATAGTTGTATAATCCAACAGCTTTCCTTGTTCGTCCAAAACTGCGACCTTACAGCCCGTTCGAAATCCGGGGTCAATAGCAATTATCCTAGCATCTTTAACAGGACGCTGCTGAAGCAAATTTTCAGTGTTTTTTGCAAATACCTTAATAGCATCGTCCTCTGCCCTTTGCGTCAACTCATTTCTCATTTCTCTTTCAAGAGCAGGAAAAATCAAACGCTTATAGCTATCTGCAAGTGTTAGCTTAATCAGCTCATAAAAAGCACTTTCACCCTTTACTACAAAGCGTGATAGTATCGACAATGCTTTTTCCGAATCAACATCTACCTTTACTTTAAGCTTTCCTTCTTTTTCTCCTCGATTTATAGCTAAAACTCTGTGATTAGGTATACTTTTTATTGCCTCGGCAAAATCATAGTACGTTTCATAGACGGTTTTTTCCTCACTATCAACAGCAATTGACTGAATTAAACCATTCTTTCTTACAAAATCTCTTAGCTTTGAAATAATTTCAGCATCATCAGCTACAATTTCAGCTATAATATCAAGTGCCCCTTGCAATGTCTTTTCCGCAGTATCATATCCAGCCTCAACATTAATATATCCTTCTGCCATTAAAATAGCGTCGGCATCATTTTCCTCTTGAGCCATAATAATTTCAGCCAAAGGTAAAAGTCCGGCATCACGTGCCTTTGTAGCACGAGTTGCACGTTTTTTCTTAAATGGCTTGTATAAATCCTCTACCCTCTGTAAAACCTCAGCCTCTTCTATATCCTTTTTCAGCTCTAAGGTCAGCTTGCCTTGTTCATCAATAAGACGAATTACCTCTTCTTTCCTTGCCTCAAGATTTCTTAAGTAAATAAGTCTATCGTGAAAATTTCTTAATGTAACATCATCAATTCCACCCGTCGCCTCTTTTCTATACCTTGCTATAAAAGGAATGGTATTCCCCTCGTCAATCAAGGCGATTGTAGAATTCACCTGTGTCTCGGTCAATTTAAATTCATCAGAAATAGCCTTTGCTATATCAATCATATTACACCTCTAAATGCTATAATTTATTTTATATATTATAGCATAATTCAAATAACAAAATCAATTTTTTAATATAAAAAAGCATTTTACAGTATATATACGAAGCTATTATTATATAATTTAAGATTTAAGGCATTTAATAAAGGCTTCTCCTTGTGCAAATTATCTAAATTTACCTTAAATATTACTCTAGTTTTAACAAAAATAAAATATATATTAAAAAAAGCTTTAAAAAATACTGTTTTTGTGTTAAAATTATTTTGTGGTATTATAATTAAATGTAAATATCTATATTATAATATATTAAATAATGCTATTACAATTCAGATAGTATGCCTATTTTATTATGGCATTTTTCTGCTTTTAAGAAGGGATGGGGTTTTTAATGTCGCAAATAATTGCTGTAACAGCAGGTAAAGGTGGCACTGGAAAATCTACTACAAGTGCAAACCTCGCTCACGCTTTAGCAAGCATGGGTAAAAGGACGCTTGTAGTTGAGCTTGACTTTGGTCTTAGGTGTCTTGACATTATGCTTGGAATAAGAGATAAGGCAAAGCACGATATTGGCGATTATTTGGAAGGCACAATTGATATTCTTTCTGCTACTACAAAGGTAGAGTTTGTCGACAATCTATATCTTGTATGTGCTACAAAAAACCCTTTTATGGATATTAATCCGGAAAAGGTTATGGGAGTATGTGAAGAAATGCGGGAGCATTTTGAATTTATTATAATTGATACAGCAGGTGTTGGCAGCTCTGTTTTCAGCGTAATAAAAGCAGCTGAGCTTGTTTTAATGGTCAGTACTCCTGATCCCGTTTGCGTGCGTGACAGTGCAATGCTAAGTGACTTTTTATATGTAAAAAACAGCACCAATCAAAAGCTTATTATAAACAAGGTTCATTCCACCTTTAAAGATGATAATGCTCTTTATGACCTTGATGAAGTAATGGATACGGTAGGAATCCCGCTTTTAGGTGTTGTACCTGAGGACAATACAATTAGAGTATGTGGGGCAAAGGGCTTGCCTCTCCCTCCAAATTGTGACGGGGCTAAAGCTTATAAAGCAATAGCAAAAAGACTCTTAGGGGAAGATGTACCATTGACAATTAATATAAATTGATTATACTTATATAGAGATGCTTTATTTTGGAGTATTTAATACATAGATTGAAAATTCAATCTGATAATTTCAGCAGTTTATCTGCTTTTTCTGGAGGTATTATGAATATAGCTTTAATAGCACATGATTCTAAAAAGGAGCTTATGGTTCAGTTTTGCATAGCATATTGCGGTGTTTTAAGCTGTCATAATCTCTGTGCCACAGGTACAACCGGCAAACTAGTATCAGAGGCTACGGGGCTGCGTATACAAAGATATTTAAGTGGCTCACAAGGTGGTGACCAACAAATCGCCGCTAGAATTTCGTGCAATGAAATAGATGTTTTAATCTTTTTTAGAGATCCGTTAAATGCTAAATCACACGAACCAAATGACATGACGCTTTTAAGACTCAGTGATGTGCATAACATTCCTGTTGCAACAAATATAGCAACCGCCGAGGCACTTATTCACGCACTTGAAAGAGGCGACCTTGACTGGCGTGAAATAGTTAAGGGCTAGCTGGATATTTCTTAATATTATGCAGGCTTTGTGAGAAACTAATATTTTCACAAAGCTTTTTGCAATTTTTAAAATTAATACTTGCATTTTCACTTTTTTTAATATATAATGATACATAGGTATCAATATTTTTATTGAAAATGAAGAAGGATAAATATGCAAAACGATTTATTAGCTGCTATTTCTGAAAAGCTTCCTGACTTTTCAAAAAGTCATAAGCTTATAGCAAATTTTATATTAAATCACTATGAAAAAGCAGCATATATGACAGCACTAAAGCTCGGAAATGCTGTCGGCGTAAGTGAATCTACCGTTGTTCGCTTTGCCATAGAAATGGGATTTGAAGGGTATCCTGAGCTGCAAAAATCCCTGCAAAGCCANATTAAAAACCGTTTNACAAGCCTGCAAAGAATGGAAGTAGCAANCGGTAGNATTCCACATGATAATATTCTNCACACTGTACTAAATCAAGATATAGATAAAATCAGACGCACACTTGAAGAAACCTCAAAGCCAGCCTTTGATGAAGCTGTGGAAAAAATACTTTCAGCTAAAAAGGTTTATATTCTAGGTGCTATGAGCAGTGGTGTTTTAGCTACTTTTTTAAATCATTATCTAGAAATCATTCTTGATAATGTGTTTTTTGTACAAGCAACAAATATGAGTGGTATTTATCACCAGATGGTAAAAATATCAAGTGGAGATGCCTTTATCAGCATTTCTTTCCCTAGATATTCCCTCAGCACATTAAAGGCTACTCAATTTGCACATGAAAGTGGTGCAAATATAATTGCCATTACTGATAGTGAGCGTTCTCCATTAGCTCAATTTTCTCATCAGCTTTTAATCGCTAGAAGTGATATGGTATCGTTTGCTGATAGTCTTGTAGCACCCTTGAGCTTAATTAATGCGCTAATAGTAGCCCTTGGTCTTAAAAACAAAGACAAAATCTCATCTACATTAGAAAAGCTCGAAAATCTTTGGCAAGAAAATGAAGTGTATAAAACTGATGAATAATATAATAATTATTGGTGCAGGTGCCTCAGGCATGATGGCTGCAATTTGGGCAAAGAAATTTAATCCTAATTGTAAAATAACAATTTTCGACAANAATAAGTCGTTCGGCAGAAAGCTGTCGATCACTGGCAAAGGCAGATGCAATGTCACAAANGCCTGCAAGGTTGAAGATTTAATTATCAACACTCCTCGCAATGGAAAATTTTTATACAGTGCTTTTAACTCCTTTTCTTCTGAAGATGTGATGGGTTTTTTCGAAAGAAATAATGTTCCCTTAAAAATTGAGCGTGGAAACAGGGTTTTCCCCACTTCTGATAAAGCTTCCGATATTGTAAGAACCCTTGAAAGACTGACAAAGAATAGTGCTGATTTTATTTGCTCTAGAGTGGATAAAATTATAGTCAAAAACAATCACGCTATTGGTGTTACTTCAAATGGAAAGAATTTTTTTGCAGACGCTGTTATTTTATCAGCCGGCGGAAAATCATATCCCGGTACAGGTTCAAACGGCGATAGCTATTTTCTGGCTAAAAGCATAGGGCATACAATCATTCCCCTTGAAGCAAGTCTTGTAGGTCTGGAATCAAATGAAAGCTTTATAAAATCATTAGCCGGACTTTCACTTATTAATATCGGCTTTAAGCTTTTTGACAGTAAAAATAAGCTTTGCTTTAGTGATATGGGTGAAATGCTTTTTACACATAAGGGAATTTCCGGTCCTCTTGTACTTTCTGCTAGTGCTTTTATAAAAGATGGTTTAAAATACTTTTGTGAAATCGATTTAAAGCCTGCTTTAGACGAAACAAAGCTTGACAAACGTATACAAAGAGATTTTTCTAAGCTTTTGAATAAAAACTTCTCCAATTCTCTCACCGATTTATTGCCACAAGCACTTATTCCTGTGATAATAAATCAAGTAGGAATTCCTTATGATAAAAAGGTAAATTCCATAACAAAGCAGGAGCGGCAAAGGCTCGTTTATACTCTCAAGCATTTCAAAGTAAATATTACACAAAAACGCCCAATAAGTGAGGCTATTATTACCAGAGGCGGAATATCCACAAAGGAAATAGACCCTAAGACAATGCTCTCAAGGGTTGTTAAAAACCTTTATATAACAGGAGAAGCCATTGATGTTGATGCCTTTACCGGTGGATTTAATCTGCAAATAGCTTTTTCCACTGGATATTTAGCAGGAAAATCAGCAGCTNTAAGCAATAGCATAATTTAGCTGTTCTTTAGCTATTGAATTATACTTACTTTTATGGTATACTAAAATTATATTTTTTAAGGAGTTTTTTATGTCCTTTGTATCGCAGTCAACGAAAAAAAAATATTCCATAGCTATGGACGGTCCTGTTGGTGCTGGTAAAAGTACCTTAGCAAGAATGTGTGCAAAGGCACTGGGCTTTATTTATATTGATACAGGGGCTTTGTACAGGGCAATTGGACTTTACTGCTATAAAAACAACATTCAAGTTGAAAGTGAAAGCTGCGTAATCAATAGCCTTGATAATATTAAAATTGCACTTGAAAAAGGTGACAATCAGCAAAGAGTTATTCTTAACGGAGAAGATGTTTCCGATGATATTCGCCTGCCTGAAGTTTCGATGAAAGCATCAGCNGTTTCTGCCATACCAAAGGTCAGGGAATTTCTGCTTGATATGCAAAGGGACTTTGCAAANACAGAAAATGTAATTATGGACGGCAGAGATATTGGCACTGTTGTATTGCCTAATGCCGACTTAAAAATATTTATTACNACAAAGGCAGAAATCCGTGCTAAAAGACGGTATGATGAGCTTATTCAAAAGGGAATAAATACCACCTTTGAAGAAGTTTTAGCCGACCTTAATACGAGGGATTATAATGACAGCCACCGAAAGGTTGCCCCCTTAAAGCAGGCAGAAGATGCGTATTTAATAGATACCGGCAATATGGATTTACAACGGTCATTTGAATTTACTTTATCATTTATAAAAGAAAAGTTGGGCTTAAATGTATAGTTTAATCATAAAAATAGTTCGGTTTTTTTTCTCAATNGTNTATAATATTACTTATTATAACAGAGAAAACATACCNAAGGGNGGTGGNTTTATAGCNGCTGCTAATCACCAGTCAAATCTTGACCCNCCTCTAGTAGGAATTGCATTAGACGGGAAATATTCCTTCATAGCAAAGGCTGAGCTTTTTAAAAACAANGCATTTGCATGGCTTATTAAAAAGCTGGGTGCTTTCCCTGTTGAACGTGGAAAGGGNGCTANTGAGCCAATTGAGCATGCTATTTCCGATGTTAAAAACGGTAGAATCCTAGTGATTTTTCCTGAAGGCACACGTTCTAAAGACGGAAAAATAGGCAGAGCAAAAAGTGGAGTCACTTTAATAGCCTCAAAGGCTAATGCACCAGTTTTACCAGTATGCATAAGATATGGTGAGAAAAGAAGATTTAGACGCAGAAAAATAGATATAGCCTTTGGAAAAGTTATCTCTCCCGAACAGATTGTAATAGATGGTACTGATAGAAAGGCATTAAAGCAAGCGTCAGAATTAATTATGGGCAGAATATCCAATATGATGGATAATATGCCTTAAGGCTGCTTTAAAAAGAAATGTATGGAAATTAAAATTGCAAAAACAGCTGGCTTTTGCTTTGGTGTTCGTCGTGCTGTAACGCTAGCTGAAAAAATAGGGAATGAATATGGCTGTGCCGATACATACGGTGAGCTTATTCACAATCCCGATGTTATAAACGATTTAGAAGAAAAGCATATTCGTGCTGTTNATGATATTACCAAAGCTGAAAATCATGTGATTATTCGCTCTCATGGAGTATCACCTGAAATCATTGATTATCTCAAGGACAGTGAAAAGCCTTTTACAGATGCGACTTGTCCCTTTGTCAGCAAAATTCATAAAATTGCTGCTGAATATTCAAGCAATGGATATATTGTACTTATAGCAGGAGATGACAAGCATCCTGAAATAATAGGTATACGTGGCTACTGTAAAGGAAAAACTTATACTGCAAATAGTGCAGAGGGATTGGAAAAGATTATTTTAGAAAATAATCTTCGTCATAATGACCTAATTTTAATCNCTCAAACCACTTTTGATAGTGCAAAATGGCATAATTGTAAAAAAAACATTGAAAAGCTATGTACAAAAGCTAAAATATTTGATACAATATGTAATGCGACTATCGAACGACAGGAAGAGGCTGCAAGCCTTTCACAACAATGCGATTTAATAGTTGTAGTTGGCGGTTCTAACAGCTCCAATTCTAAAAAGTTAGCAGATATTTGCGGCAGATTTTGTAAAACTGTTTTTGTGGAAAACTCAAAGGGCATAGCACCCGATATTTTAGCGGGACTCCCCTTTAATGCTATAATAGGTATCACTGCCGGAGCCTCAACGCCGGCTTATATAATAAAGGAGGTTCATGAAAGAATGGACGAAATTATCAAAGACATCGAAACGGGGGAGGAGCTAAGTTTCGAACAGTTACTTGATCAATCTCTCAAAAAAGTATATATAGGAAATAGGGTAAAAGCTACCGTTGTAGCTGTCAACAACTCCGAAGCTGTTGTAGACATTGGTACTAAGCACTCTGGATATATTCCTGCTGATGAGCTTAGTTCAGATTCAAATGTTAATCCAATTGATATTGTGAAAGCAGGCGACGTTATTGATGCTGTTGTTACTTCAATAAACGATGCTGAAGGTATAGTTTATCTTTCCAAGAAAAAGGTAGATNCAGCTATAGGTCTTGAAAAAATAGCTAAGGAATATGAGGCTGATCATGCTATNGACGGTGTTGTTTCCACTGTTGTTAAGGGCGGTATTATTGTANCAGCCTTAGGTGCTAGGGTATTTATCCCTGCTTCTCATACAGGCATTTCCCGTGAAGGAAAACTGGAAACCCTATTGAAGAAAAAAATTAAATTCAAAGTAATTGAGATTAATGAAGCTAGAGGCCGTGTTGTTGGTTCTATCAGACTTGCTAGAAAAGCTGAGCTTGACAAGGCAAGAGCTATTTTCTGGGAAAACATTGAGGTAGGACAGAAATTTACCGGCGAAATCAAATCCATTGAGAGCTATGGAGTTTTCGTTGATTTAGGCGGAGTAGATGGAATGGTTCATACTTCTGAGCTAACATGGGGAAGAATCAAGCATCCACGTGAAATTGTCAGTGTTGGCGAAAAAATTGATGTATATGTAAAATCATTTGATTTAGAGAAAAAGCGTGTTTCTCTCGGTGCTAAAAAGCCAGAGGATAATCCTTGGAATAAGTTTATTGATGAATATAAGGCTGGAGATGTTGTACCTGCAAAAATAGTCAGCATTACACCCTTTGGTGCATTTGCACAGATTATCGACGGAGTAGACGGACTAATCCATATATCTCAGATTTCCTTAGAAAAGGTTACTAATATCGCTGATGTTCTTACCATTGGTGAAATAGTTGATGTAAAAATCACTGATATTGACACGGAAAAGAACAGGGTCAGCCTTTCTATCAAACAGCTTTTAAAGGAAGATTCTGAAGAAGATGCTGATTCAGCTGCTGAAGAAACCTCTGAAAACGCTGAATCCGATGATGAAAATAATGAGGACAATGCATAATATCTTTTTTATCAAATCATTTACAAAAATAAAGCTATGCCGTATTTATAAATTAAATGCGGCAAAATCCATATTTGTTTATAAAAGTATAGCTGTCAAAAAAGCTATACTTTTTGCATATAAAAAGAGAAATAAAACTATATTTGTATACCCTAATGCTTAATTTATTTGAGCATTTCTAATCGTTATTCGATATTAGAAAGGAGATAAAATGATAAAACTAATAGCAACCGATATTGACGGTACGCTGGTTAATGATGCAAAAGACTTTCCCCCTGATTTAGATAAGCTTATCAAAGCTTTACATAAAAAAGGCATTAAATTTGTAGCTGCAAGCGGCCGCTCCTACGTCACCTTAAAAGACAACTTTAAACAATGGGAAGGAATGGTTGATTTCATCTGTGATAATGGTGCTTTTATAATGGCAAACGGCAAGCCCATGGGCTTTCACCCACTTCCCTCTGACAAGATTTCAGGGATTTTAAGTCATATACTTAATGTAAAAAACACTCACATTATACTTTGTGGTGAAAAAGGTACCTATCACTACGATTATTCCAAAGAATTTACTAAGGAAGTTGCTAGATTTTACAGCAATCAAATTATAGTAGATGATTTATTTTCTGTTAATGATAATTTTATGAAAATCGCCATATTCAACCCTTACAAGCCTTCCACCGAAACCTATAAGGACCTAAAAAAGGGCTTTCCTGATGATTTGGATTTGATTATATCTGGTGATTTCTGGATTGACGTAATGCCTAAAAACATTAGTAAAGGAAAGGCACTAAAATTATTACAGCAGCATTATAACATTAAAAAAGACAATACTCTAGCCTTTGGCGATTTTAACAACGATATAGAAATGCTGATGAATGCCGAATTTAGCTACGCTATGGAAAATGCCTCCGACGAAATTAAGTCTATTGCAAAGTATATTGCACCAAGCAACAACGAGTGGGGTGTAGTTAAGGTAATTAGGCAATTATGCAAAATTTAGCTTATGTTTATGTGCAAAATCAATAAAATTGTGAAATTAACGTTGCACCTTATTATGTAATATGTTATAATAAATATGAGCATTATAGTCTTAATGGTCATTACATAAAAACGTATTAAAATTACGGATTACAATAATATTTTATAACAAACGGAGGTGTGCATCTTGCTCGCTCAGGAAAGTCTGGCATTGAGTCAATTGAAAATTCAAAATGAAAATCTCAAAAGGCAGCTTGAAATGGCATCAGCAATTGGTGCATATATAAATTTCACTTATGATTTTAAAAGTGATAAGGTAAGCTTTATTTTAAAAAACGGAAAGGATTATGTGTTTGATATAACAGAAACGGAATTCAGCGATGGATTTGCCGCTGAAAACGAGTTTCTTAAAAGTGATTTTTGCGATATTTTCCCTGCTATCACTTCTCTAAAATTCAATAAAAACGACTATATATGGGATAAAATAAGCACGCCTGTATGCGGCTATTATATTTATCACTGTCCACAAAAAAATATAAAAGATGAAATTGTAGGTGCTTGTGGCTATCTTGTAAGCGAAAATGCACAGAATAATGCTGAACAGCTATTAAATTTCATAGATCAAGCTATTAATATCGACCCTTTGACAAAGCTTTTTACGCTAGCAAAGTTTAAAAATTTATCTGAAAAGGTCTATAATGAAAATAAAAATAAAAAATATGTAATAATCTTTTCCGATATTAATAATTTCAAATACATAAATGACACCTTTGGTTTTTTAGAGGGTGACAGGGTACTTTTAGATTTTGCTAACCTTCTAAAGCATTTTTTCGGTCAAACATCAATCATTGGCAGGCATAGTGCTGATAAATTTCTTATTTTCAGGGAATTCACCGGCAAGGATGAGCTATTAAAGCAGCTGGAAGCACTTAATGATAGCTTTCGCAAAGAAAAGCTTACAGAGCTGCCCTCTGCGGCAATAGATATTATTAGCGGCGCTTGTCTTGTCAGTCACAATACCGGTGGAATTAACGCTGCCATAGATAATGCAAATACTGCTAGAAAGCGTCTAAAAGAAACAAACACTAAGGGCTTTGTATTATATAATGAGCATCTTGAAAAAGTAATCTACAATGAAATGTCAATAATTACAAATATGCAAACTGCTCTTAATGACAGGGAGTTTAAAGTATATCTTCAGCCTAAAATTTCATTTAAAGAAGAAAAAATCATCGGTGCTGAGGCTTTAGTCAGATGGATACGATTTGATGGCTCTATGGTTTATCCTAATGATTTTATACCTTTATTCGAGAAAAATGGCTTTATTGTGAGTCTTGATTATTATATGCTTGACAATGTATGTGCTTTGCAAAGAAAATGGATTGACATGGGGAAAAATGTGCATACAATTTCTGTTAATGTTTCACGTATTCATGTATCTGATGTTTTATTCCCTAAAAAATGCAAAAGCATAGCCGATAAATATAACCTTGATACAAGTCTGATAGAGCTAGAATTAACCGAGGGTATTTTTTTCAGTGAGCTTAGCGACGTTATTCGTATGCTTGAGGAATTAAAAAGCTATGGCTTTTCAATTTCCATTGATGACTTTGGCTCTGGCTATTCCTCCCTAAATATATTAAAGGACCTTCCTGCTGATATTTTAAAAATTGATAAAGGCTTTTTTAGCAACGGTATGCTGAAAACTAAGGATAAAATTATAGTTGAGGGTGTTGTTTCCCTTGCGAAAAACCTCAATATGACTGTATTATGCGAGGGTGTTGAAAATAGAGTACAATTTGACTACCTTAAAAGTATTAATTGCGATATAGCACAGGGATATTATTTTTCCAAGCCTATTTTCTATAAGGATTATGAAAACAAATACTTATAAATATAAGCAAAAAAATCTCACGATATTTTAAAATATCGTGAGATTTTGCAAGTTTTTAATACTTGCTTTGTATAAGAAAGTTGAAACTTAAACTAGCTATATTTTAATCAAGGGAATAGGTTTTTAAATCTGGCAGCTCATCTAAAGTTATCGTATTCTCATGATTATATGCCTTTATTACAATATCCTGAGGAGTATATTCCGTNCTTACNGTATCTGANTTTTTATCAAGGACAAAGTCACCTTCCCAAGTACAAAACCAGCTCCACATTACTTTTTCTTCTAAAAGCATATCAATATCTAGTATGTTACCGTTTTCGGTTAAAGCAATTATTTTTTTCGATTCCGTACTTGATAAAGCTTGCTTAAACCTAGATTGCTGAGGGCTTACATCTTTCTTTTCAGGATAAATATCCTCACCGATTATATCCACCACATCATCTCCAGGATACCATGCCGGATTTTGACCATTATATACCCAAATTAAGTTATTCAGCTTATGATAGTTCGTCAGCCTGTCATATAACAATCTCCAAAGTGCCTTATAAGGCTCAGCACCCTCTGCACCCCACCAAAACCAACCGCCGCTTGCCTCGTGCAACGGACGCCATAAAACCGGCACATCATAATTTTGCAATATCTTTAGCTGAACAGCAATAGCATCTATATCATCAAGTAAAAGCTGATAGCCCTCCTCATCTCTGCCTTCCATAATATCCTTTATGCTAATGCTTGTAGCCTCGGTATAAAAGCCCTTCCACCACTTTTGCTCTCCTGTATAATCGCTGCCCGTATCATATAGGTATTTTTCAGGTGCATTCCAATGCCATGCGAATTCTACAATTCCATTTTCCACCTGATACCATCTAATAGCATTATCAACAGCATTTGAATAAGAACCTCTTGCCTTTCTAGACGGAGAATATTCTATCAAATCAAAGCCNCAAACAGCAGGATACCTGCCCGTGGTATTGTAAATTTTTTGAAACTCCTGTGATGCCATTGCATTATTAGAGGTCTGCCCTGTTAATACATTCTTCCCGTAATTATCGGCAATAAACTTCATTAGTCTTTTTGTATTATCGGTAGCATTTTTATTTGAAAGCTCAGCCGACACATTATATGTTTCCTGTGAAATTTTCTGTGCTGAAAATATTCTAATTTCCTTTAGCTGCATCTTATCATGTCCCACGCTTGTCAGCCTTGCTACGAGCTTTTCTGACTCAACATTAACATTGTAAATACCGTATGTTATAAATACATCGCTGGGAGAAACCTCAGGATTTGCCTTTTGCCCTGCAAAAACAACCATGGGCTTTGTATACTGCTCAGTTTTCCATACAAATTCAACGCTATAATTTCCACTCTGGGGGATATCCACAGCAACAGAAATAGTAGCATTAGCACCAACCTGAACTACCTTTTCATTATCAACAGTAATTATTTTTGAGTCGGCTTTTATGTTCAAATCCTCAGCCTTAAAAATTCTTTCAAACTCTATATTATTGCTTTTATCCACAAACTTTGCTTCCTCATATTTAGGCCCGTCACTCATTTTTTCATATGGAGTAAAGGTTTTTGTCCTATCTACACTTTCTTCATCTTTGTCAAAATCTTCAAAATCATAATCAAGATCATATGTAGCCTTTGTCTGTTCATTGGTCTTTAAATCAGAAGAGCTATTTTTATCATCACAAGCCGTTAGCATTATTATAAAAGCTAATGCAAGAGCAGTTATTTTTTTTGCTATTTTCATATTTTCACCTCTGTTTTTCTTTTTATAATTATAACAATTTATTTTACCTAATTCAAGCTGCATTTTTAATAAAATTTTAGCTTATATTTTGTTTGTTTTTACTTAATAGCTGTTTAACCACTTGCTTTCTCACACACATAAATAGATTTGTACTAATATTACATAAAATGGACTTTAGCCTTGAATATTTAAATATAAAATGCTATAATATATAAAAACANAGGGGGTATATCATGGGCTTAGCAGATAANACTTGGGACAAATTTTTAGCAGAAGAACAGAAAAAAATCTATTTTTTAAAGTTAAAAGACTTTATAATAAGGGAATATCAAAATAAAAATATCTATCCCCCTCTTGATAAAATATTTACTGCATTTTCATTGACTCCACCTGAAAAGATTAAAGCAGTGATTGTAGGACAAGACCCGTATCACCAACCAAATCAAGCACACGGATTAGCCTTTTCAGTTGGTAAAGATGTAAAAATCCCACCTTCGCTTAGAAATATTTTCAAAGAGCTAAATAGCGACTTAGGCATACCTATGCCCAAAAACGGAAACCTTTCACTTTGGGCTGAGCAGGGAGTTTTTCTAATAAACTCTGTTTTAACAGTAGAAGAGGGCAAGCCTGAATCCCACTGCAGAAAAGGCTGGGAAACATTTACCGATGCTGCAATAAGCTATATAAACAATTTGCCTCAACCTGTNGTATACATTTTATGGGGTAAAAATGCACAAGCTAAGGAAAGACTGATAAATAATAANAANCATCTTGTTTTAAAAGCACCTCATCCTAGTCCTTTATCAGCGACAAGAGGTTTTTTTGGGTCAAATCCGTTTTCCACTGCCAACAACTTTTTAATAAATAACGGTGCTGTGCCGATAGACTGGGATTTGAATAAGGAATAATTGTTTTATATTTAAATCAAATAAACAATTAAGTAACTTTGTTACAGTAACAGCAATTATGTTATGTTATAGTAATAGTGAAATTAAATAATTTTTAAAATAGGAGGGTTATGATGAGTAAAACAATAAGTAAATTAAACAATTTTTTAGCAGAGCTTAATGTCTTTTATCGCAAGCTGCAAAACTATCATTGGTATATCAAGGGCAAGGATTTCTTTCAGGTTCACACAAAGCTAGAAGAATATTATGATCAGATAAACGAGCAGATTGATGAAGTAGCTGAGCTTATTTTACAGTTAGGCGGCTCTCCCCTTGGTACAATGAAGGACTACCTTAATATCGCAAAGATTGAAGAGGCTGAAAATGTGAAGGTTAATTCCTCATATGTTTTAGAAAAGGTGCTGGCTGATTATAAATATCTCTTAAATGCAGCTAAGGATATTAAAAAATCAGCTGATGAAGAAGATGATTATCTTACCTCTGCATTTATCGACGGACCAATTGGCGAGTTTTACAAAAATATTTGGATGTTGTCACAAACAACAGAATAATAAATGTCAAATTGCAAAAAAACTTTTCAAGGCAGGCTTCTCTGCCTTGTTTTTTTATTAATTATATAGTATAATTTTATTAATAATATAAATTGGAGTTATACTATGATACAAAAAACACTATATTTAAACGCTGATAAAACTGTCTATATCAAAGCATACTTGCTTGATAAAATTGAAAATCTTGCTTTTTGTGAAAAACGCCCTGCTGTACTTATTTTCCCCGGCGGCGGATATGAATTTTGCTCAGATAGAGAGGGCGAGCCTATTGCTATGCAATATCTGGCAGAAGGGTTTAATGCCTTTGTCCTTTATTATTCTGTAAATAAAAAGCATCCAGCACCTTTAATCGATGCCGCTTATTCCATGCTGAAAATTAGAGAGCGTGCCAAGGAATTTAATATAGACTCTGAAAAAATTGCTGTTGTTGGATTTTCTGCAGGAGGGCATTTAGCAGGTTCAATAGCTACAATGTGGGGAGATAACAACCTGTGCAAGACTCTTGATTGTCAGCCTGAGCAAATACGCCCCGATGCCGCTATACTTTGCTACCCTGTTATTAGTGGAAT
>JGI24710J26742_10001039_pt1 | contig 25887 bp, 20 predicted proteins | sample BioPla2DNA2_FD_26742 | JGI IMG/M metagenome (IMG submission 26742) | reverse complement strand
ATTTTCTTGCCTGAATATTAAATGCTGAAATGGCATTTTAAAAAACTCTCTTGTGAGAGTATTGGCAGGAGATGGGTTCATGCTTTTACCGTGTTTTATAGTAAAGGAATTATTGCAAATCATGAAGAATATGCTATAATACAATTGTTTAATGCGAATATATATGTTGAACTTATATATAAAGACGATATAATAATTATAGATAACCTTATTATAATATAATTTTCTACTATTTCGATGATATAGGATACAATGGTTTATTTTTCTTAAAATTTAGCTATATAATATTAAAGCACCAAATGGAGTTTTTTTTGGCAAATGCAATGAATCTTTGATTTGCTTGCAGTATTGCAGGTTCAGTAGTATTTTAGGAGTTTTATTTATAATAATGAATAGTATAAGGGGGAAAGGCAATGGATCTGTATTTACTGCTTGATTTATTTATAGCTTATATTATTGAAGTATTAATTGGTTTCCCACGTTTCTTACCGCATCCTGTAAAGTTTATTCGTTGGCTGACAAAAAATGTGGAAAAAATGATGAGGGCTATTATTAGAGTATCTTCTGAAAAAAGAGTAAAGGCACTGGGAGATGACGTGGTTAGAAACACCAGAAAGGCATATAGAAATGAAAGAATAGCCGGAGTCCTACTGGCATTATTGGTAATAGCCGTAGTAGTATCGGTTGTTTTTGGGATTCTAAAGGCATGTATGCTTGTCCACCCTATAGTGTTTCANATTGTAAATACAATCTTTATATATACTTGTTTTACTTCAAGAACGGTTGCTCTTGGAGCTTTTAGTGTTTTCGACGCACTCAAGGAGAGGGACTTGTTTAAAGCGAGAAAGATGCTGACTGTATTTGGTGGAAATAAGAGTGAAAACCTAGATGAGGTGGGAATAATCAAAGAAACTGTTGAAAAAGTAGCCAAGCGTACCTCAGATAAAGTGGTAGCTCCGATTTTTTATGCAACAATTGGCTCTTTACTGGGCATTGGAGCACCAGTGGTATTTGCTTATATAACCATTAGCGTTATAGATTCAATGATAGGTCATAAAAGCAATGAATACAAGAATATCGGGTTTATACCTGCAAAGCTTGATGATGTAGTAAATTTTATTCCTGCAAGGCTTACAGGACTATTAATAGTTATTGGAGCACTGTTTACCGGAAAAAACTTCAAAAAGGGATATTCCATTATGATGAGGGATAGGAAAAAGCACAAAAGCCCGAATTTCGGTTATCCTGAGGCCGCAATTGCGGGNGTGCTGGGAATAAGGCTCGGAGGGCCGGGACTGTATTTTGGTGATATTGTGGATAAGCCTGTAATTGGTGATGATGTCAACCCGCCGGATATAAAAAATATTACTCAAACTATTACAATGATGTATGTTACGTCGGTTATTGCCGTGGTTGGTTTAGGTGTGGCGGCAGTAGCGGTGGTTGTCCTTTGCAATTATTTGATTTAGAGTGGAATTTTACGATGTGTTTTCTTTGGCTGATAGATGTTATATACTGAGGTGGTTTAAGTAATGAAGAAGTTTATCCTTGTTACGGGAGGAGCAAGAAGCGGTAAAAGTTCATTTGCACAGTCTTTAGCACATGCTGCAGGTGATGAACAAGTGTTGTATATTGCTACATCAATACCCTTTGATGATGAAATGAGGACAAGGATAAAAAAGCATAGGGAGCATAGACCCAGTGTTTGGGCAACGCTTGAAGCGTATAAGGATTTTGACGAGCAACTTGGCAAGGTATATGAAAAAAAGAAGGCTATTTTGCTTGATTGCATAACCCTTATGGTTTCCAACATTATTTTGGAAAAGTGTACTGATTGGAGCATACTGCCTGAAGACTGCAGGGTGGAAATTGAACAGGCTGTAATGCTGGAGATTGATAAGCTGCTTTCTGCAGTAAGAAGGCTCGACACTACGTTTATTGCTGTGACAAATGAAACGGGAATGGGAATAGTGCCTGAAAATAAGCTTTCAAGACTTTTTCAGGATATTGCAGGAAGGGTAAACCAGATGCTTGCAAGAAATGCGGACGATGTATACCTGTGTGTATCGGGTATTCCTGTTAAAATCAAGTAAGTATACACATGGCAAATGAAACATATCCCATATTTTCCACCTTACAACGTTAAAATCAAGTAAGTATGTACATAGCTTGTTTTTGGGAGTGATAGGTTTGAGGCATATAAAGAGGTTTATACTTATGATACAGTTTTTAACTACAATTCCCATACCCTATAAGATAGATTGTGATGAAGAGGATTGTGGAAAAGGCTTGGCTTTTGCTCCTGTTATCGGACTGTTGTTGGGAGGAATGCTGACAGCTTTTTTTTTCATATTGAAGCTTTTTTTCTCTCTGGGTGTAATAAGTGCTTTTATGCTGGTAATATATATTTTGTTGACCGGTGGACTTCACCTGGACGGGCTTGGAGACACATTTGACGGATTGTTTTCAAACCGTCCGAAAGAAAGAATGCTTGAGATAATGCGTGACAGCAGGATCGGAACCAATGCATTGCTAGGTGTTGTGTGCATCATTCTTTTGGATTATTCTCTGCTGAATGCTTTGCCGGAAGCCTTTTTTCCGAGGGTCATATTGCTGTTCCCTGTTGCCGGAAGAGTAGGCACTTTAATCGGTGCGGGGTTATCGGTTTATGCTAGGGAGGGTGAAGGCTTGGGAAAGTCCTTTGTACACTATTGCACAATCAAAGAGGTTTTTATAGGGATCTTAATCTACTTTCCTTTTTTCTTTTTGGTTCTGGGTATTGACGGTTTGCTAGTGGCATTTCTGACCTTGTTGACTGCATTAATTATTGTAAAATTTTTTTCAAGAAAGGTAAACGGGGTCACGGGGGACATCCTTGGAGCAGTATGTGAATTAAACCAGACTGTCTTCCTTATAATTATATGTTTATATTTCAGACTTATTTATGGAACAACAATGGGCTAATTCAAACTTATCACAGTTCCTAAACATTTTTCACCTCTTTTCTTTATGGAATAACAATAGGCTAATTCAAACCAGTATTATGTAAGTAAGGGAATTGTAGCATAAAGCTTGAAATATGTCTCAAATTGATGTAGAGTTTATTATATAGAACATTGTTAGCAAGCAGAATTATAGATTGTGAGGCGATTTTAGTTGGTTTTTTCAAGTCTTTTGTTTTTGTGTGTTTTTTTACCTATAAACATTTTTCTCTATTATGCAATAAATAATAATACTTACAGAAATGCGGTACTTATTGTTTCCTCCCTTGCTTTTTATGCATGGGGAGAACCCATATGGATTTCGGTTTTAATTTTTAATGCATTCTTCAATTATTTCATTGGAAAATCTATTGAAAAAAACCGTGGCAGCAACAAGGGTAAAGGAATACTTGTTCTAGCTGTTATAGCAAACCTTTTTGTTTTGGGATTTTTTAAATATTTCGTTTTTTTTACAGAAAATTTAAATGCATTGTTGGGTATCAACCTGCCTATTGTAAGCATAGGTCTTCCTATTGGTATATCCTTTTATACATTCAAATCAATTTCTTATATTGTGGATGTATACAGGGGAGAGGTAGCGGCACAAAAATCTCCCTTCAAGTTTTTATTATATGTCTCTTTATTTCATCATCTTGTGGCGGGTCCTATTGTGCGGTATAAAGATGTTGAGCAAGATATCGAAAAAAGAGCACTTAGCTTTGAGTCGTTCAATAACGGCGTGAGTCGCTTTATTATAGGCTTGGGAAAGAAGGTTATTATTGCAAATCAAGCAAATGAATTTTCAAAGGCATTTCTTAATATGGATTATTCACGACTTCCGGTATTGGGGGCTTGGGCAGGAATTTTATTATTTGCAATAGAAATCTATTTTGATTTTTCAGGTTATTCCGATATGGCAATAGGTTTGGGTAGAATGTATGGCTTTAATTACAAGGAGAACTTCAATTATCCGTATATAGCCAAATCCGCCACGGAATTTTGGCGTAGATGGCATATATCCCTGACTTCGTTTTTCAAAGACTATGTCTATATTCCCCTTGGAGGAAACAGGAAATTTCATGTGAGGAATATACTCGTGGTATGGCTGCTCACAGGTCTGTGGCATGGTGCCAGTTGGAACTTCGTTGTTTGGGGCTTGTATTTCTTTGTGTTGCTAATAATTGAAAAATTTGTTTTATTAAAAATTGAAAAGAAAATACCCAAAGTTTTTTGGAGACTTTATTTTATAGTGGTAGTACTGGTGGGCTGGGTATTCTTTTATCACACCAGTATTGAAAAGGCGTTTCAGTTTTTAGGGATTATGTTTGGGATTAATGCTTCATCCTGGTCAAGTCCCGAGGTTGGAATTTTCCTTAACAGCTATGTGATATTTATTGCGATAGCACTTATAGGGTGCACACCGCTTATCAAAACTATTTTCGGGCGTATAAAAGGGAATTTGCAAAAGAAACAGGTAGGGGTTTATTCTTTAGATCAGCTAATTAAATCGACGGTAAACATAGCAATACTTATAGTCTCGATTATTATGCTTGTCGGTCAATCGTACAACCCGTTCCTCTACTTTAAGTTTTAGAAAAGCCCTACACAACTATGGGTGTATATTATTTAAGTGAAGAAAAATGTTGAAGAACCATTGTGAAGCAAAACTTAAGTTTTTGGAATGTTTTTCCAATATTTATTTAGTACACCCACAACTATCGTATATAATGGAGGAGTTTTACCATGAAAAGGTTACAAGTAGATGCAATAGCATTTTTGTTTATAATTGGGATTTTAGGTATTGCTAATTTTATTAATGTAAACAAGCCCAAGGTTTCTGAAATGGAGAATAGGGCATTAAAGCAAAAGCCGGAGCTTAAGGTATCGGCACTTTTAGACGGCAGCTATTTTCGTGACTACACTGAATATTACAGTGATACTTTTATTCTAAGGGATAGACTTTTAAAAATAAGCAACGATATTCAACAGGCATTGTTTATAAAGGATTCGGATGTTAAAATAATTGTTTCGGACAAGTCTAAAGAGTATAACAAAGTGCCTGAAGCAACTGCTGATAAAAATGAAGATGAGCCTTCGAACCCATCCGATGGGACATTGCCAACCCAAACTCCCAAACCTTCATTTACATCGACGCCTACAAAAAAGCCCTATAACGAGAGTGATGGTGTTGGGTATTGGATTGTCATTGATGGCAAAGCTGTAGAGCTTTTTAAGTTTAACAAGGATAGCTTTGATTTTTATGCCCAGGTTCTTAATGAATATAATCAAAAAATTGGCGGCAAAATGCCTATTTATTCATTGATTGCACCTACAAACAGTGAATTTGTTCAGCTTAGAAACTACAAGGGAATAACCGATTCCCAGAATAATGCGATAGCATACCTTAACTCAAAATTCGACGACGGAATCACTGCAGTTAATGCTTATGATGCATTAAACCGGCACAAGGATGAGTATATCTATTTCAGAAGTGATCACCACTGGACAGCCCTAGGGGCATATTATGCTTATACCGCCTTTATGGAAACAAAGGGAGAGGAGCCGGTACCCCTTGATAAATACGAAACAGTGCAAATTGATAATTTCTTAGGCAGTACATATGCCAAAACTATGGATAAGAGTATTGAAAAGAATCCCGACACCATATACGCGTATTTGCCGTTTGTTGATTACAAATACGAGAAGCACCGCTATTATCAATCCGATGAAGCTGATATAATTGACATGAAGTATGCGGATACAAAACTGGATAAGTATCTGGTGTTTTTAAGTGCCGGGGATGCAACCTGGGCAAAAATCAGTACGGAAAATAAAAACGGGAAAAAGCTTTTAGTAATAAAGGATTCTTATGGCAACAGCTTCGTACCCTTCCTTCTGCCCCACTATGAAGAAATATATGTTTTAGACCCAAGGTTTTATGATTTCAATACATCTGAAAAGAATGTTGCTGATTTTGTTGAATCCAAAGGAATAAATGAGGTTCTTTTTGTAAATTATATGGAAAATGTTAATTATAAAGAATACATGCAAAGTCTGGAAGAGCTTATAAATCATGAGTAACGGGAGGGAAACTAATGAGGCTTATTGTATTGGGGAATAATGGTCCATATCCATCGGCAGGAGGTGCGTGTTCCGGGTATCTTGTCATTGAAGGTGATACAAAAATTTTAATAGACTGTGGAAACGGTGTATTGAGCAACCTTCAGAAATTTATAGAGCATGAGGATTTGGGTGCGGTAATACTGACTCATTTGCACAGTGACCACATGTCGGATATGATGGTTTTAAGATACGCAATCCAGATAAAGATGAACAGGGGACAGGATATTAAACCCCTTGATGTATATGCACCTTCCGAGCCTTTGGAGGAATATAGAAGACTTGACAATAAAGGTGTTTTTAACTTAAATCCTATTTCTGAGGATACCGTTTTGAATTGTGGAAACTTGAAGATTACTTTTAAAGATATGACGCACCCTGTTAAGTGTTTTGCCGTAGCAATTGACAACACAGAGAAAAGGTTTATTTTTTCGGGGGATACATCATGGAACAGCGATATAATTGAGTTTTCCAAAGGTGCGGACTTGTTAATGCTTGATGCGGGACTTCTTTCAAAGGATAAGAATAATGATAATGTTCCTCATCTTACTGCCAGGGAATGCGGTTTAGTTGCTAAAGAGGCAAAGGTTTCAAGACTTTTACTTACCCATTTTTGGCCTCAAGACGATGTTGCGAATCATCTTCTGGAAGCAAGGGAAAACTTTGAAAAGGTAGAAATAGCCGAATTGTTGAAGGTGTACGATATATAAAACTCAAAAGCATGGCTGCATTTCTTCCACATTTTCCCTCGCCTAAATAATTACACCTGTTTATAGTGGGTACAAAAAATCAGTACACTTTCCTTAGACAACAAAAGCTCCGGGGGCATCGAGCCCCCGGAGCTTTTTGGTCATTTCACTTCGTGAAATCCCACTAATAAAAACAAGGGGCTATAAATCCCCTTGTTTTATGCTCACTTTTGGTTTATCTATAACGTTTCTGCTTTTGAGGGTTGATTATTTTCATCACTAGATGTGAATTGAACAATATTATTGAGTTTGCTGTCAAGCTCTTCGACAAGCTGTTCCAGTTTTTTAGCCAAATCATTCATTGCCTCTATAGCCTTAAGTTCATGTTCTGTGGTGGCAGCTACCTGCTGGCTTGCGGCAGCAGTTTCTTCAGATACGGAAGAAATATTCTCAATCGCAGATGTAACCTCGATTTTGTCCGTTTGCATTTTGGTTACGGATTGATTTACTTCGTTTATTTTGGAAACAATATAGGTTATGGCGTTGGCTATATCATTAAATGCACTGTCGGTCTTGTTAACTGCAACGTTTTGTTCCTGTGAAACCCTTTTCATTGTCTCCATGGACTTAATGGACAATTGGGATTCTTCGTGTATACTTTGCATAAGTATGTTTATTTCTTCAGTTGATTTTCTACTTTGATCCGCAAGCTTTCTAACCTCTTCAGCAACAACAGCGAACCCTTTTCCGGCTTCACCTGCTCTGGCCGCCTCTATAGCAGCGTTTAATGCGAGAAGGTTTGTTTGTTCAGCTATGTTTTCGATGGATTCAACAAACAACCCTATATCCTTAATTGTATTTGTCAGCTTTTCAACAACGGAGAAAATCTTTTCAGCAGTTTCGTAGTTTTCCTTGGATTTATCCCGGAGTATGCTTACAGAATCTAAACCGATATTGTTCAGGTCATTTATTTTTTTGGTTTCTTCGGTGATTCTGTTATAACTTTCATACACAAAGTTTATCTGTTCAGATAGGTTATCAACCATTTCAACTCCCTGTTGAGCTTGTTCTGCCTGGTCAGATGCTCCGCTTGCAATATCATCCATGGTTTTTGCAATGTCCTCCATTGCTATTGAAGCCTGTTGAGCCGTTGAACTGACTGATTTTGTAGCATCAATTATGGATCTTGACAGATTGTGAAAGTTATTAATCAAAGCCCTTATATCCGACAACAATCCATTAACCACACGAGCCGTAGGTTGTAATGTATATAGCTTTTCAGTACTTATAGACTTTGAGAAGCCATCTTGCTTTACTAGGTTGACTTCTTTTTCAAACTCTTTTGCTACACGCTTAAATTTTGTATAAGAAACTATAGATGCTATAGATAATGTTATAGCATTAGATACAATAACTGAAACTGCTGCTTGCCACCTTCCAGCCAACAAAGATGCTATGAAGCTCATTACAGAAATGACTACCAGTAGGAATAATCCTAACAAAGGCTTATAACCAAAAATGGATTTCTTCATAACTTTCCCTCCAGCTTAAAAATAAGAGAATAGAAACCTGTCAAGACGTGCATATATATTATTTTCGATACGAAATGAGAAAATCCTTCTTTTTTATATAAATTGTTTAAACGAGTTTACATGTAAAATATTACATATATTTCCTCCGGAAGCGTACTAAATAGACAAAAGCTCAAAAAACTCACCCCTGAAGAAAAATATTACAGAAACTTAAGTTTCGCTTCACAATGTTTCTTCCGTATTATTCTTCACTTAATAAAATACATACCCATGTGAATAAAAATATTGACACGAACCATGAGAATGTATACAATGATACGTAAATACACAAGTACACAAATACATAGTAAGCACCATTAAAATAGAGAAACTCTATCTTAGTACTAAGATAGAGTCTTGGAATTTAGATAAGTTTGATGGTTTAAAGGGGGTAAAACCATGATAGAGTTTAATAAGCGGACTAACACATTAGAGCAAAACCAGTACAAATATCCGCTTCAGGATGTATCGGAACCTAATCTGTACAGGGATATTTTTAATTATGATGAAATACCCAAGTGTGCATTCAATCACAGAAAAGTGCCTATGTTTCCTGCTGACGAAATCTGGATAACAGACACTACATTTAGAGATGGGCAGCAGTCTAGAGCACCTTACACAGTGGATCAGATTTTGCACCTTTTTGATCTTTTGCACCGGTTAGGGGGTCCAAAGGGAATAATAAGACAGTGTGAGTTTTTCCTTTACAGTGACAGGGATAAAGAGGCTGTTTATAAGTGCATGGAAAGAGGCTATGAATATCCGAAGGTCACAAGCTGGATAAGGGCAACAAAAAATGATTTCCAGCTCGCTAAGGATATGGGTGTGAAAGAGAGTGGTATTCTGGTCAGTTGCTCGGATTATCATATCTTTAAGAAGCTTAATATGACAAGAAAACAGGCACTGGACCATTATTTAAATATAATAAGGAGTGCAATAGAGGTTGGAATAAAGCCTAGATGCCATTTTGAGGACATTACAAGAGCAGATTTTTATGGTTTTGTTGTGCCTTTTGCTCTTGAACTGCAGAAGCTTATGGAGGAATCGGGGGTTCCGATTAAAATACGTGCCTGTGATACTTTAGGTTATGGAGTATCTTATCCGGGAGTGGCACTTCCAAGAAGTGTACCCGGAATAATATACGGACTTAGGCATCATGCAGGTTTTCCCAGCGAGCTTTTAGAGTGGCATGGACACAATGACTTCTACAAGGCTGTCAGTAATTCTGCTGCGGCATGGCTTTATGGAGCTTCTTCTGTAAACTGTTCGCTCCTTGGTATAGGTGAAAGGACAGGAAATACACCTTTAGAGGCTATGGTTATAGAGTATGCACAGCTAAGGGGAACCACCGATGGGATGGATACAACCGTTATAACTGAGATTGCAGAATATTACCAAAAGGAACTCGGTTATGAAATCCCCAGCAGGACACCGTTTGTAGGAAGACATTTCAATGTTACCCAAGCGGGAATACACGCCGACGGACTTTTGAAGGATGAGGAGATTTACAATATATTTGATACTTCTAAGATTTTGAACCGTCCTGTCGGTGTTGCAATAAACCAATCCTCGGGTCTTGCGGGAATTGCACACTGGATTAACAGCTTTTTTGGGCTGGAGGGCTCTAAGAGAATTGACAAAAAGGACGATAGAGTGGTCAGAATCAAGGAATGGGTGGATGAGCAGTATAAATCCGGAAGAGTTACAGCCATAGGGGATAATGAACTTGAAGATGTAATAAGAAAACTTGCACCGGATATATTTGATCTTGCACTTTAAATAATAAACAGGGAGGAATTATAAATGGGTTTAAACTTAGCACAGAAAATTATTAAAGAACATTTGATAAGCGGAGAAATGAAAGCTGGCACTGAAATATCCATAAGGATAGATCAGACTTTGACTCAGGATTCTACTGGAACCATGGCATATCTACAGTTTGAGGCAATGGGTATTCCGAGAGTAAAGACCAAAAAGTCGGTGGCATATATTGATCATAATACACTCCAAGCGGGCTTTGAAAACGCAGATGACCACAAGTATATACAGACCGTTACTTCAAAGCATGGGATTTATTTTTCAAGACCGGGCAACGGTATCTGTCATCAGGTTCATTTAGAAAGGTTTGGCGTTCCGGGAATGACCCTTCTAGGATCGGACAGTCATACTCCCACTGGAGGGGGAATCGGTATGCTGGCCATTGGAGCCGGTGGACTTGATGTTGCTGTGGCAATGGGCGGAGGTCCATACTATATGATGATGCCCAAGGTTTGCAGAGTGGTTTTAAAAGGTGCTTTGAGACCATGGGTTACTGCAAAAGATATAATTCTTGAGGTTTTGAGGATTATGTCGGTAAAAGGCGGCGTGGGCAAGATTATTGAGTATGCCGGTGAGGGAGTAAAAACCCTTACTGTTCCGGAAAGAGCAACCATAACCAATATGGGGGCTGAGCTTGGTGCCACTACATCAATTTTCCCCAGTGACGAGGTTACAAAGGAATTCTTGAAGGCTCAGGGAAGAGAAGAGGACTGGATTGAACTTAAAGCCGATGCGGACGCTCAGTATGATGAAGAACTGGTTATAGATCTTGATACATTAGAGCCTTTGGCTGCACAACCTCATAGTCCGGATAATGTTGCCAAGGTTAAGAAAATTGGGAAAATAAAGGTGGATCAGGTGGCTATCGGCAGCTGCACCAATTCATCTTATATGGATATGATGAAGGTAGCTGCCATATTAAAAGGAAAGACAGTTCACCCCAATGTCAGTCTTGTTATTGCTCCGGGCTCTAGACAGGTATTAACCATGCTTGCTAAAAACGGTGCATTGGCCGACATGGTGGCGGCAGGGGCAAGAATTCTGGAGAGTGCTTGCGGACCTTGTATAGGAATGGGTCAGGCACCGGCTACCGATGCTATTTCGTTGAGAACTTTCAACAGGAATTTTGAAGGAAGAAGCGGCACAAGATCTGCTAAGGTTTATCTGGTCAGTCCGGAAACGGCTGCAGCCAGTGCAATAACCGGTGTATTTACCGATCCGTCGGAATTGGGTGAGGCACCGAAGGTGGATATGCCTGAAAAGTTTGTTATAGATGACAGTATGGTTCTTGCTCCGGCATCGGAAGGAGCAGATGTAGAGGTAGTTAGAGGACCTAATATTAAGCCGTTTCCTCTAAATAAGGAGTTGACTGACAGAGTGGAAGGAAAGGCTTTAATAAAGGTTGAAGATAATATTACAACCGATCATATCATGCCTTCCAATGCCAAGCTTTTGCCGTTTAGGTCGAATGTACCGTATCTGGCGGAGTTCTGCCTTACACCTTGTGACCCGGATTTTCCGAAAAGAGCAAAGGAAAACGGTGGAGGATTTATTATCGGAGGTTCCAACTACGGACAGGGTTCGAGCCGTGAACATGCCGCACTGGCACCTCTACAGTTGGGAATAAAGGGAGTTGTTGCGAAATCCTTTGCTAGAATTCACATGGCAAACCTTGTAAATTCGGGTATTATTCCTATGACCTTTGAGAATGAGGTAGATTACGATGAAATAGATATGGAAGATGAACTTTTGATTGAGAATGCAAGGGAGCAGCTCAAAGCTGGTGGCAGTATTGTAGTTAGAAATGTAACCAAAGGAAAAGAGATAAAGGTTAATGTTTCATTATCCGAAAGACAGCTGGAGATAATTCTTGCAGGGGGGCTTATCAACTATACAAAGCAGCAAAGCAAGTAGATTATTATATTAGTGTGCTCTGCGAAAGGGGCGTGCAAAGGTGACAGGTATTGAATATATTAAAAATGATAATACTTCGTTGAGGGCAAAGGTGTTTTCCCGGATTCAAAATGACATATTGAATGGGGTATATCAACCGGGAGACAGTCTTACCGAAAAGAAACTTTGTGAAGAGCTTGGTGTTAGCAGAACTCCTGTGAGAGAGGCTTTAAGACAGCTGGAACTGGAAGAACTGGTTCAGTCCACACCCAATAAGGGAGTGATTGTCACAGGGGTAACTCAAAAGGATGTTGAAGAGATATATATTATAAGGATAATGATTGAAGGTTTGGCCGCAAGGTGGGCAACGGAGCATATAACGCCTCGAGATATTCAAGAACTTAAAGACGCATTGGATCTTGAAGAATTCTACACAATGAAGAAGGAAGCAGAACATATTTTAAAGCTGGACTCAAAGTTTCATGACATTTTATTCAGGGCGAGCAAGAGTAAGCCCCTTATGCATATGTTAAGGACATTTCACCGCTATATTCAAAGAGCCAGAAATGCATCCTTTGAGTCACCGGATAGAGCCAAAAAGGTTTTAGAGGAGCATAAGGCGATACTTGACGCAGTGATAGAGGGCGATGCCGATAGGGCGGAAAGGGTCACAAAAGAACATGTCAAAAACGCAAGCATAGCGTATAAGAAGCTGATTAAGGACAAGGTATAAAAGGACGGGGTATACCTACAAAAAGAGCTGCTGTAGTAAAAGGCAGCTCTTTTTGTAGGGTTTTTGAAATAAACTTTTAGAAGGACAAGCCGATTCAGTCCACCGGCTTGTCTTTTATTAGTGGGATTTCACGAAGTGAAATGACCAAAAAGCGATGGGGCTCGATGCCCCGGAGCTTTTATTAAAATTATTTAAAGGAGATATAACGAGGCGATAAATGTTTCCCCCACATATAATATTGCATGTAGCCTAAGAAATGACAAAAAACAATTCATAAATACATGATTTTGTGTTATAATAGCACCGACTAAATAAAAAGCAGGAGTTATTGAAATGAAGCTTCCCAATGAGTTTTTGGAAAAAATGAGGAGCCTTTTTGGCGATGATGAATATATAAATTTTTTAAAGTCCTATGATATGCAAAGGTTTTATGGACTTCGGGTTAACACGCTGAAGATAAGTGTTGATGAGTTTAAAAGGATTTCGCCCTTTGAACTTGAACCGGTACCTTGGATCAGGGACGGTTTTTATTATTCTGAGGAAGTTAATCCCGGAAAGCACCCCTACTACCATGCGGGACTTTATTATATACAGGAACCCAGTGCCATGCTTCCGGGGGCTGTTATGAATGCACAGCCCGGGGATTTTGTGCTGGATCTCTGTGCCGCCCCTGGAGGGAAAACGGTTCAGATGGCTGCCGGTATGCAGGGAAAAGGTCTTCTTGTTGCCAATGACATAAATTCCGACAGGGTTAAGGCTCTTGTGAAAAATATTGAGCTGTGCGGTATAACCAATGCCATTGTTACCAATGACACACCAGATAAGTTGGCAAAAAAGTTCACTGGCTTTTTTGATAAAATATTGGTAGACGCCCCGTGTTCCGGGGAGGGCATGTTTCGCAAGGATGACGATGCGGCGAAGAACTGGGATAAATTCAAAAGCGATAAATGCTGCAATATGCAGAGGGATATTTTGGATTGTGTCGATGATATGCTAAAGCCGGGAGGCTGTTTAGTGTATTCTACATGCACTTTTTCTCCCGAGGAAAACGAGGGTATGGTTTCGGAATTTCTGGACAAGCATAAAGACTATGAGCTTTTGGAAATAACTAAAGCATATGGCATTGAAAGCGGTCGCCCAAAATGGTGGAATAATAATCCGGAGCTTTTTAAAACTGCACGGATGTGGCCCCATAAGGTAAAAGGCGAAGGACATTTTGTTGCCCTTCTTAAGAAAAAAGGGGATGTTAAGGACTTGCCAAGGGAGTTGGAAAAAGCCAGAAATATCGAAAACAATAAGGCTGTAGAGCTCTTTTATGAGTTTGTTGATAAGAATTTAAACAGGGACATTGAAGGATATTTAAGTATGAAGAGCGATAACCTGTACTGTCTTCCTGTAAAGCTTCCCGACCTTTCGGGCATAAAAGTGGCGAAGTTCGGGTGGTATCTGGGAAAAGTATTAAAGGGGAGGTTTGAACCGTCCCATTCCTTTATACTGGCATTGAAAAAAGAAGACATAAAAAATGTTATAAATTTGGATTCAAATACGGCTGACGTTTTGAAATACCTCAAGGGAGAGACCCTTATGTTTGAAGGAAGCAAAGGATATACTGGTGTACTGGTGGACGGCTATACATTGGGATGGGCAAAGCAGACTGGAGATATGCTAAAGAATCTTTATCCTAAGGGCTGGAGAAAAATGAATTAATACTCCTTGTATAATATATACAGAATTTGTTGTGATAAAATACCGGTAGTTTATTCTCAAATTACCCATATAAAAAGAAAATACGAGATCTTAAAGATTTAACTGAACTTTGCAGGGTTTTCTTTAACTAAATATTTGAGAAACACTATAACGGATTAAAATGAGAGTTGGTGGGATAGTGAGAGATACGCAGAGGGTGGACAAGGTATTGTCAAACTTAGGGATTGGTACCAGAAAGGAAATTAAACGCCTTGTTAAGGACGGAGCCGTAAAGGTGGACGGTGTTGTGGTAACCGACAGTGGAATGCACATAAATCCCAAGGACAGTCTTATTGAAGTCTCGGGAGAGCTTTTGAAATACCGGGAGTTCATATATTTAATGTTGAACAAACCCCAGGGAGTGATATCGGCAACTTATGACGCCAGACTTAAGACGGTGATTGATATACTTCCTGACGAGTATAAATCCTTTGGGCTTTTTCCAGTGGGGAGACTGGATATTGATACAGAAGGACTCCTTGTCCTGACAAATAACGGACAGCTTGCTCATGAGCTGTTATCCCCAAAAAAGCATGTTCCTAAAAGGTATTATGCCGTTATTGAAGGAGTTGTGGATGAAAAGGAACAGGAAGCTTTCGGCAAGGGAGTGATTCTTGATGACGGCTATAAGACACTGCCGGCAGAACTCTTTATTATAAAATCCGCCAACTTTTCGGAGGTTGAGTTAGTTATATATGAGGGCAAATTTCATCAAGTTAAAAGGATGTTTGAGTCAGTCGGAAAAAAGGTAAAATACTTAAAGAGAATCGAGATGGGAAGACTCAGATTGGATGAAGCCTTAGAACTGGGGGAATGCAGAGAACTTACTAATGGTGAGGTTTCACTGCTTAAAGCAGTTGATGCTGTAAATTAGCATAGCTTTTAATAAAATATTTGTGTCTGTAAAATATAGTGAATTCTTTATGTAAAAATTGGTTGAAGAATTGCAAGAACAAATCCGTGTCTGTGAAATATGGTGAACTTGTTTGGTTAAAGCTGAACTATTTGGATTTCACTTTTCGCAGCTTGAATTTTTTGAAATTGGAGAGTTGAGATGAATAAACAGAGCATAAACAAACTGTCGTTGTTTCTGACCGGTTTGGAACAGAGAATTGTGGACAACCGGGAGTACTTTAAAAAAGCTGTTGCTGTATTTAAATCGGGAACCAGGGAATTCCCTGCGAAGATATGGTTCGACGGCGATAAAATAAAATTGAATTTTAACGGAAACACTGAAACTTTGGAAACAAACTGGATTTCTTTAAGGATTGTCAAGTATGCCGAAAATTATGACAGTGTGGTTATTACCTACGAAGAGAGGGGAACAACAATAGTAATTGAGGCCGATAACAAAAATGTAAAGATGAAAACCAGTGACGCAAAAGAACCGGAGAAGAATATTGGGGCACATAATGAAGCTTATCAAATTTCAAACCGGAATTATTACATTAAAGCAGCACAGGCACAGGAACTTTTAAAAGAAATCGGGATTTTAGGCAGCAATGGAAAGGTTAAAAACGATAAAATCAGAAAGTACAACCAGATAGATCACTTTGTAGAGCTTATTGACGATTTGATTAGAGGCCTTTTGAAGGAAAACGACTCCATAACTATTTTAGACTGCGGATGCGGCAAATCCTACCTTACCTTTGTGTTAAACTACTATATAAAAGAGGTGCTCAAAAAACCCTGTTATTTTATCGGTCTCGACTATTCGAATACCGTTATTGAAGCGTCAAGGAGGACAGCAGAAAATCTCGGTTATAAAAACATGGAGTTTAGGGTAACGGATATAAAAAATTATCGGACAAATAGGGAGGTTCATTTGGTTATATGTTTACATGCCTGCAATACTGCAACCGATGAAGCAATAGCACTGGCTGTAAACAATAATATAAAGGCAATGGTTATGGTTCCGTGCTGTCAGCAGGAAATATTAAAACAGTACTCCTATCCTCCTTTTCAAGATATAATCAAGCATGGCATTCTAAAGGCAAGATTGGCTGATGTTATTACCGATGGGGTCAGGGCATTGCTCCTTGAAGCAATGGGTTATAAGGTTTCCGTTGTGGAATACATATCGCCGGTTGAAACGCCAAAAAACCTTATGATAAGAGCAATAAAGACTCAATCGCCGGATCCTAAGGTTTTAGACCGGTACAGAGAATTAAAAAGATTGTTGGGGATAAACCCTACACTGGAAAAATTATTATACACTGATTAGAATTATGAATAAACATTTGTAATTAACACATATTAAATAGGATTGGATTAGTTTTTAATAATCCAAAGACTATGACAAAGACATAAATCAATAGATTTTCACATTATTAGGTTGACTATTAATATTTTTTTTAATAAAATGAATTTGGAGTATTTTGTCTAGAACATGAATAATTTAATATTAAAGTTTTTTAATAAATATCCGAATAAGAAAATGAGTGTATTTTATAGTATTGTGTGTTTTAGTAAATAATATATATTGCATGTTTTAAAATATATAATTCAAATACAATGCAGATGAGATTGTAGGGGAGACTTAGAATTACTAAATCTAAACGAAGAGGTGAATAACATGGCTAGAACAAAGCAAGAGTACGTGAATAATGGTGTTGAAATCTCCAAGGCTACATTAGGTGTTGGAGATGAGGTTACCCTTTTCTACAAAGGGTTGCTCGCACAGAGCGGAGCTGAAGCAGTATATGCACATATAGGATATGGTGAAGAATGGGAAGACAAGACATTCATACCGATGGAAAGGGATAACGACGTTTTTAAAGCAACTATCAGAATTGATCATCCTGATGACCTGAATGTTGCATTCAAAGACAGTGGAGATAACTGGGATAACAATTCCATGGCAAATTATTCTTTTAAGGTTAGTAAAAGAGTTTCGAGAAAGTCTTCTAAGAGTTCTGACTCTGAAGAAAAGTCTCAAAAGAAGACAAGCTGCAAGACAAGTAAGACATGTAAGTCAGCGGCAGCGGAAAAAGGCACTGCGACAAAGACCGCAACTGCCAAAAAAACTACTGCAAGTAAAGCGAAAAAGAGTACTTCAACTGAAAAATAGGGTAGAGCAGAAATATTGAGAGAAGCATTGTTAAAACAGATTGAAGTAGTTTATACAAATTTATAATTATTATTCAATTGAGGTTTATAAAAAAGAGGTAGTGAACCTCTTTTTTAGTTGTATGGGATTTCGCAGAGCAAAGTGACTAAATTTTTCTTCACATTTATTACATGCACCTGATATTTACAAAATAATTGACAATAAATTAATATAGTATTAATATAAACTTATAGATGTTTGCCGTTGTTTTGCAATTAAATCTAAAATTAGTAGCTGCATAGATAAGGTTTCGATTTTAACACATTTCTTCGTGCAAGGGGACTTTTCCAATCTGTGGCAAAGTGTTTGTTTACAATATAATAATTCGATAATATGCTGCTTGAAGTTACGGTAGTATGGTATTTGCAAAGGAGGACTTTATTTTGTTTAGCGTTATGATTGTTGATGATGACCCTAAAATCCTTGATTGGTTGAAAAGTGAGATAGATTGGGGTAGCTTAGGATTTAATCTTATATGTTTAGCGGAAGATGGAATTGATGCATTACATAAATTAAACCAGAATAAGATAGATCTTGTTATTACTGATATAAGCATGCCCAAAATGGATGGCATAGAGTTGTATAATTCGATAAAGGAGTACAACCTATCGCCTTTTGTTATTTATTTAAGTTATCCCGAAGATCTGCCGCATGTTAAGCAGGGGCTATTGTTGGGGGCATATGGATATGCGACAAAACCGATAGATAAGAAAAGTTTAATTGAAGTGATAGAGAGTGTTCATGAGAGACTTATGGACATTAAACGGGAGAAAGAAAAAGATAAAAAAATAAAAGAAAGGTTTGAAATGAGTCTTTCCTTTTCTAGAGAGAAGATTTTAAATGATCTTTTAAGAGGTAAAGGATTTCCCCATGAATCTTTAAATTATATAATAGATGAGTATGATATCAACCTAGTTAGGGAAATAGTTCAAGTAGGTATTATTGAGGTTGGTAATTTTGATGCCAGCACTAAAGAGTTAATAAAGACTGGAAAATTCGAAGAATTATTAAATAGAGTAAGAACAATAATTGCAGATATTTTGGTTCAATTTGAGGGATTAAGCTGCAACATGGTTGAAATGGATATTGGAGTGATAAGTGTTATACTTCAACCAGTTTCAAGAGTTGAATTAAGTGAGTTTGAAGAGGAGACAGCAGATTTTTTTCAAGAGGTAATAAAGGAGATTCAACAGAACGCAAATGTCAGGGTTACTATTGGAGTAGGTGAAGCTTGTATTAAGCTAAGAGATATCAGCCAAAGTTATATGGGGGCTAAAGCGGCTCTTCGTCATAAGCATATACTGGGCGGAAACAGAGTTATTCATATGAGACAATTGGACATTAATGAAAAACAAAATCTCCTATATCCTGCCGAGAGGGAAAAGCTTTTAGTTGAGTATATTATGTCTGGGAACGATAGTGCGGTAAAATTGGCAGAAAAAATGTTTGACGATATCGCCGTCGGAGCTGAAAATAATCTTAAGAGGATTGCCTTTGCTGCAAATCAGTTAATGTTTAATATTTCTCATTTTATAGATATGCAGTATGATTTTATAAATAAACTATATGATTTTAGAAAGTTTAATAATGTTGATTTTTTAGAATTCAAATCGAAGGAAGAAATAAAGAAATTTTTCATATTATTTGTTAATAGTCTTATGAGCGTTGTAAGGGAATACTTGCCTGTACAAAATAATACTTTAATAAAGGACGCATGTGAGTATGTACTAAATAACATTGACCAGGAAATAACTCTTGCGAGAATGGCAGATCACTTGAATATCAGTAAGAATTATTTCTGCTCCCTGTTCAAGCAAGAGACGGGTACTAATTTTCTTGAGTATGTTACGAAGGTTAAAATGGAATGGGCTAAATTGCTTTTAAAAGAAGGAAGTTACAAGACATATAAGGTGAGTGAAATGCTAGGTTACAGGGAAGCCAGTTATTTTAGCAGGCTCTTTAGAAAGTACACTGGATTTAGTCCAGCGGAGTACAAAAGGCAAATCCGGGAAAGTCAGGACAACCAATAGGATATGGAGATAAGAAAAATTTCCTTTGAAACCGGGGTGTTGTAATACATATAGTGTGTTTATGTATTCAAGTATTTATTGGAGAGGTTTGGTAAAGTTGACAAATGATATAAATTTAAAGAAAAGAGTAGTAAACAGAACGGGAATTATTCTGATTTTGACAGGTATATTAGTTATATTAGCTATATTATTGGCATATCAAACCGAACTAATATACAATGATTTTTCAAAGATTGCTATGGTAAATGGGGAGCCTGTCTATGTAAGGGAGTATAAAATGAACCTAAAGAGTAACAGCAATGAGGTTATGGCTTACTTTGGTGAAAAAAATGGGTTAAGAAGTGAAACGGATTTTTTAAACAGCAGTTTCGAAGGCAAAATACCCGATGAAGTTGCCAAGCAAAATGCATTGGAGAATATTATAAGAATTAAGGTTCAACAAAAACTTGCAAAGGAAAATGGTATAATTAAAAGTACTGACTATAGGGATTTTTTGAAGGAACTAGAAAGGGAGAACGAACAAAGGAATGATGCACTAAAAAACAACAAGGTAATATATGGCCCTGATAATTATGGTGAACTTGAGTATTATTGCTATACGTTTGATAATATGGTTAAGGAGTTAAAAAAGAAGCTTAAGGAAAGTGAGTTCTTAATATCTGAGAACGAGATTAAAAAAATGTATATAAGATTAAAGGAATCGAGGTTTAAGGTTCCAGATAGTATTGAGATTCAAGCGGTTATAATCCCTTTTGCTGATGAAAAGGGTGTTATATCAGATGAAATGGAGAAAAACGCCAGATGGTTGATTGAAGAGGCAAAAATGAGAATAGAAAAGGGAGAGTCCTTTGAGGAGGTTGCCGATGCCTATAAAAAATATGGCATGGTATTGGATCATTACTTTACAAAAGAAGAGCAACTCTCGAAGGATATACCTTATCCCGAATTCTTACAGGAAGCTAAGGGATTAATTCCCGGGCAGGTGAGTGAGATAATTGAGAGAGCTACGGACTATTCATTACTAATATGCAAGTCAAAAGAAGAGTGGGGCTATGTTTCATATGAAGAAGCCAGTAAAATTCTAAGAGATGAACAGATTGAAAAGGAATATGAAAAATATGTTGATGAACTTGTAGAAGAAGCTGATGTTCAGATTAATGAAAAACTATATAACCGCATTGATATAAAAAAATGAGGGAAATCCGCATCCTGTTAAATTATGACAAGGTCAATATATACATGAACAGGTATTTGGTGTTATTTTTTACAACTTTTATTCATAGCATTTCATAAAACGTATTCAGGAGTTGTAGGCATAATTCTCCTTGTGTTTTAAATAAAATATTATTTAATAATTATATATAAATTTAAAGGATTAGCAGGTCGCAATATAGAATATATTACAACAAAATTATAATTATTTAATGTTTTTTTAGGACTATGTAACTGTAATTTTTGTAGTGAAGCAATAAAGGACGAAGTTTGAAGTGACAGAAGTATACTTAAATCAATTGAGGTGAGGAAAATAAATGTATAACAAAGAGATAATTGCTCTTTTGCTTGCAGGAGGGCAGGGCAGTAGATTAGGTGTACTTACAAAGAATATTGCAAAGCCTGCTGTGTTATATGGAGGAAAATATAGAATAATTGATTTTTCATTAAGTAACTGTGTCAATTCAGATATTGATACGGTCGGGGTGCTGACCCAATATCAGCCTCTTGAGCTTAATGCCCATATAGGGATTGGAAAACCATGGGATATGGATAGGATAAATGGAGGAGTTACCATACTGTCACCTTATTTAAAGGCCAAAATAGGTGAGTGGTATAAGGGAACGGCGAATGCGGTATTTCAGAATATTCATTATGTTGATAAGTATAATCCTGAATATGTAATAATTTTGTCAGGAGATCATATATATAAGATGAACTATTCGAAGATGCTTGATTTTCACAAAGAAAACAATGCCGATGCTACCATTTCTGTGATAAATGTTCCTTGGGAAGAGGCTGGAAGGTATGGAATAATGAATGCCGATGAAGGCGGCAAAATATATGAGTTTGAAGAAAAACCTCAAAATCCTAAGAGCAATCTTGCATCTATGGGTGTTTATATATTTAAGTGGAATGTTTTAAAAGAGTATCTAATAAGGGATGATAAAAATGACGAATCGGCTCATGATTTTGGAAAGAATATCATACCCTTAATGCTGGGAGAAGGCAGGAATATGTGGGCTTATAAATTCAATGGATATTGGAAGGATGTAGGAACGATACAGGCATACTGGGAGTCAAATATGGATCTTATTAGCAGAGTACCGGATTTCAATCTTTTTGATCCTGCATGGAAGATATATACACCTAATCCTGTAAAACCTGCACACTATATAGGTCCTAATGGAAGCATAAAAAAGACCATAGCTGCTGAAGGATGTATGATTTATGGCAAGGTTAAAAACTCTGTCATTTCGTCGGGCGTTTATATAGGTGAAGGGGCAGTAATTGAAGATTCTATTATTATGACGGATAGTTATATAGGTTCTAATTCATATATTAATAAGTGTATTATCGGAGAAGAGGTACGGATTGGCAATAATGTTAAAATGGGAATTGGTGAGAATATTTCCAATGAGCTAAAACCTTCATTATACGATTCCGGTATAACAGTTGTGGGTGAAAGGGCAGTTGTTCCTGATGGATGTCAAATCGGCAAAAATGTTGTAATAGATGCTTATTTAACAAGTGAAGAATACAGTTCTTTAAATATTGAATCGGGAAAAAGTGCTTTAAAGGGAGGAAAGAACGAATGAAAAATACAATGGGAATGATTCTTACAGGTGGAAAAAATGACAGGCTCAAAGAGTTGGCTGAACTGCGTTCAAGCACTGCGGTTCCTGTTGGTGGAAAGTACAGAGTCATTGACTTTGTTTTATCGAATATGGTTAACTCCGGGATAACCAATATTGGTGTTCTGACACAGTATAGCTTTCGCTCCCTTATGGATCATTTAGGGTCGGGAAAGGAGTGGGATTTAGACAGGAGAAATGAAGGATTGTTTATTTTCCCTCCGTATCTTGCCGGAGAGCATTCGGGGTGGTATCAGGGAAGTGCCGATGCCATGTACCACAATATCACTTTTCTAAAACGAAGTTTTGAAGAATACATTGTTGTTGCACAGGGCAATTGTGTGTATAAGATGCTTTTTGATGATATGCTTAATTATCATATTGACAAGAAGGCGGATATTACTATTGCTTATAGGGACATGAGAGATTTTCCGGTGGAAGAATTATCATACATGGGAGTCATGAAAATGGATGATAATGGCAGGGTTGTAGATTTCAAAGAAAAACACAGCAATCCTGAGTCGACAATCTGTTCAATGGGCATATATATCTTGAAAAGAGAATTACTTATAGACCTTTTGGAGGAATGCAATTCCTTGGGGAAATACGATTTTGTCAAAGATGTCATTATTAATAAGCTGAATACACTTCAAATATATGGATACAGGTTTGATGGATACTGGAGAAACCTGAATACAATAAATGCCTATTACAGAATGAATATGGAAATGCTGAACCCTGAAATTCGGCGGCAACTCTTTGAAGAGAACGGAAAGGTTTACACGAAGGTCAAGGACGAACCTCCGGCCAAGTATAATGAGGAAGCGGAAGTAACAAATTCTATCGTAGCCGATGGATGTATTGTGGAAGGTACTGTTTCAAATTCTGTACTGTTTAGGGGTGTTACAATTAAAAAGAATGCTGTCGTTGACAATTGTATAATAATGCAAGGTTCGGTAATTGAGGAGGATGTTAAAATTGAAAGCTTGATTATTGATAAGAATGTTAACTTGTCAAAGGGTATAAACTTAAAAGGCATGTCAAAGTTTCCGATTATGATTGAGAAGAATGCGAAGATATAAGGACTTTAAGAGGTAAAAAGGTATGGATAAGGGATTATTGATTTACAACCCCTTTTCAGGGGATCATAGGATAATACAAAAACTTGATTATATAATTGAAAGATTTCAAAAAGAAGGTATTCTTCTTCAGCCTTGCAGGGTTATGATGAACTGTGAAGATCACATTTCTGCTTTGATGACAGAGGGCGGGTTTAGCTACGTAATATCGTCAGGTGGAGATGGCACTCTAAACTTCGTCAGCAATATCATGTTAAAAAATGATGTGGATATACCTTTAGGGATAATTCCTACCGGAACGTGCAATGATTTTGCCTCGATACTGAATTTACCGTCGGATATTAAAGAATGTGTGGATATCATACTTGGCGGGAAAACTATTGAGGTTGACGTAGGTCTTGTAAATGAGGAGATTTATTTTTTAAGTTCATGTGCAGGAGGAATTTTTGTAGATGTATCTTTTAACACTAATAATGAATTAAAAAAGAGTTTTGGTGCTTTTGCCTACTACCTTAAGGCTATAGGTGAAATGGCAAATATAAGACCCTTTAGAATAAGTATTCAAACAGATAAGGAAGTGCTGGAAGAAGATATTTTGCTTTTCTTCATATTAAACGGAAAGCAGGCCGGTGGATTTGCTAATATTGTTGATAGTGCGGATTACACCGATGGTCTTATGGACATAGTGCTTGTTAAGGACTGCAGCCATATAGATCTTGCAGGTATATTCTTTAGTGTTTTGAGCAATAGCGGTATTAATAATAAAAATGTTATTATTATAACCACAAACAGCTGCACCATTAATGGTCCGCAGGATATTGTACTCAGTATTGACGGTGAGAAGGGACCGTGCCTTCCTGTCAATATTAGATTCATAAACAAAGCATTAAAGGTGTTTATGAAATAAATAAAAGCTCAAGGGCATCGAACCCATTCGCTTTTTGGTCATTTCACTTCGTGAAATTCCACTAAATGTGAAGAATGTTTCACAAACTTAAGTTTTGGCAAGTCTAGAGCCTGTAAATTTTAAAAGAACTCATATTCCTCTATTAGGAAATGAGTTCTTTTAATCACTATTTTCTGTGTTTACAGTCCCATAATATTATAGCCGCTATCTACATGAATTACTTCGCCGGTTACACCGCTGGATAAATCACTAAGAAGGTATAAAGCTGTCTTTCCTAGGTCTTCCTGGGAAATGTTTCTCTTTAGAGGTGCTTTTTCCGGAAGTGTATCTAAAATACTTCCAAAATTCTTGACACCCTTGGCTGAAAGCGTTTTAATGGGTCCAGCAGAGATTGCATTAACTCTGATATTGCCGGAACCAAGATCATAAGCAAGGTATCTTACACTTGTTTCAAGAGCAGCTTTGGCAACTCCCATTACATTGTATCCGGGGATAACCTTTTCAGCTCCCATATATGTCAGGGTGATGATGCTGCCACCTTCTGTCATAATGTCTTTTGCCCCACGGCTTACTGCGACAAGAGAATAGGCACTTATATCCAACGCATGGGCAAATCCTTCTCTGGAGGTGTAAACGAAGTCATTTTGAAGATCTTCAGTATTTGCATGGGCTATGCAATGAACAATCCCATGGAGCACACCATACTTTTCTTTTATAAAAGCAAACAGGTTGTTTATTTCCTCATCGGAAGATATATCGCATTGGAATATGGAATCTGCACCAAGCTGTTCTGCTCCAGACTTTTCCCTATCGCCTTGATATGTAATAATAATGTTTGCACCTTCGTTTTGGGCAGCTTTAACAATACCCCATGCAATACTCCATTTATTTCTTACTCCCATAATTAATATGTTTTTATTACTAAGTAAGGTTCCCATTTAATACATCTCCTTTAATAAATTTAATTATATATATTCCCCATAGGTAAACACAATAAACTTAAGAGGGTAGTACCCCTTGGATTTTTGGCATCTTAATTTGTGAAACTTCACTGCTTCGATAATAAACTTTGGAACTTTAAGTCTCATATTACTTTACCAAAATTCATTGGAGTTGTAAAGAGAACACAATTACAAAATGCGATAAAGAAGGAATAGAAAAGCAACTAACAAAAGCTTATGGGTATCGAGCCCATTCGCTTTTTGGTCATTTCACTTTGTGAAATCCCACACATAAAAAAGCAAGGGCGTATTGTATAACCCTTGCTTTTTTATGTGTGCCCAGCATGGGCAACAACTTGGTGGTGAAAGTCCACTACGGGCTTGGTAGTAGGAACCGTTAGCCAAGAGCAAGGGTGTCCACGGC
>JGI24710J26742_10001038_pt1 | contig 25902 bp, 21 predicted proteins | sample BioPla2DNA2_FD_26742 | JGI IMG/M metagenome (IMG submission 26742) | reverse complement strand
GTATCTTTTTGGTTTTAGCATTTAGTTATCATTTCCATTTCCTAAAAAAAGTGAAACTCACCAAACAACTGCTTGAAATTTCCCCCTGCAACTGATATAATGCACTTCGTTCCTTAGGAACTATGGGGCATTAGCACAGTTGGTAGCGCGCTACATTCGCATTGTAGAGGTCAGCGGTTCGAATCCGCTATGCTCCACCAAAGACCTTCAAAGCCGAACAAAATTCATTTTCGTGGATAGAGTATTCGGCTGTATCTTTGAGAGATAGGTACAAGATTAAAGCGTCGTACATTATGAAAATGTTCGGCGCTTTATTATTACCTTTTTATTACTCAACGCAGTTCAACGCCGCATTTAGCGCGTTTTCATCATCAAGCAGCCATTTGCCAAGGCGCCTCGTGGCAATTTTTACTGTTTTCCTTGCGTTTTTCCTGCGCTTTCTTATGGGATAGGCGATTTTACCATCAGCGCTGGTTATGTAGAAGAAACGAAGGTAACTGTCTTTTATTTCTTCTATGTTTTTAAGTTCGTATGAGCCCTTTGTATAGAGCTCGTTTAAGAACTTTGCGATGCATATGGCGTTTAGAAGGTCGCCCTCTCTTACTAATTCCCTAAAATCCTGTTTTTCTGCCAGATATAGCGCAGCATCTTTGTCACTAACCATTTTGCCTTTGATTAGTAAATTATGCTCCATTGCAAGGCGTATCATGTGTTTGCATGGGGATTTTCTCATAAGGTTTATGTTAAAATCCTCGCAGGAACAGTCTTTAAGTGTTGCAACATACTTTCCCCTTTTGCCCGCAAAAACCGCAGAGGTATCGCCTTTATTTTTATCTTTCCATTCAATAGGCGTCATTCTCGCTTTTCTTGCCGCTTTTCTTCTCTTTCTGTCGATATTATGCCACATAGGATACTCAAGCCTATTTTTCATTCTCTACCTCCTAAAAAAAGTATTTTAATACAGTTAACGCACAAGTAGAACAATATAACGCTTATTTATATTATCTTGGGAGAATCCCGCTGCTTATATTATAGCATACAAAGTATTATTTATAAAAATCGCAATAAAATTATGGCTTCCAAAAGGAAACCATAATAGCCTTTTATAATATTCTGCTAATCAGTAATATTAACGCCTATTCATTCAGATACTTTTGTATATTGGGCGTTAAGCCTACGCCTATTACTTCGTTTTGAGTTCGAGCGTTATTGTGTACGCCGTTATTATCCAGCTGATTTAACTGCTGACCCATGAATATAACACTGGAAGTCCATCCGCCGTCCAGGTTGAAAGCGGTTTCACAACCTAGTTCTTTTAATATAAACGCTCCGTCCCTGCATTTAATGCCGCGACTTACCTTAGTCCTGCCCTCTACTACTAGCAAATAATAATGCCCAGGCTCAACCATGCCTATCTGCACCCTAGGTTCGGGGTTATATCCGAAGTTTTCATAGCTCATATTTACTTCGCCATCTCTAATAAGTACGGGTCCGAAAGTAAATACATCTGTCACCCCGGAGAATACCAGCTCTGCCGCGGTAACTTCACTCTGTTCAAATACCTTCATATCGCCGTTCGGGTACAGCGCCATCATATCAAGCGGAGGATAGGTTAGTTTAGTTCTCGTGGGAGGGTCGTCAAAAAGTATTTCACCATCCCGTATTTCAACGCCTGTACGCACGCCGGGTCTGCCGGTTCTGTAAATATAGTAATCCGCTCCAAAAGCAAGCACCAGATTATGCTGCCTTGCAATATCACTCTGCTTAGCTTTAAAAGCATCTCTATTTACTGTGCGGTTTTCCGCAAATGGATAGGTGCGGAAAGGCTGCACGCCCTCGGGCACTCGTATTTCCGCAATGAAATAACGGGTAGGACGGTTGGGTTTTTTCTCGTCGAATACGCCCTCGTGCTTTTTTATTTCAATGCGCAAATCTTCAGAGCAGTAGCGCCATTCACCGTTTTCAGCATCTATAGATACAAATTCTTCACTGCCCTTTGGCAGAAAGCCCTCAGGCGTAAGCAGCGGGAAACCATCTATTTCTAGCGATACTAGGCTTTTTAATGCTTCTTCTTTAACCTTAAGTTCTTCTTCAAGTGCGGAGATTTTTTCAGAATCCGCGCCTTCTTCTTTTGCAAGTTCTAGGGCTTCTTTCGCATTCTTTACTGCATTTGCAGCAAGCATACGCCCTAAATTGCTTTTGGTTTGTGCAAGCTTATCAACAAAAGCCTGCTTACCTTCTTCAAGTTGTTGTAAAGCAGCTTCTATCAGCTGTTGTCTTTGCAATTTTTCAAGCGCTTCCTGCGTGGCATTTAATATAAATGGGTCTTCCTTGCTTCCGGAACCGCTTTTTATAGAAATTATATTTGTATCAAGCCTAAGCGTAGGCCTTATACCGGATACTGTTGCAACAGACGAATAGCCCATCACACCATCTGCCAGCACACGCCTAAGCGAATTCTTGCTGCTTTTTGACGCTTCGTTCATCCAATAGCTAGAGGGGCTTGATGTACCCCGCGCAATCGCATGTTCTGTAGCATATGCAAGCCTTAGTTTTTCAGTACCAAGACCTAATTCCTTGTTCTTTAGCAAATCAGGGCTGGGCAAGTCTATGGGGTCATCACAAAAGAAGGCGGTTCTCTCCTCATCAGAAAATGCGAGAAAAGGTAACTCTTCCTTTACATACCTATATATATCACTATTTTCATAGCCGCTGAAGCTGCCTGTGTCGCTATGCGCCGCCCTTGCGTCTATAACATATTCAGAGAGAAGCAATATATTATCTTCCTCTACAGTCAACACTCGCCATAGCAAGGATGCGCCACTACCGCTTGGGCAGTGGCCAAATAGTATATATTGATATTCCCCTCCACCGTAGGATTGTAAGCCTGCATGAGCTGTTGAAAACAGCATTAGAATACAGCCCAGAATTGAAAAGAAACGTTTGCGCATGGAATACCTCCAAAAAATAATAGCACAGGTAGTATATACCCTAGCTTGGCTTTGGGTCAAACTTTTAATTAATAATCCAAACCTTTTATTGAAAGCACAATAAGCGGGTCAAATTCGCCTATATCTTCCTTGGTTACCCTAAGCAGCTTTGCCTTGGTTGGTGTTATAGGCAGCATTTCCTTATAAAAAGGCTCTAATCCTGATACATCCGAAAGTCCGCCCCTATTCACCTTATAGTGCATAGGTATTGTAATTTTGGGCTTTAATTCTCTTACTATTTTGGAGGCGGTTTTGGCATCCACCGTATACTTACCGCCTATAGGCAGCATAAGTATGTCTACGCCTTTTAAGAATTCTAATTGTTCATCATTTGGATAATGCCCCAAATCGCCAAGATGAGCTATACTCAAGCCCTCTAAGTCGTAACGGAAGATAAGGTTTTCACCTCTGAGCACGCCTTTTTCTTCATCATGGTAGCTTTTAATTGAAGAAATAGCACCGCCCTCGATATCATATTTTCCTTCCTCGCGAATTACATTTGGCTCTCCTGTAACTTTTTGTATGTAACAATGGTCAAAATGATCATGGCTTACGGTTACGATATCAGCCTTTACCTCTTTCAGGGGGAAATTTACCCTATCATCATAAGGGTCGGTTAATATCTGCAAGCCTTTTGAGCTTTCAATAAGGAATTGTGCATGACCGTAGTAATAAATCAACATGTTTTTTCCTCCTTCATTCTTTTTATATAACTATACAATAATAACTCCCCTCCCGCAAAAGGAACGGGGGTTTTGCGTCTTAGCGCAACAGCCATATCATTCATAAGTGTACGACATACATTGTTAAGCGGCATAATTTCCTGCATATGTATCTGCTCTATTATTTTATGCGCATGTTCGGGTAGAAAAGTACCTTTATGCCGCCTTAACATATTTACGCAGGAGATTATATATATATTATCTTCATCTGCAGGCGGCAGTGGAATATCCGAAATACCGTCAATAAAAACCTTAATAGTTTCATATGTGGGGGTAATAAGCGCATAGGAATCCATGATATCAACAGAAAAACCACCTTCAATTAGAGGGACAGCGGAATAATCTAAAAACCTAATAGGAAAATCAGAAAAAAATAGCGCCCGCCTTCTGCGATCCCTCTTAAGTAGACATTTAGAGGGCATAAGGCTAAGCGCTTTTGTTTTAAAATAATCAATCGGCACTTTTAGAGTCTGCCTGAAGCTTAATATGGAGTTTATGGAACGCAGCATATTGACCCGCAATATCAAGCTGATAGCGCAGGTTTACCTCTCCGCTTCCGTCCTCATTAATGTTATATTTTACAAGTGTCGGGAAAATACCCATATCCAGCAAACCAAACGGGGTACGGTAGACACCCTCAAAACGGCAGCCTTTTTCAAATACCATATCGGTAGCAAAAGGACCATCACTCGCCATGGTTACAATACCCTTATCCATAGTCAAGATGACGTTTTGAATTTCGTTTTCATCGGTAACGGTTTCACTGTAGCGAAGGCGCCAGGAATCCTTTTTCCCTGAGAGTTTGCCAAGAGTAGTAACACGCAATACGCCGTCATAATCGTCAAGCAATGCGGTTCTACCGGTTAAAGTGAGAAGCACATCTTTGTTCTTCAAAAAACACACCTCCTATTCCCCACTACATTATATCATACCCAAGTTGAATTGAGAACAATCAATCAACTTCTTATTCCAACATAATTGTAAAAAAACATCGGCACAGGTGTAAATGTTCTACAAATACATGATTTTCCCCTCAAGGCTTGACAAACAGCAATACAGCACTTAAAATTAACTGTATTCCAAAGGAAGTCACAAGGAGGTAACTTGTTTGAGCACCGAGAGGTTTGCCATATTAGTAGATTCGTGTTCCGATATACCCGAAGAATTTATAGATAAATATAAGATTTATGTCGTACCCATGCGTTTACTCTATAAAGGCAGAGAATACCTTGATAAAGTAGATATTAGCCCGCAGGAAGTATACGATAATATGCATATTGAGGTGCCTACAACCTCTCAACCAACAGTAGGCGATGTCGCTAGTGTTCTAAACCGCATAGCGGAAGACGGATATACCACCGTTATCGCTATTGCAATTTCGAGCGGGCTTTCAGGTTCTTATAACTCCATGCGCCTTGCAGCTGAGCAGGAAAAAAGGCTCAAGGTATATGTTGTAGATACTTTAAGCATAGGCATTGGTGCCGGCGCCAGCGCAATATACGCCGGCAGCATGATAGAGCAAAAGCTTGCAGCCTCTGAAATAATTGAGAAGCTTAACAAAAGCATTAATAATGCTCGTATATATTATAGCCTTGCAACGCTTGAATATTTGGCAAAAGGCGGAAGGATAGGCAAAGTAGCTGCAGCGCTTGGTTTTCTGCTCCGCATAAAGCCCATAATCACCTGTGATGAAGAGGGCAAATATACCATAGCTTCAAAGGTACGCGGACGTGCTCATGCGCTTAAGGAGCTTGTAAACCTGACTGTTAATCAGGCAAAAAAACATGTGCGCTATTATATACTAATTGCCCACGGCAGCGCAAAGGAAGAAGCTCAAAAGCTGCTTGCAGAGCTTAAACTATTGTTGCCTGATAGCCTTGATTTTATATTCTCAGAGCTTAGCCCCGTTCTTGGCGTACACACAGGACCGGGAATGGTAGGCGTGGGTATTTATCCTATAGATTAACTTATTTAACGATAGTATTTTGTTTTCATAGAAAACTAAAGAAACTTAAATTATTATAAAATATTTGCCAAAGGGATTTGTCCGGTTTATGTTCCATGAAAACATTTCATCTATATTCACACGCATTGTTCCAACATACATATTAATATTGATTACTTTTAGGAGGAAATCCAAATGAATACTCAAGAAGAATTAATGGAGATGACAGTCGCCCAGTTACGCAAATACGCAAAGGAGCAGGGCATTGGGCTGCAAACAAATATGCCTAAGGCAACTATTATTGAAACTATTCTAAGCAACCAGCCTGAAAGAGATGAAGCTGCAAGCATAGTATCAAAAGCTTCAAGACCTATAAGACAGGCACTGATTATTTCAGACAATTCTGACGATATACCTGTGATGACAGTTCACGATTCTACGCCTAAGGCACCCGCTGCTCCGCCTAAAGCTACGGTGGAAAAACCGTCAACGGATACAAGTAAGTCAAACAAACCAGCTTTCTCGCTTAAAGGTGCACGCGCTTGGCATAACCCCCGCCCTTTTGTTCCGCAGCAAAGTACAAGCAGCAGTAAATTTGTTCCTCCCGGCGCACAAACCATAAAAACTGCCTACGGCGCGGAAGATGGTATAGCCCGTCCCGCCCCTACCTTTTCAAGATTCGGTCCTGATGCCGGTTCATTAAGCAGCACTCCTACGCAGCGTGTATATAGACCTGCACCCATTTCAAGTAACCTTGGTACTAGGCTTGGCAAGCAAGAAAGTACTCTTCCCGACCCATCACCTACTTACAGCGCGCCTGTTTATTCCAGCGAGAGCGGTCATAGCTCCTATATACGCAAAAATGAAGGCAATTTAAGTATACCCGACATGCTTGCTGCAGGCGATATAGAAGACGGCGCCGGCGTGCTTGACATCACCTCCGAGGGGCATGGTTTCTTGCATGTAAACAACTGCCTACCCGGCGGCGATGATATTTATGTATCAAACGCGCAAATAAGGCGTTTCCTCCTGCAAGATGGGGACTATGTAGAAGGGAAAGTCCGCCCCCAACAAAACATGGATAGATCAAGAGCAATGCTTTATATTACTTCCGTAAATGGACAGGAAATAGACGACAGGAAAATCCCTGCGGATTTCAACAGCCTAACCGCTCAATACCCTGTAAAGCGCATAAAGCTTGCAAACCGTGAACATCCCCACCATTTTCTGAGGATGATAGAGCTGTTTACCCCTATAGGCTTTGGGCAAAGAGCACTTATAGAAATACCTGCTAATTTTAATGCTGTAAATTTCATAAAACAGATAGATACCAGCATTACTGACAGGCATGAGGATTTAACCAGCATCATAGTACTTGCAGGCGAAAAGCCCGAAGAAGTGCCCGAGCTTAAAGAACAGGTAAACAGTGATGTTTACTATGCCACCTTTGATACCCCCGTTAAAAACACCATAAGAGTTGGTGAAATGGCCGCGGAAAGAGCAAAAAGGCTTGCAGAGGCTGGAAAAGATGTACTTATAATAATAAAAGATATAGTGGCCCTAAGCCGCGCTTACCTTGCTTCTGCGGGTATACAGGAAACAAGCTATAGCGCCTTACAGCCGCTAAAACAGCTTCTTGGAACTGCTAGAAGCTTTAAAGACGGCGGCAGCGTTACTATTGTTTCTTTCATCAAAGTTGCAAACAGCAAAACAGCTAAAAAAGTATTTGACGAGGTATTCCCCCTACTCAATAGCTATATACTGTTGGATAGCAACCTATACGAAAAAGGCTTCAACCTTCCTTTCAATTTAGAGAAGAGCTTCACATTACGCAGCGAAACCCTGTTAACCGAAGGAGAGAACGAATTAATGCAAAAACTTCTCCCGATTATCTCCACTAAAAACAATGAGGAAGCATTGTCCTTTGTGCTTTCATTGATGGATAAAACCGACACAAACAGGGAACTCATTTCCCGCTTTGACAATTTATTGCATCAATAATGGAGAAATATTATGAGTATAATTATTAAAAACATAGGCAAAGATAAAATAGGCAGAGCTATTGATTCTATAACGCTTAAAAACGCAAATGGTGCGTCTGCCACTATTATGAACTTCGGCGCCACCCTGCTTAGCGTATGCGTACCCGATAAGGATAATAATTTCAGCAATGTGTGCCTGCGCTATCAGAACATATCCGACTACGATAGACCTAAAAATGGTTATCCGGGCGCAACGGTAGGCAGGTTTGCAAACCGTATAGCAAACGGAAGCTTTGTATTAAACGGCAAAGAGTATAATATAACCAGAAACGAGGGTAACAATACCCTGCATGGCGGTGCGCTTGGCTTTGGTCGCCAGTGGTGGGCATATGAATGCAGCGAAGGTAAAGACGCAAACGCTGTTCACCTGCACTATACATCCCACAATGGCGAGGAGGGTTTCCCCGGAAATCTAAGGGTACAGGTAGTATACCTCTTCACTGAAAATAACGAGCTACAGATTAACTATATGGCCACCTGCGATGAAGATACCGTTATAAACCTTACAAACCATAGCTATTTTAACCTAGCCAATTCTGGCGATTGTCTAAACCACGAAGTGCAGATTATTTCAGACGCAATAGTAGAAACAGGAGATGGGCTTATTCCCACAGGAAAATTCCTTACTGTTAAAAACACTCCTTATGACTTGAATAATTTCACCAAGCTAAGCGATGCTATATTAAAAAAAGACAGCCATCCTATTATGGCAAGGGATAATGGTTTTGACGTAAGCTACCATCTAAAAACAAGTGAATATCAACACGCGGTAACTCTGCGTTGCCCGGATACTAGGCGCATTATGAAGGTATATACCGACCAACCGGCAGTACAATTTTACTCTGGGCAAGGTTTAAAGGGCGGCTGTGTTGGCGATAAAGGTAAGGACTTTGTGCCTTTTGGCGGTCTAGCATTTGAAACGCAGCACCATCCAGACAGTGTAAACCAACCCGAATTCCCTTCCACCGTTTTAAGAAAAGGCGATGTGTTTTCAAGCACAACAAGCTACGCCTTTTCCATCTATTAGGAGGATATTATGAATATTTTAATAGTAGTAGATATGCAGAATGATTTTGTTTCAGGTTCGCTTGCAACAAAAGAGGCAAAGGATATTGTGCCACGTGTAGTAGATAAAATTAATAATTTTGATGGAGAAGTTATATACACTAGAGATACACATTTTGATAATTATCTTAATACTTCTGAAGGGAAAAAACTCCCCATAGAACACTGCATAAAAGACAGCTTTGGCTGGGAAATTGTAAGCCCTGTGAAAGAACTAGTCGGAGATAGTAAAATTATAGATAAGCCTTCTTTTGGTTCTACAGAACTTCCAAAAATTGTTAAGATAATAAACAATTCTGGCAATATAGATTCAATAACGCTTATAGGTCTTTGTACGGATATTTGCGTGCTTTCAAATGCGCTTATACTAAAGGCTGCATTTCCTGAAACTGAAATTATTGTTGATGCGTCATGCTGCGCGGGAACCACTGTTCAAAACCATAACACCGCACTTAATGCGCTGGCGCCTTGTCAAGTAGAGGTTATAAACCGCATATAAATTAAAAATTGCAGAAATAATATACAATTATGTTTATTTATGATATAATAGTTTTTAGTAGTAAAAATTTATGAGAGGAGGTAGTCTATTGGTGCACATACATAATTTGCGTGACGGTTTTCCCATATTTAAAGCGTTAGATTCTAAAACCCGCATAGCAATAGTAGAAATGCTTGCAGAGAATGGTCCTATGGGCATGACCGACATTGCAGAAGTACTTGGGATAACTGCCGGTGCTATAACGACGCATATTAAGCTTCTGGCAGAGGCAGGCATAGTAAACATTGAGCCATCAAAAGGAAAACACGGCATAAGGAAAATATGCTCCGCAACAGATAGGGAAATCGTCATAGAATCCCCTTTTAATGACAATTAATACTAATCTCGGTTTAAAGCAGCGCATAGATTGCAGCGAATTTTTTGATTTGGCGAAGCTTGGCGAAGGAAACATAGTGGTGCTATGTTGACTGAGCAAAGCAAAGACAAATCGAAAAAGGCGCGCAATATAAAGCTGATTTAGGCTGAGATAAGTATAATCTCTAATTTGTTGTAAAACAAAGAAGCCACTCCACAAAGCACCGTATACTGTACGATGAAACGGAGTGGCTTTTTGTATGTATATTTATCCTTTTACAGCGCCAACCAACATACCCTTTACAAAGTATTTTTGTAAGAAAGGATATAGTAATATTATAGGCAATGTGGAAGTTAATATAACGGCAGATTTAACCGCAATTGCAACGGAAGCCTTATCCCCAACTCCCCCGGCTTCGCCTACCATCGTGGTACCGTTTACTATGTTCCTAAGCAGCAACATAACCGGAAATAACTCGCTGTTCAGGTATATCAGCCCATAGAACCAATCGTTCCAAAAGAATACCGCAGTATATAGCCCTATGGTAGCAAGCGCAGCTGTAGATAAGGGTAATAGTATTTGTATAAGTATTCCAAAATAGTTGAGCCCGTCAATCCTAGCCGCTTCTTCAAGCTCCTCTGGGATTGATTTAAAGAAATTAACAAGTATTATTAAGTTAAACTGGTTTATAGCAAAGGGTAATATCATTGCAAATACGGTTCCGGTTAAACCAAGGCTTGATATAAGCAAGTAGTTAGGTATCATCCCGCCTGAAAAGAACATGGAAAACACAACCAGCTTCATCACAAATTTTTGACCTTTAAGCCTTGTTTTACTGAGCGGATAAGCGAACAACACCATAAGCACGAGCGATATTGCGGTTCCACATACTGTATATAATATTGTGTTTTTATAGGCTCTAAAAAAATGCGGATATGCAAATATCTGCCTATATGCCTCTACGCTAAAATCCACTGGGAAAAGCGATACCTTGCCTTTTAATATGGCATCTGAAGATGAAAATGACATAGCGATGATATACAAGAAAGGCAACGTGCAAGCAAGCAGCACTATGAACATAACTATGTATACTACTGCCGTAAATATAGGACCTCTATCTCTTATTTTAAAAGCTCTTCTTCTATTCATATTTCACCTAGTATACGCTTTCGCCGGTAAGCCGTCTGCTTAGATAGTTAGCGCTTGAAACAAGTATTAAACCAATAAGCCCGGAGAATAATCCTATTGCAGTTGCATAAGAATATTGATTAGCGCTTGATTGAAAACCCATGCGATAAACGTATGTATCTATAATATCGCTAACAGAGGAATTTGCGGGCGTATACATTAACAGTACCTTTTCAAAACCAAGCGACAGCAGATGCCCTACCTTAAGTATAAACATAACCATTACTGTTGGCATAATAGTAGGTATAGTTACATAAAAAACTTGCTGCCTGCGATTTGCGCCGTCAATGCGCGCAGCTTCAAACAGCTCCGCATTAATGCCCGTTATTGCAGCAAGGTATACTATGGCAGACCAACCTGTATACTGCCACATATCGGTAATAATATATAGGGCACGGAAATAATCAGGCTCATTCATGTAATATATTGGCTCAAGTCCGAACGCATCCTGAAGCAGCCTATTTAGCACCCCGCTTGATGGGGATAGAAGCTCAGTTAATATGGATATAACAACGACTGTTGATATAAAACGAGGCATATAGCTGAATGTCTGTACAAGTTTTTTGAACTTTAGATTTTGCACCTCGTTTAACAGCAGCGCAAATATTATAGGCACAGGGAAATTAATTACAAGGTTCATGCTGGATAAGGTTAAAGTATTGTAAAATGCCCTAATAAACCCCTCGTCCTTAAGGAACATTTGAAAATAGCGAAAGCCCACCCATGATACACCAAAAGGTCCAGTTAATGGTTTGTACCTTCTGAATGCCAAAATATTACCGAACATGGGAATATACTTAAACAGCAGAAAATAGAGCAGCGGCACCAGCATCATTGCATAGAGCTGCCAATAATTATTTATATAACGCCTTCTTGCAGACGGTGAAACTATCCCGCCTTTATTTTTATTTGGTTTCATATCTCCTCATAAATAGCAATTTGGCGAGGGCGAACGCCCTCGCCTTAAAGTTTAATTTAGCAATTACATCTTCTTGTTATCGTTATAGATTTTTAGGAATTCATCTATGCCTTTTTCCTTCATTTCCTTTACATAGGCATCGAAATCTTTCTCGATATCTTTCTTGCCTGTTAGGAAAGCATCATTCCATACCTCAAAGGTATCAAGCAACTTTGTCTGCAGAAGTGATGCTTCTTCGGCTGTAATATCATCAAATGAAGGTGTCGGAGGAATGTACTGTATCGCATCCGGCATAGCTGCAACCTTTGCGTTGATTGCGGCGTAGTTTTCGTCGTATTTGGTCATCTCGCGGGCATTGTACCATACCTTCTGGAAGCAATCTCCGCCGCAGCCATAAGCATTTTGCATGTATTTATATATGCCCTCGGGCGCGGCTTTAATAGCATCGTTATATACTATAGTGTCGCCATCCATAGTGTAGGAATCACCCTCAATACCTATGCACCATATCGTTGCAGCTTCGTCTGAGAAGAATATCTCGTCAATCTTGCGAACTACCTGTTCAAAGTCATCACGCTTTGATGTACCTATCGGGAATAACGGACCAACGCCTGTGCGGTTCTTGGGCTGATGGTGCGCACCCTTGGTGCCTTCAAGCGGCGGATACATCTGTAGCTTAAGCCCCTCAATATCGCTGCCCTGCTCCCAGCCGCCAATTTGGTCATAATAGCCGTATGTTGCCATTGCCTTGCCGGTTGCAAGCTTCTGAGAGGTGCTTGTGGCATCCTGTGTCATCTCAGGATCAAGTAGACCTTCTTCATATAGTTTGTTAAAGAAAGTGATGTAAGATTTGTATTCGTCGGATATTGCGCCGGCGAAATATTCTTTCTTGTCGTAATCCCAAGAAAGCGTTCCGGTACCCGTTGCAGCGTTAAGCCCAACTGATAGACCAAACGAAGGCATAGTCATACGATAGAGCACGCGAGGCGCAACTATGGTTGTCAGGGGATAGGAATCGGGATAGTCTTCTTTATATGCCTTAAGGATATTATAAAGGTCATCATAAGTTTTGGGGGCGTCAAAGCCTTTTTCTATTAGATAGTCTTCACGCAGAATAAGACCGCCATCATAGAAAGGAATGTCATAAAGTGCTGGCATATAATAGCGCTTGCCGTCACTTAGAGATAGTGATTCCACGTTTTCTTCAAGTCCGAATTCCTTAACTTTGGCATTGAAATGCGGTGTCCAATCGGCATAATCAGAAATCGGAACTATTGCGCCGTTCAGCGCGAGGGATGCGTTTGCACCTGCGGTGCTTGAGTAAAGGATAACGTCAGGCGCATTCTGACCCGTTGATAACGCCAGACCAGCCTTTGTCTGATAGTCAGCTATGGGGATGGGGTCAATGTTAAGCTTTACGTTGTACTTCTCCTGTATTGCAACGAAAGCAGGCCAGTCATCCCTAAAGGGAAGCGTGGCATTGTCCGAATAATACACAGAGATTTCGATTGGCTCCTCTTGCGCAAGCACAGGAATTAATCCCAGCACAAGAATCACAGATAAAACGATAGATAGAAACTTTCTCATTCTTTTCCTCCTGTTTTTTTCGCAGGGTTACACTCACCCTGTCTTTGTGTTATAATTATAGCCTATAAACACAGTTAGCGCAAGAAAAATCGTTTCTAAATAGCGTTTTTTGTTAAGCTATGGTATCATTAAAGTACAATACTAAAAGGAGAAAAGATATGCGATTTGACTTTCATCAAAACACGGACTGTTTGCATGAGCATAGACTCAATATGAGAACCTTTAGCGTGCCCTACCCCGATAGAAATTTGGCGGAACTTGAAGAAGCTGCACTATCCCCCTATTTCTTTTCGCTAAACGGGAAATGGGGTTTTGAGCTTTTTAATAGCAGTAGAGAAATAAATAGCGATATATTTTCCTCAACCCCAAAAGACTCAATTAAAGTACCCGGCTGTTGGCAGACGCAAGGTTTTGATAGCCACCAATACACGAATATCCGCTACCCTATCCCCTATGACCCGCCTTATGTACCTGATGATAACCCTGTTGGCTGGTACAGGCGCAGCTTTACGCTGCCTGAGTCGTTTAAGGGTAGAAATACCATATTGCGCTTTGAGGGAGTCGATTCTTGCCACTATGTATATGTAAACGACAAATTTGCAGGTTTCTCAAAATGCTCACATTTAACAAGCGAATTTAATATTACCCCATATCTGGTAGACTTTGAAAACACTCTGGACGTTTTTGTTTTCAAATGGTCAGATGCTACTTACCTTGAAGATCAAGATAAATGGCGCATGAGCGGTATTTTTAGAGATGTATCGCTACTGAGCTTCGGCGATAAAAGGATTGAAAACATAATAGTTACCGCCTCTCTGCTTGACGATATGAAAACCGGCACATTAAAAATAGAATCACGGGTTACTGGTGTAGATTCGCTTAATATAAACTTATATGATAAAGATAAAAAACTCATATTTGCCGATAATGCAAAGGTAACTGATAATAAAGCTGTATTTGAAACCGAGTTAGAAGATGTACTAAAGTGGACTGCTGAAACGCCAAACCTATACACACTCATTTTCGAAATTGAAGGTCAGGCGCAATCAATAAAGACCGGTTTCAGGCGCATAGATATAGACAACGGAAAGCTGCTTATAAATGGCGTATCTGTAAAATTAAAAGGTATGAACCGCCACGATACACACCATACACTCGGCGCATACAGCCCGCTTGCCCTCATGGAAAAGGATGTAAAGCTGCTTAAGCGCTACAATATGAACACCGTGCGTCTAAGCCATTATCCGGCTGATTCTAAGTTCTACAACCTATGTGATAAGTATGGTCTTTATGTTATAGATGAAGCGGATATAGAAACACACGGTGTTGAATATATTGACGATAGCCACTTAATCGCCAGAGATGAGCGTTTCCAAAAACAAATGATAGATAGAGGCAACCGCATGGTTGAGCGCGATAGAAACCACCCAAGCATTATATTCTGGTCGCTCGGCAATGAAAGCGGCTTCGGCGTAAACCATATTAAAATGGCAGAAAACATACGGCGTATAGATAACACAAGACCATTGCATTATGAGCAGGATAGGCAAGCCCAAGTAGTCGATATATATTCGCCCATGTATCCAAGCGTTGAACAGGTTATAGCTGAAGGCAAAAAGAAGAACCCTAAGCCATTTTTTATGTGCGAATACATACATGCAATGGGTCAAGGTCCCGGAAATATTGAGGATTATTGGCAGGCAATATACCGCTACGATAGGCTCATAGGCGGCTGCGGCTGGGAGATGGTAGACCATGGATTGCTTTGTCACACAGATGATGGCTGCCCCTACTACGCTTATGGCGGCGACTTTGGAGAGTATCCACACGACGGTAATTTCTGTGTAGACGCATTTTTCTCCCCTGATAGAAAACCCCACACTGCAATGCTTGAATACGCTCATGTAGTGCGCCCTGTACGCGTGCAAATGGCAGATGAAAGTAAGGGCGCAATAAGGCTTCACAACCTTTACAATTTTACCAATCTAAATACACTTACATTAAATTGGAGTGTTGAATATTTAGGCAAAACATATGCATCCGGCAACAGTGCACTGAATGTTCCCCCTGGCAGTAGGCGCACCGTAAAGCTTCCGTTTGGGGATTATCCTAAGGGCTCAATGCTCAACCTAAGTTTTTCACTTGTAAAACCCACCCCTTGGGCAAAAGAGGGATATGTAATATGCCGGGAACAGCTTAAGCTTGAGCTGGGTTATGAACTAGCTAAAATTTCTAAGCCTAGTAAATCTGTCATACATAAAAAAAGTGATGGAAAACATAGTGTATCTGTTGGAGAGATTGAATATAAATTCAGCAGAAATGGGCTTGAAAATATATCTCTTTCAGGGGTAGAAATAATAAACTCTCTTGTTAAAATTAATTTATTTAGAGCTACTACAGATAACGACCGCGGCTTTGCAAAAATGGCAGAGCTTTGGGAAACATACGGTCTTGATAAGCTGCAGCAAAGGATTGTTGCAACAAATATTTCTGAAGAAAACAATTCAATAACAATAGAAAGCGTGCATGCACCCAAAATATACCCGCCCATAGTTAAAAGCGTACAGGAGTTTAAAATACTTCCGACCGGCGAAATGAAATTTAAACTCACCTTTATCCCGCTTAAATGGAACGAAAGCGGCATTTCCGTAGCTCCTAAGGGTATATTTACAAATATATACCTACCCCGCCTTGGAGTACGCTTTACCATGCCTGAAGGCTTTGATAGAGTAATGTGGTTAGGCAGAGGACCGCATGAAAGCTACCCGGATAAAAAGACATATGCGCTGTTTGGCTTATATGAAGACACTATTCAGAACATGCACGAGGAATATATATACCCGCAGGAAAACGGCGCGCATGAGGATACCAAGTTCGTGTCTATAAAAACATTATCAGGTGAAGGGCTTATTATAAGAGGAAACAGCTTTTCATTTACCGCGCATGATTACAGCCAAGAAGAGCTGCATAGCAAAACACACGCGCATGAACTTATAAGGGGCGGAGATACACACGTATATATAGACGGCAAAATGGGACCGCTCGGCAGCAACTCCTGCGGACCTGAGCCACTTGAAAAAGACCGTTTGCGCTTAGATAAGCACTATACATTCAACTTTGTATTTAAGCCATATAATGCTCAAAACATATCAACATTGACAGCTGCTAAACTTGCCGGATTTACAGCTAAGGAGGATTAATACATGTCCACTTTAATATACGCACACAGGGGAGCTTCCGGCTATGCGCCTGAAAATACCATCGCCGCTTTTTCGCTTGCAATAGAGCAAGGCGCTGAAGGCGTTGAGCTGGATGTACAGTTCACCCGTGATAAGCATCTAGTTGTAATACACGATGAAAGGCTTGACAGAGTAAGTAACGGCAGCGGCAGAGTATGCGATATAAGCCTTAATGGGATAAAAAAGCATAAATTCGGTATAAATCATATTGGCTATGAGGACGAAAAAGCGCCTACACTTCTTGAGGTGCTTGAACTGCTTAAAGATACAAATCTAAATATAAATATAGAGCTTAAAAACAGTCTAATCCCCTATGAGGGGCTTGAAGAAGCCTGCCTTGAACTTGTGGCGCGTCTTAGCATGGAAGATAGGATACTTTATTCTTCCTTCAACCACTACAGTATGCTAGAATTAAAGCAGCTTAATCCCAGCGCGCGCTGCGGGATATTGTACAACTGCCACCTAATAAACCCTTGGGAATATGCCGCCACACTTAAGGTAGATGCTATTCACCCGCATTACAGCGAGATTCTACTTACGCCTGAAGAATGCAGTATGGCGCATGAAGCAGGGCTTGAAGTAAATACATGGACTGTAAATGAAGAACCCGATATGAGAAAGGTAATACTTGCAGGCGCTGATATACTTATCACCAATTACCCTGATAGAGCCATAGCGCTTAGAGAAAGTCTTTAATTTTATATATAACTAGGAGGTATATATGGCAGGACATTCTAAATGGTCTAATATTAAACACAGGAAGGGCAAGGCAGACGCAGCCCGCGGCAAGGTATTTACTAAAATAGGCAAAGAAATCGCCATGGCGGTAAGAGAAGGCGGGAGCGACCCTGCACACAACAGCAGACTTCGCGATGTAATAGCCAAAGCACGTGCAAATAATATGCCTAATGACAATATAGACCGCAGCATTAAAAAAGCTTCCGGAGAGCTTGGCGATGTCGTCTATGAGGAAATAACATATGAAGGCTATGCCGCAGGCGGAATAGCGGTACTGCTTAAAGTTGTAACAGATAACCGCAACCGCACTGCTTCTGATGTGCGCCATATATTCGATAAAAACGGCGGCAGCCTAGGACAGAGCGGCTCGGTTGGCTACTTGTTCAACTACCAAGGTATAATATTAATCGAAAAAAGCGATGATGTTGTTGAAGATGAGCTTATGATAAGCGCACTTGAGGCAGGCGCTGAGGATGTAGAAATAAGCGATGAAGGCTACGAAATAATAACCGCCCCCGGCGATTTTTCTGCAGTACGCGATGCGCTTGAAAGCGATGGCTACAGTTTCGCTTCCGCTGAAAGGGCATATGTGCCCCAAATGCAAAACGATATAAACGATGAAGAAACTATGGAAAAGCTTACAAAGCTGCTTGAAATGCTTGATGATAACGATGATGTCGTTTCTGTATACCATAACGCAAATCTACCTGATGAGGAAGAAGAATAGGACTACCGTCTAAGCATAGCCCTTTATGTAAAAATATAATTATAATTCCCTTATCTTAGCCTGCAATTTATGGTACGGCTTCAATAGCAGCGCCACTATAGATGCACAGAGCAGAGTAAGCACTCTGTGATAGAACCTGAGCTGTATAAGTGCAGGTATTCTATATTCCACTAGCTTTGATACATCCTGCCTGTTGTTCCAAAATGCTGTGTTTATATCGCTCCATTCAACCAGCACCGATGGCACCCATTCGGGGAATATGTATACAGGGTATATAGTAAAGTTAAGAAGCAGGTAAACAAGCGCAATCCATACCGCCCAAAGTATAAGCATTCCTATGCCCTTGATTACCCAAATAGGAAGTAAACGCTGAAAATAGCTGTATTCCAGCTTACTTTTTTCATGCAATATAAGGCGCTTTGAAAATATACGCAGTAGCCTTAATAGTAGCGACAGCGCAAGGACGCCTATAGCGCTTAATCCCCAACGCACAGGAAGAAGACTCCTGTGTTTTTCTTTACTTAGGTTATAAATGGTACCGCCTTCCCGCCATGTGCCCAGCACATTTTTAAGTTTAGAATAAGCTCCCTTGCCCGGAACCGTTCTAAAATTGGCGGAATATATATCAGACTGTATTCCGGCTTTATCAAGCGCAGCAAGAGGTATAGTAAGCCTTAGCTCTTCCATATCGCTTGCCTGTCTTGAGTGCTTTATTATGCCAACTATTCTAAACTTTGTATCGTTAATGGTAACATATCTATCTATAGGTTCGCCTGTTCTAAAAAGCTTTACTGCGGTTTTTTCATCAAGCACGGCAACATTCGTGCCTTCGTCAATTTCTTCCCTATATAGCAGCCTGCCTGATGTAAGCACGGGCGCGCTCAGCATATGGATGTCCCCGAATACGCCAATAAGCCTTGCATTTTCTGAGGATTCCCTATCGCTCGCAACTGAGCAACCATCCTTATAGGAACATATGCTTTTGGCGCTTATAACATCGCTATAATCTTCAAGCAGTTTATCCAGCCCTTTTATTAAAAGCTGCGTTTCACTCTTTTGCGATATTTTTTTATCCTGCTTTTCCCCCTCTTCGCCCTCTTCAGACTTCTGTTCCTCTGCGCCTGCCTTTGGGGCTTTAAACACATAGGATATATGGCTATCCTGCTCAAGAACCGAAAAACTTATAAGCACAACAAGCGAAAGTAGAATAAGGAGGCTTACGCCCCTGCTAATCGACATATTCCATCACCTGTTGACCATCTTTTATTGTGCGGTCCTCATTGTCCGCAATGTCCTGATAGCTTAAATCGTCTTCAAGGGCTACAAGTTTATCGCTCTTTTCTATAACCTTTACGGGCATCTTTTTAACCGTTTCACTGGCATTGCTAAGCAGCCCGCCCCAGCTCCTCTCTATAGTAAACACATATGTACTGCCGTCTGTATCTGTACGCACTGCGCTTGCAGGGATAAGCGTAGTGGTCTTATCCGCCTTATAGATAATCTGCAAAGGTATTTGGCTATTCATAATTGAAGCAAGCCCGCCAAGCTGTGAAATGTGTTTTTCAGACAGCTTTATATAGGCATATTTTTTACTATCGGCATCTACCCTTATTTCATCTATGCTAAGTTCGCCCTTTACACCCTCTACGCTTACCTTCATACCCTTTTTTATAGTTTTCTTGGTGGAAGTTATATCGCATTTAAGCATGGGTGTGTCGCCTTCCTGGCTTATATAGTACAGCGGCTTTATGCCATCGTAGCTGTCGCCTGTTTTAATTTCAAACTTTGTGAGAAAGCCATCCCTTGGCGCGCGTATTTCCATAATGCTTGTGCGCTGCTTTTCAAGCTCTATTATTTCATCCTCTTTTTTGAAAAGTTTTTCTATCAAGCCGTCGCGTTCTTTAATATAGTCAAATGTGCCATCGCCCACCCTTTTAATGCCGGCAGCATCTCTATATACCGCATTTAAAAAATTCTTGGCTTTAATATATTCTAAATAAGCCTTGTATGTTTCCTGCATTTTTTCTTTAAGCCCCGGATATTTTTCCGTATCAGGGTATACTACGGGCTTAGGGGTTGGAGCAGGTTCCTCATCTGCTGTAGACTTTTTGCTTTCCGTTTCATCGATAGGAGGCGTTCCCCAAGTATCTATATCTTCATCTATATCGTAGTCCAATTCTACGGCAGTAGTTAATGTATCAAAACGCTTTTCAAAATAGGCATCAGCTGTATGTATCATATCGTTATAGGCATCATTATGCTCTGAATGTTGGCGTATGCGTATACTCTTGGCTATTCTTTCAGTGGTTTCGCGAACGCCTTTCATATATTCTTCCTTTAGGGATTTCATCTTGGAATCGTACTCTGTAGCTTTAAATGTGAGCAGCAAATCACCCTTTTTAACGCTGTAACCACTCTTTGCTGTAACCTTTTCCGCAACAGCACCAAGTCTTGCGGCATTTTCAATGGTTATAGCTTCGCCCTCTAAAAAATCTACCTGAGCGGTAAAGGGTATCTTTTCCTCTAATTTGCCACGCGAGGCGCTTATTTTTTGTACCTTGGGGGTGGTTATAGTCTGTATAGTGCGGCTGAAGAACATGCTTACTCCAAGCACCACCGCTAATATAACAAGGCCTTTTAAAGCTTTTTGTTTGAAAGTCATAGTGTTTCTCCTCACTTCATATCGCTAAGCTGTATGCCAAGCAAAATATCTTCCTGAAAATATGTATACAGCAGCAGCGCCGGTAATATGTAAAGCGCTGCGCCCGCAAATGCAACGCCTGCTTCCTCTGTACTAAGGGCGTTAAACATAACTGAAAGCGGCATTAAATCCCTTGAGTTGCTTAAATATATAAGCGGCTGCTCAACAAGGTTCCAAGTATCCGCAAACGATAGCGCACAGGCAGCGCCAAGTATGGGCTTTGATATAGGCAAAACTATATGAAAGAATGTCCTTATAGTGCCGGCGCCGTCCATAAGCCCGGCTTCCAGCATATCCCTTGGGATAGTAACCATGTACTGCCTTACTAAAAAAACATAAAAGGGCGAAACTAGCATAGGCAGTATTATAGCCCATATAGTATCCATAAGCCCAAGGGTTCGCATTATTAGCACGCTTGGCGCCATAGTAACTTGGAAAGGCAGCAGCATAAGCATTAAAACTCCAAAAAACAGGGTATCCCTGCCCCTAAACCTAAAACAGCTAAGCGAATAGGCAAGTGCAGGTATTATTAGCGCCTGCCCTATAATAACGCTAACCGTATATATAGCGGAATTTACAAACAGCTTTAGGTATATGGGCTTTTCTATCATAAGGCTGTAATACTGCCTTAGAGATACTATAGATGGAGATAGCAGTATATCCATCCACTGCTCATTCGAATAGTTGTTGCGTAATTTAAGGTAGCCCGTCATCTCCTTTACGGGGAAAAAAGAATAAAGAAAGGTAAGCACTATAGGCAGCAGTATAAGCACGCTTGTTATTATAAGCAGCACATACGATAAAAACCTTAGAAACCTGCTGCTTCCCGGACGGTACCTTGCTTTTGGCAGCTCAGTCATGTCCGCGCACCCCTTTTTGTGCATATAGTACACCAAACAGTACAAGCACTATTACCGCAAATGAGTAGGCAGCGGTGGTTACATCCTGATAATCCAGCTTTGAAAATTTGTTGTTCATGAAATGTTGAAGTGTATAGACGGATTCATTGGGGTAAGCTCCGCCTATAAAATATACCTCTTTAAATATTTTAAACGCATTTACCCATGCAAGTACAAACACAAGAAACGCCGTAGGCAGTATTAAAGGAAGGGTAATCTTGGTTGCCATTTTATAGGCGCTAGCGCCCTCAAGGCGTGCAAATTCATACAATTCATCCGGTACGCTCTCAAGCGCAGCAGAAAATATTACTATAGAAAAACCTACATTCTTCCACACATAAAGCAGCACTACCGGCACCCTTAGATATTCGCTCTCAAGCCATAGTACCCTCTCTAAACCAAATAACGCAAGTATGCGGTTGATAGGACCGCCATAGTCAAATATAAGCATCCATACTATAAGAAGCGCTGCAGTCGGCACAAGATACGGCATTAATAAAATGTTTCTAAACGGGAGCGAAGCTCTCCCCAGCGAGCGCAGCATAAGCGCCAAAATAAAAGACAGCACAAAAATAAGCGGCGCGCATATGAGCGACAGCTCTAGGGAATTGCGAAGACCCAGCCTGAATACTTCATTATCCCATACTTTTTGGTAGTTTCGTATTCCAACGAAGTTATTATCTACGCTGCCGTCCGTCATGCTAAAATATATTCCGCCAACAAAGGGCACAAAATAAAAAAGCATTAAGCCCAGCAAACCCGGAAGCAAAAATATCCATAGACTTTTCTTTTTGTAAAACATCTTTTCGCTTTCTCTACTGGGCAGCCCCGCCCCTATAAGGCGGGGCTGCAATAGAATTATTGATTTTCAAGCTTTATCAGCTTTAATTTTGCATCAGCTTCCTTTATGAAAGCATCAAGGTTCATCTGCCCTTCAATAAGCCTTTGCCTTAGTGTAAGTATCTGCTCCTGCCTTGAAAACAGGCTATTATCGTATGTGGAAATATACACATTGTTTAGGTAGCTCTTGTATTCTTCTATGCCTTCCTGCGTGTACTGGTATTTTCCTCTGCCTTCAAGGAAAAGCTGGTAGATTACTTCTGCCCTTGCCAAATCTTTTTCAAGCTCNGTTTTTTCAGCGCCTTCGGCTTTTTCAATTTCCTTTTTTAAGGATTCAACATAGTCTTTTTGATTTTCTACGCCCTTNTCATAGTATTGATTTAGCTTGGGCTCCGCATAGTCTTTGCATAGGGAAATTTTCGTTTCATCCATATACCCTTGTATAAAATTTTCTATATACCTTAGGGCATTTTCAGGGTCATGTGTCTTGGAATTTACAAACACTAGAGTCAATTCCATAGAAAATCCTTCGGGTGAAGTTTCTGTAGCTTTTAATACCATAGCGTCAAATGGATATGAATAGCCATCGCTTTTTTTATAGCTCTCATCATCCGCAAATGCGGGGTGTTCCTTAAGCAATTCTATCCTGCGCCTATTCTCCGCTTCATTGCTCATTTGGTATAAATCCAATGATTGCATTCCAAACAGCGTAGGTTTTTCATAATATTCTTCATCATACTGCATTTCGCTATCACTAATGTCGGGTACATTTTCAAGCGCTTTCATAAGCTTATCTGCCATAGCGCGGAAAACAGGGGTATCAAAGCGCATTTCCTCGCCCGATAGGTATACATGGTTTGCATATAGGTTAAACAGCATATCCCACATTACATATTTAACATTCGGGTCTTCAGTGAAGTTATATTCCGCGACCTTATCCTCATCACTATACCAATCAGAGAGTATATCGCATACATCGCCAAAGGTTTTAGGTGAGCTTATGTTCAGCTCTTCCAAAAGCATATCGTTCTGCGAATATGTATGGTGGTATAGGTATACAGGTAGAGCATATATCTTGCCGTCTTTAACGCAGGCATCCTTAATGTAGGGGTATAAAGAATCCACAAATTCGCTAACACCTTTAGCAGCGGATAATTCTAGCGCATAGCCTTTGTTTATTATGCTGTTAGTATCCATATAATTGCCGCCCAGCGCAAATATATCTATATCATTTGAACCTGATACAAGAGCCTGTCCCAGTTCCTGCGCATTTGAGAACCAGCTGCCTTCGTGCATAGTAATTGCTGTATCCAGCATTTGCTTTACAGCATAGTCGTGGTTGTTTGAGTAACCATTGTAAACTACCAAAGATTTTTTAGGCAAACTTGCAGGGTCTGTTGATTCTACATATACGGTATTTTGTATTATTAAAGCAATATAATTCCCCGGTAGCCTAGTATAGCTGCTACTGGCACCAACTGAAAAGCTGCTTGCAAAATGCGCGCATTTTTCAGCGCTGGCGTCTTCATGCCTTAGCATTAGACCGCTATCAGTAAAGTACATTACGGCATCTCTGTTTTCATCATAGAATATAGCACCGTAGAAATATCTCGGTTTTTCCTCTATGGCAACCAGCCCTATCTCCTCAGTACTATCGGTGGCGGGGTCAAAAATAAATAGTTTTGCTGCGCCCTCTTCAGGCTTATCAGAAGCATATAGTTTTTCTTCGTTTTGAATAACCAATATAAGCTTGCCATCTTTATATGGCGACATAGCTTTTACATTTTCTACGCCGTATACGGTTTCCTCTCCGGTACTAATATCAAAGGAGCTTAGAGTAGTTCCGGGGTTTTCCATTTCACGGTATATGGCGTAAAGTTGTCCGTTGTAAAGTATTGAATCTTGAGGGGCGTTGTAATAGCTCCGTTCCCTTCCACTATCGTCATCATAGGTTTCCTTATAGTTTTCAAGGTTAAATTTAACTAAGTTATTGCGGACTATTTCCCCGTCCTTTTCGCCTACTTCAAAGAAATCTCCGCTTTGGGCGCAGAAAGCGTAAAGCTTTTCCCCATCTGTATACAGGTTGCTTATTTGCTTGCTGTAATCCACGCCGATTTCGCTGGTATCCTTTGCGTAGAAGCTAAACACTTCCTCGCCTTTTTTAAGGCTGTATATGTCCTTCATGTCTACCAGCACATAGAAAGTATCGTTTATATAGACGATATTGCTCATATAGGCAGTTTCTGCAATATCATCAGGCAATTTGTATTGCTTCTTTTGAAATGCTTCTTCGGCAAACGATATGTTTGCTGCGAACATCATAAGTACTAGCAGAAGCGCTATAAGTTTTTTATTTGCTACCATTAGTTTCTCTCCTTTCGCCCTTTAAGCTCTTTGCTTTCGTAGGGCATCCAACCGCTATGATTATGATACTATATGTTACACATGTCAAGCCGTTTTGATGTAAAAACTTAATATTTTACAATTAAAAATTACTAAGCGGGACACAAAGCGTACAACTATTTAACATATGGTGTTTTTTTCGCAAAAAGCCTCTCACGCCATGCTAAATGTACATAAAACAATTACTGGTTTTCAAGCTTTATAAGCTTAAGCTTAGCATCGGTTTCCTTTATGAAAGCTTCAAGATCCATCTGACCGTCCATAAACCTATTTCTTATTGTAAGTATCTGTTCCTGGTCGGTAAACATACTTTTATAATAATCCAAGAAATATACATTATTCAAATAGCTCTTATATTCTTCTACAGCTTCCTTTGAGTACTGATATTTTCCAATACCTTCAAGGCTTAGCTGGTAGTTTACTTCTTCCCTCGCCAGGTCTTTTTCAAGCTCTGTTTTTTCAGCGTCCTCAGCTTTTTCAATCTCCTTTTTTATGGAATCAATATATTGCTTTTGATTTTCCATACTCTTTTCGTAGTATTTATTTATCTTAGGCTCTGCATAGTCTTTGCATAGGGAAATTTTATCTTGTTCCATATAGCCTGAAATATAGTGTTCAATATACCTAAGGGCGTTTTCAGGGTCCTGCGTCTTAGCATTTACAAACACCAAGAGCATATCCATAGCAAAACCGGCAGGTGAATCGGCAGTTGCTTTTAGTATCATAGGGTCTGAAGGGTAAGCATAAGAATCGCTTTGCTTGTAGTTATCATTTTCTGCAAATGCGGGATTTGACTTATACAATTCAATTCTGTGCCTGTTGTTCTCTTTTGCAGCAATAGGATATAGTTCCAGCGGATGGGTTCCAAACAAAGTGGGTTTTTCGAAAAAACCTTCGGGGTCTTCCATCGTTTCATAATCAACAGGGGGTGATACATCTTTAAGCGCATTGTTAAGCTGCTCTACCATATTTCGGAACACAGGGGTATCCAGCTTCATCTCCTCGCCTGATAGATACACATGGTTTGAATAGAGGCTAAACAG
>JGI24710J26742_10001037_pt1 | contig 25907 bp, 28 predicted proteins | sample BioPla2DNA2_FD_26742 | JGI IMG/M metagenome (IMG submission 26742) | reverse complement strand
TGTTGACAGTTTTAAATACAGTTGGGGTTAAGTTATTTAAGAAATTATAGAATTTTGCGAAAGCAATTTTATCAGTGCACAGTGCACAGTTCACGGTTCACTGTTGAGGAAATAATTCAGCCATGCTGAATTAAGAAAATTATATTTTAGAAACTGCGTTGCAGTTTCATCCCTAACTGTGAACTGTGAACTGAAAAAAGGGTGGTGTTAGTTTGATTTTAAAAATAGATTTTGATTCGGAAACTCCCATATATATGCAAATTAAAAATCAGGTTATTGAGGGGATTGCAAGGGGAGAAGTTGAAATAGGAGAGGAGCTGCCTTCTGTTAGATCCTTGGCAGAAGATATTGGAGTGAATATGCATACTGTAAATAAGTCTTATAATATGCTTAAAGAGGAAGGTTATATTAAAATTGATAGAAGAAGGGGAGCTATAGTTTCATTAAACTTAGACCTATCAGCAGAAAAGTTTAAAAAAGAATTTAATGAAAATTTATATTTTTATATGGCCCAGTGTTTTAATAGAGATATAAGTAGTGAGGAAGTAAAGAAGAAAATAGATAAGATATATATGAATTTTATTAATAAGGAGAATAAATAATATGGATATAATAATTATTTATATTTTAATGATATTTCTAAGTATAATATTATTTTTTCAAGGATTATTTGTTAATAGGGTATCTAATAACGGAATAATATTTGGTGTAAGAGTTCCAGTAGAATTTAGAAAAGATGAAGATATACAAAAATTAGAGAAAGAATATAAAAAAATATATATCTTATCAGTTTTTCCAACTATAGTGATAGTAAATTTTTTAGTATATTTATATCCAAAGGTATATATTTTTCTATTATTAACCTTTCTATTAATATTTTTAACTAATTTACCGGTGCTTATCTTTTGGAAAAGAATGATTGATTTAAAGAAAGAAAAGAAGTGGGATAAATTAGGGAAAAATATTGTAGTGGTAGATACCTCCATAAGAAAGCCAAAGAATAAAAAAGATATAAAAGGTATAAAAAATAAGACTTTTTTAATTTTATTAATTGTTCCTATAATAACTTTAATTATAACTTTTATTTCCTATGATAGGATCCCAGATGTTTTCCCTACTCACTATAATGGCAAAGGAATTCCAGATAGCTTTGCAATAAAAAACAGTTTTTCAGGTTTTATATATTTGATACTTCTTCCAATAATTCAGGCCTTAATGATATTATTTTTTATGGTAATAAATAAATTTGCTATTAATGGTAAAACGGACATTAATAGTGGCAGTATAAGAGAGATAAGAGAGCAAAGAAAGGTGTTTAAAAAATATAATTCTATATTTTTATTCCTTCTTGCCTTGGAAATGATTATTTTATTTTCATTTATACAGTTCTGCATGATATATGGCTGGAGTATAAATATTATCAATGGAATATCCCTAACTATTATATTTGCGAGCATAATAATTTTCACTATAGTAACCTATAAAATAGGACAAGGTGGAAAAAATATAAAAGTTAGTAATGCTGAAAAAGAAATATATAGGGATGATGATAAGTACTGGATTTTGGGAAGTTTTTATTATAATAAGAAGGATCCAAGCTTATTTATAGAAAAAAGGATTGGTATTGGTTGGGATGTTAATATAGGGAATCCTATAGGAATGACAATAATGATTGTTCCCTTTGTTCTTATATTTATTATGATAATAGTTCTGGGGATCTTAGGAGTTTAAGAAGTAATAGAATAAATAATGGATAATAGGAATTTCAAGTAATAATATTTGGAGTTCCTATTATTTTTTTATTTTATTAATAAATAATATTGACTTTTTTCAAAAAAGTAGAATATTATAACTATAACAGTTTAAAGGGATAAAGTGATAAAGCAATAAAGTAAAAGGGGTGTGAAGATGAGGGAAAATACTATTCCAGATGGAACAAGGGATATAACTAATGAAGAGTGCATCATTAAACAAAGGATAATCAAAAATATAAATAAAATTTTTGATTCTTGGGGATATAAGGAAGTAATTACTCCAACAATAGAATTTTATGAAACTTTTAAATATGATAATTCAGGTTTAAAAGAAGAAAACATGTATAAGTTCTTCGATAATAANGGGAGAATTTTAGTCTTAAGGCCTGATATGACAGTGCCTGTTGCTAGAGTAGTTGCTACTAAATTAAAAGATACTAAGGGTATTAGCAGGTTAAGATACCAAGCAAATGTTTTTAGAGTCTATGAAGAACTAGCCGGAATGAGAAATGAATACACAGACTGTGGAATAGAACTTTTTAGTAAGGAGAAAAATTTCTCTGATTTGGAAACTTTAATTATTGCAATTGAAACCTTAACTTCTATTGGAGTAAAGGATTTTAAATTAGAAATAGGTGATGTTAATTTCTTTAAATCTGCCCTTGAGCAATTAAATATTTCTCAGGAGGATTCTTTAAGCTTAGCTGAATTAGTGGAAAAGAAGCGTTTAAAATCCTTAAGTGATTTTTTAAATAACCTTTCAATTGATTATGATAAAAAGAAATTTTTTATGGAACTTCCTCTAATATTTGGTTCTGGAAAGGAGCTTTTAGATAAGTATGAGGAAATTTCTTTTACTTCTAAAATGAAGGCTAGTGTTAAATATTTAAAAAGCCTTTATGGTAAATTAGAAAAACTAGGATATGAAAGTTGTGTAAGCTTTGATTTGGGAATAATTCCAAGATTAAATTATTATACAGGAATTATCTTTAGGGGCTTTATTCAAGGGTCTGGTAATTTTGTTTTAAGTGGAGGCCGATATGATGAGTTAATGAAGGATTTTGGACAAGATCTTAAAGCAATAGGATTTTCCATTAATATTGATGAATTAATCCAGCTAATGGACATCAGCAAGTATTATAAAGAGGGCTATAAGATATTATTCAATGAAGCTAAAGAAATAGAAGCTCTTAATAAAAGCATTGAATTAAGAAAGAAAGGATATATTGTGGAAATTATTCCTTCTAAGAAAGTAGATGATATAAAGATTTTGAAGGAGAAGTATTATTATGGGGATTAGTATTGCAATTACAAAGGGAAGACTGGAAAAGGAAACTGTAAAAATATTAGAAAAAGGAGCTTTTGGAATAGAGGGGCTTAAAGACAAGGGAAGAAAGTTAGTTTTTCAAGATTCAAAAGAGGATATAGAATATTTTTTAGTTAAGGCAAGGGATAGTATTACCTATGTAGAACATGCTGTTGCAGATATAGGGATTGTTGGATTAGATACTTTAATGGAAACTGATCATTCCTGCTATGAAGTTATGGATTTAGGAATTGGTAAGTGTAAGTTTATTGTGGCATCTATGCCANATAAGAACTTATTTAAAATGNGGGGCCATATAAAAATAGGAACTAAGTATCCAGCTGTTGCTAGAGAATTTTTTAAATCAATTTCCATGGATGTTGAAATTATTAAAATTGAAGGTTCTGTTGAACTTGGACCAATCCTGGGCTTATGTGATGGAATAGTAGATATTATGGAAACAGGTACAACCTTAAAGGAAAATGGGCTAATAGTTTTAAGGGAAATATGTGATATAAGTGCAAGAGTAATTGTAAATAAGGCAAGTTTTAAATTAAAACAGCAGCAGATAAATTCATTTTTAAGTAGGGTATATAGTGTTATTAGCAATAAAAATAAGCAATAAATAAAGGGGGTTAGGGCAGTGTTAAGATTATTTGAAATAAGTAAAAGTAATGAGGAAGTAATTAATATTATTAAAAACAGGGAAGAAGAGAATTTAGACCTTGTAGATACAGTATCAAAAATTCTAAAAGATGTTAAAGATAATAAAGATAAGGCCTTAAGAAAATATACAGAAGCCTTTGACAAGGTAAAAGTAAAAGACCTAAGGGTTTCTGAAAATGAAATAAAAAAGGCCTTTAAAAGTGTTGAAGAAGATTTTATAGAGGCTTTAAAAAGGGCAGCAGAAAATATAGAAAAATTTCATGAAAAACAAAAAAGCAAGGACTATATTATTTCTGAGGAAGATGGGACATATATGGGGCAAAGAGTCCTTCCCTTAGAAAGAGTAGGAGTTTATGTACCAGGGGGAACAGCAGCTTATCCTTCATCTGTTTTGATGAATGTTATTCCAGCAAAGGTAGCAGGAGTTAAAGAAATTGTTATGGTAACACCCCCAAGTAAAGCGGGAGGAATAAATCCATATATAGCAGTTGCAGCTAAAATTGCAGGAGTAAAGGAAATATACAAGGTAGGTGGAGCCCAAGCAATAGCTGCACTAGCTTATGGAACAGAATCAATTGAAAGGGTAGATAAAATAGTTGGTCCTGGAAATACTTATGTGGCAACAGCTAAAAAACTTGTATTTGGAAAAGTTGATATTGATATGATTGCAGGACCAAGTGAAATTCTTATAATTGCAGATGACAAAGCTGATGCAAAGTATGTAGCAGCAGATTTAATGTCGCAAGCAGAACATGATAAATTAGCGGCTTCAATCTTATTAACTACATCAGTAGAAAAATATAAGGAAGTTGTAAAAGAACTTAAAAAGCAAGTAGAAGAATTAGAGAGAAAAGCAATAATAAAAGAAGCCTTTAAGAATTATGGAATGGCAATAATTTGTCCAAACCTAGAAAAGTGTATAGAACTATCAAATATAATTGCACCAGAACACTTAGAGTTAATGGTTGAAAATCCAATGGAACTCCTTGGAAAAGTAAAAAATGCAGGTTCAGTATTTTTAGGATATTATTCTCCAGAACCAGTTGGAGACTATTTTGGTGGACCAAATCATGTTTTACCTACCAGCGGAACAGCAAGATTTTTCTCTGCTCTTTCAGTAGATAGCTTTGTTAAGAAAAGTTCATTTATATATTACTCAAAAGAAGCCATAAATAGGGAGGCGGATAAAATCATATTATTAGCTGAAAAGGAAGGCTTAACAGCCCATGCTAATTCTGTAAAAGTGAGAGTGATAAAGGAATGAAGAAGGTAAATAAAATAAGATTAAATGCAAATGAAAATTATAAANCCTTAGAAGAAAATATAATAACAAATTTATTTTCTACTATTGAAAAAATAGAGCTTAATAGATATCCAGATACTGATGGAAAGGAATTAAGAGAGGCTTATGCGGCTTATGCAGGAGTTAAAAGAGAAAATATAATTTTAGGNAATGGTTCTGATGAAATGCTAAGCCTGGCTATAAGCAAGAATATTTCTAAGGGAGAAAAGATATTTGCTTTAGATCCTGATTTTTCAATGTATGACTTTTATGTTTCCTTAAAGGAAGGGGAAGTAGTTAAATATAAATTTAATCCTAAGGAAGAATTAAATATAGATAACTTTATTTCTGAGGGGCTAAAAAGCAAGGCTAAATTAATAATATTTTCAAATCCAAANAATCCAACAGGTTATGGATTTAAAATTAGTCATATTAAAAAAATCCTGGAAGCTTTTAAGGATAAAACAGTTTTAGTAGATGAAGCTTATTATGAATTTTATGGTGAAAGTGCAATTGAACTTATAAATGAATACAAGAATTTAATTGTAACAAGAACTTTATCAAAGGCATGGGGACTAGCAGCCCTAAGGGTTGGTTTTTTAATATCTAATGAAGAAAGTATAAGGGAGTTAATGAATTATAAGGTTCCTTATAATGTTAATTCTATATCCCAGGCTCTTGCAGCAAAGGTAATTAGAAACTGGAAGGAACTAAAGAAAAGGGTGGAAGCTATAGTAAAGGAAAGAGAAAAGCTTTATAAGAACTTATTAGAAATTCAAAAAGAAAGTAGTTTAAAAATAAAATTTTATCCATCAAAAGCAAACTATATATTTGGAGAAACAGACCATAAAGACATTTTAATAAGAGCATTGGAAGAGGCAGGAATTATAATTAGAGATTTTAATAAGGATAATACTTTTAGAATAACTGTTGCTTCCAGTTTGGAAAATGAAAAAGTAGTAGAGGTTATTAGAAGGACCTTTCTTAAGTAAAGGAGAGATTTTATGGGCAATAGAATTGCAAAGGTAGAAAGAGTAACAAAGGAAACGGAAATAAGTTTAAAAATTAATTTAGATGGAAGGGGAGAAAGCAATATTTTCACTGATCTAGGCTTCCTTAATCATATGTTAACTTTATTTTCATTTCATAGCGGTATTGATATTGACCTTAAGGCTAAAGGCGATATTGAAGTATGCGACCATCATATTGTTGAAGATATAGGAATATGTTTAGGACAAGCTCTAAACAAGGCTCTAGGAAATAAGGCAGGAATAAAAAGATATGGAACAGTTTTTATTCCAATGGATGAAGCCTTATGCACTGTAACCTTAGATTTAAGTGGAAGGGGTTTTTTATATTTTGAAGGGGACTTTAAAAGGGAAAGCATTGGAAACTTTTCAACAGAAATGGTAAAGGAATTTTTTAGAGCAGTTGCAATTAATTCTGCTTCAACAATTCATGCTAGGATTTTATACGGAGAAAATGACCACCATAAAATAGAAGGTTTATTTAAGGCTTTTGGAAGAAGCTTAAAGGAAGCAGTTTCTATTGGAGAAAACAAAGATNTAATACCTTCTACTAAAAGTGTTTTATAAAATATATAGGAAAATATAAAAATATTGGGGAGTTGGTTATATGATAGTTATTCCAGCAATTGATATTATTGATGGAAAGCCAGTTAGATTATATCAAGGAGATTATAATAAAAAGAAAATTGTAGGAGAAGATGTCCTTGAAATATCTAAAAAGTTTGAAAGAGAAGGGGCAGACTATATTCATATAGTTGATTTAGATGGAGCTAAGGCTGGTAGGTTAATAAACAAAGAAATCATATTAAAGCTAGCAAAAACATTAAAAATTCCAATTGAAGTAGGTGGTGGTATTAGGACCTATGAAGATATTAAATATTTAATAGAAGCTGGAGTTTCAAGGGTAATACTAGGAACAATTGCCATTGAAGATAAGGCTCTTCTTAGGAAAGCTCTAGAGGATTTTGGAGACAAAATTGCTGTAGGAATTGACTGTAAGGATGGATATGTTTGCACTAGGGGCTGGTTATCTCAAAGTAAAAGAAAATATATAGACTTCCTTTTGGAAATGGAAAAAATGGGTGTGAAAAATATTATTGTTACAGATATAAGCAAGGATGGAACCCTTCAAGGATCTAATATAGAAATGATAAAAGAAATAAAAGAAATTTCTAAGATAGATATAACAGCATCAGGTGGAGTAAAGGATATAGAGGATATAAGAAAATTAAAAGAGTTAGATATATATGGAGTTATTGCTGGAAAATCAATCTACTCAAAAACCCTATCTTTAAAAGAAGCTTTAGAATTAACTAAATAAGATATAAAAGAGGTGAAACATGCAAAACAAGAGAATTATACCATGTTTAGATGTAAAAAATGGACAAGTAGTTAAAGGCATAAACTTTAAGGGGCTAACTAAAGTTGGAGATCCAGTAGAGCTGGCAGAAAGATACTGCAAACAAGGGGCAGATGAACTTGTATTTTTAGATATAACAGCGACTAATGAAGGAAGAAAAACTATGGTAGAAGTGGTTAAAAAAACAGCAGAAAAAGTAACTATACCTTTTACTGTTGGTGGAGGAATCGCAACAATAGAGGAAATGAAAACTATATTAAAGGCTGGTGCAGATAAAGTAAGTTTAAATTCAGCGGCAGTAAGAAACAAGAAATTAATTGAAGAAGGAGCCTATAAGTTTGGAAGTCAATCTATTGTCCTTGCTGTAGATGCAAAGAGAAGGCAGGATAAGACAGGATGGAATGTATTAATAAATGGAGGAAGAATAGATACCGGCATAGATCTTTTAAAATGGATTGAAGAGTGTTACAAACTAGGTGCTGGAGAAATCCTCTTAACTTCTATGGATGCAGATGGAACAAAAAGTGGCTTTGATATAGAACTTACAAAAATTGTTAGTNATTTTGTGGATATTCCAGTAATTGCCTCTGGTGGTTGTGGAAAACTAGAAGATTTTAAAGAAGTCTTTGAAGAGGGAAAAGCAGATGCAGCGTTAGCTGCTTCATTATTTCACTATGGAGAGCTAACAGTGGGGGATGTAAAAAAATACTTAAAAGCAAATGGAATAAGTGTAAATAAAGGCTACGATAAATAGGATATATTAACATTTCTATATAATATATAGGTATCAGTGCACAACAACCTCTAACTGTGGACTGTGAATTGTACACTGTGAACTGATATAATTGGGGGTAGGTTGGAATGGCTAATTTTAATGAATATATAAATTTAATAGATTTCCATAAAGGAAAGGGTTTGGTTCCTACAATAGTACAGGATTATAATACTANGGAAGTTTTAATGCTGGCTTATATGACCAAGGAAAGTCTTATAAAAACTTTAGAAGATAAAACAAGCTGGTTTTTTAGTAGAAGTAGAAATGAACTTTGGAATAAGGGGGCAACCTCAGGAAATTTTCAAATTGTGAAGGAAATTAAGATTGATTGTGATGGGGATACTATTCTTTTATTAGTAGAACAAAAGGGAGTAGCTTGCCATACTGGGGCAAGAAGCTGTTTTTATAGAAGCTTCACTTAAGAATTATAGTAAACAGGACTTAGAGAAAATGAAAGGAATTTGGAGGGGGAAATTTGGAGAAGAATATATTAGAAGTTTTATATAATATTATTTTGGATAGGAAAGAAAATAGGGATGAAGGATCTTATACCAGTTATTTATTTAATAAGGGTATAGATAAAATACTTAAAAAAGTAGGAGAAGAATCTACTGAAGTTATAATAAGTGCCAAGGAAAATAATAGGNAAAATCAAGTGGCAGAGATAGGAGATTTACTTTATCACCTTTTAGTACTGATGGCAGAATTAAATATTTCTTTAGATGATGTAAAGATAGAGTTAGAAAAAAGAAGGGAAAAAACAAATAATTTAAAACCAGAAAGAAGAAAGATTGAAGANTTATAAGGGAGGTGGATTTATGGTTTTTGATAGCCATATTCACACGAAATTTTCTACTGATAGCAATATGGATATTCTAGAAGCAATAGCCGTAAGTAAGGAAAAAAATATAGGAATAATAATTACTGAACATTTGGATTTAGATTATCCCNAAGAAGCTGAATTTAGATTTGATATAGCTAAATACTTTAATGATTATGAAAAGTATAGAAATGATAAGGTAAAACTAGGAATTGAAATTGGATTAACAAAAAACACTTTAAAAGAAAATGAGGAAATAGCATCTAAATATGACTTTGATTATGTTTTAGGGTCAATTCATGCTGTTAGAGGCTTAGATATTTATCTTGATTATATAAATCTTGGATATAATAAAAGAGAATTTTTTACCTACTATTTAGAAGAGATGCTTACTTGTGTAAATTTATATAATAATTTTGATTCCTTAGCTCATATAGATTACCCCTGCAGATATTGTAACTATGATAATAAAGAAATTTTAGTTTCAGAATTTAAAGATATATTAGCAGAAATTTTTAAAAGCTTAATAAATAAAGGGAAGGTTTTGGAGCTAAACACAAACAGGCTTCAAAATAAAGATGCAAAAGAAGCATTAATTGATATATATAAACTATATAGAGATTTAGGTGGGAAATATATTACTTTAGGGTCAGATTCTCATAACTATAAAGGAATATATAGGAATTTTCATATTGGACTGGAGCTAATGGAGCACTTAAAATTAAAGGGAATTTACTTTAATAAGAGAAAAATTGAATATATAGTAATGTAGAATTTACATTGTACATTGTACTATAAAAAAGTGCTTCGCACTTTTTTATAGTGAAATATAATTAAAATAGTATTATAATAATATAATAGTGATGATGGTGCTGCTGGACAGCTCCATTTATTTTTGTATGATTTTATGGAAAATGGCAATAAGCATTATCTAAAGACAAGGGGGAAGAAGAATGGAGTATTTTAATACTAATATTGAAAATTTTAAACTAAGAAAAGCTGAGGAAAGGGATATAAGTTTAGTTTATTCCTTAATTAAGGAAATGGCTGAATATGAAAAACTTTCTCATGAAGTTGTTGGAACTGAAGAAATTTTAAGAAAATCTGTATTTGAAAAAAGAAGGGCAGAGATTCTTATTCCAGAATATAATGGAGAGGTTGTTGGGTATGTAGTATTTTTCTATAACTTTTCAACCTTTAATTGCGCGCCTGGACTTTATATAGAAGATATCTTTATAAAAAAGGAATTTAGGAAAAATGGATTTGGAAGAGAAATATTTAATGTTTTAGGGAAAATAGCAAAGGAAGAAGACTGCCAAAGAATGGAATGGACCTGTCTTGATTGGAATGAACCAGCAAGAAAGTTTTATGCATCAATGGGAGCAGAAAGAATGGAAGATTGGACGAATCACAGGATTTCAGGAGAAGTTTTAGAAAAATTAAAGAATGGAAATAATTAAGTAAAAATAGGAGGATTTTAATTGGAATTTTTACAATTAGCAAAAGATAGATATTCAGTAAGAAAGTTTAGTGATAAAAAAGTAGAAAAAGAAAAGTTAGATTTGATTTTAGAGGCTGGAAGGGTTGCGCCAACTGCTGTGAATTTTCAGCCTCAAAGGATATTAGTTATTGACAGTGAANAAAGCTTGGAAAAAGTAAAATCATGNACCCGTTTTCACTTTGATGCNCCTTTGACCCTATTAATATGCTANGATTCTACAGTTAGCTGGAAAAGGTCTTATGATCAAAAAGAAATGGGAGAGGTTGATGCTAGTATAGTAATAACTCATATGATGCTTCAAGCTGCTGAGCTAGGATTAGGAACAACTTGGGTAGGTCATTTTGATCCAGAAGCAATAAGGGAGAAGTTTGATTTACCAGAATATCTTATTCCTGTAGCTCTTCTACCAATGGGTTATCCAAGTAGTGATTCTAAACCAAATCCTCTTCATGAAAAACGTTATGATATTGACAAAACAGTTTTTTATAATTCTTTTGAGGGGATAACTCCAGGTAAAAAATAATTGTTAGCATTAGTTTTAATATATATTAAAACTAATGCTAATTTTAATTTTCTAAATTTCACTTGCAAAATTTAGAAAACTTTAAGGAATTTAAATATAATATGCAAATAAATTATGATATAATAAATTTTGCTTGCAAAAGTTAAAAAATTTTAAGAGATATTAGGAGTGGAAATATGTATATCATAAGTTTTATTAGAGGTTTTTGTATGGCACTAGCAGACAGTGTTCCTGGAGTATCAGGAGGTACTATAGCCTTTGTATTAGGCTTTTATGATGAATTTATAAATTCATTAAATTCTTTAGTGTCCATTAGTAGTAGTAAAGAAGATAAAAAAGGAGCTATAAAATTTTTGTCAAAAATAGGAATTGGATGGATTACTGGATTTGTCTTATCCATACTTTTTATAGCTTCAGTTTTTGAGACTCATATTTATAAAATAAGTTCATTATTTATAGGGTTTATATTATTTTCAATACCTATAGTTTTTAAGGAAGAAAGAAAAGAAATAATAGGTAAATATAAAAATATAATTTTTGCTATAATTGGATTTTTAATAGTAGTAGCTATTACATATTTTAACCCTTCAACTAATAGTGGTGGAATGGATTTATCTATGGGGAATCTAAATATTGGATTAGNCATATATACATTTGTTTGTGGAGCTATTGCAATATGTGCTATGGTTTTACCAGGCATATCTGGCTCAACACTATTATTAATTTTTGGTCTTTATGTACCCATAATATCAGCTATTAAAGAATTTCTTTCTTTTGATTTTAGCTACATGCCTATTTTAGTTATTTTTGGTTTAGGAATTATTACAGGAATATTAACTACAATAAAATTATTAAAATATGTTTTAGCTAATCATAGATCAAAAGCAATATATGTAATACTGGGATTAATGATTGGATCTATATATCCAGTAATTATGGGACCTACTACCCTTTCTAATCCATTACCTCCAATGGACTTTAGTAATTTTAGCATAGTGTTCTTTGCAATAGGAGGGGCCTTAATTTTTGGACTTGAAAAATTAAAAGAAAGTTTAGAAAAGAAAAACTAAGAAAGAAAAATATAAAAGGAGCTGTCGCCTTATTGAATTGAAATTCATTAGCGGCTGCTCCTTTTTTCGTAAATAGAAACTATTTATTTTTCTTAATACCCTTAGTTCCAGAAGCCTTTTCCTTTTTCTGCTTCTTTCCTTGGTTTGTTGAAGAATCATCTTTTACGCCCATACCATTAATCCTCCTAAAAATTTATAGTAACCTTANTCTATTATTGTTTTCAATATGGATAATTTAATGCAAGGAAGTTTATAACAATGGCAGACTTAGCAAATATTAGAAGAGTTATTAAGAAAGTCTTAAAAAGTAGAAATTCCCGTTTTCTAGTAGATTTATACCTTGATAAAAAATAAGATTAAATATAAAATTAAAATGAAATATATATAAAGGTGTGTAATTATGAAAAAAATATTCGAAATAAAAGATTTAAAGTTTTACGAAGAAGAATTTTTAGATAATATAGAAGATTATGATGATGTAATACCAATAATTCAAGAATTAAGTTTAGAACTTAATTATGAAGAAATAGAAACTGTAGGAAATAATGATTGTTGTAATATGACAAATAAGAATTATATAGTAGAAATACCAGGTTTTCTGGATAAGGAAGATAACTTTATAACAAAAGATGAAGCGGAAAAATTAACTGAAGAAAGTGAAATGTCTTTAAGTCTTTTTGTAATTAGAATCTATAAATGTAGAGAGTGTAATAAGTGGATAATAGATATTTTAGAATAAGGGGCTTGCCAAAGGTCAAATTATAGGTGGGGGTATTTTAGCATGAAAAAAAATATAAGAACTTTTGCAATAGCAATGGCTATAGTTTTTTCAAATAACATGGTTTATTTTGCAGAAACAGAAAGTTCCCTTCAGGAGCAGATAGAACAAAATAATTCCAACATACAAGAATTAGAAAAGAAAAAAAATGAAATTATTGACCAAATAGGTGTTGAATCAGAAGAACTGCAAGGAGTTTTAAATGAAATAGATTCAAAAAGCCTAGAGCTTCAAAAAGCCCAAGCTGAAGTGGANTTTTATCAAAGTAAAATAGATGGAGTACAAGCTGAAATAAATTCTATTAATATTGAAATAGAAAATACTAAAAATGAAATTTCTTTAAAAGAATCATTGATAGAAGAAAAAAAGAAAGAAGAAGAAGAAGCAAAAGCCTTATTAGATAATAGAATAAGAAGTTATTATAAAATAGATGTTGCAACAAATATGATATATATGGTTTTAGAAAGTAAAAGTTTATCAGAGTTTTTTAGCAATGTAGGNGACGTAATTAAAGTAATGTCTATGGACAAGCAATTGGTTCAAGAACTAAAAGATATACAAGAACAATTGCAGCTTGAGAAGGAAGAAATAAATAAAAAGTTAGAAGAAATAGAAATTAATAAAGAGTCCCTAGTTGGAAAACAAAATGAATTGCTTAAGGTTCAAGAAGAGTTTATTGTAAAGAAAAATGAACAAGAAAGCAAAATGAACGAGTTATATGCTTTAGAATCAGAAAAAACAAGTATTATTAATAGCCTTGCATCTCAGGAAGAACAATTAGAAAGTGAGATAGGTGATTTAACAGCATATAATGAAGAATTAGAAGCACAATTAAATAGTATTTTGAATGAAATAAATAACAATAATAGTAACGAGCAAAATGGTGAAACAGTAAATCAACCAAGCTCAGAAGGATTTTTAAGACCAGGTTATGGACCTGTAACAGATGATTTTGGCCCAAGAATAAATCCAGTTACAGGAGCAGCAGGATTCCATAGAGGAGTTGACTTTGCAGATCCTTATGGTGCATCTGTCTATGCTTCAAAAAGTGGTGTTGTAGCATATTCAGGCTGGATGTCTGACTTTGGTAATGTAATAATAATAGATCATGGTGGTGGAGTTCAAACCCTCTATGCTCATAATAGTGAGTTACTTGTAAGCNCAGGACAAGCAGTTAGCCAGGGTGAAGTTATAGCATATGTTGGCTCCACAGGTATGAGTACAGGACCACATATTCATTTTGAAATAAGAATAAACGGACAAGCTGTAAATCCATGGAACTACCTATAAACAGTTTTCAGTTTTCAGTTTTCAGTTTTCAGTTTTCAGTTTTCAGATATCAGTTTTTAGGAAGGACTTTTCAAGATTTAGATTTTGAAGAGTCCTATTTTTATAAATTTTCAGCCTCCTGAAAATTATCCCTAACTGAAAATTGGAAACTGAAACTTGGGAATTGAAAAAAGAGCTGTTTCCAGCTCTTTATAAGGGATTAATGTTCATTTTTTAAGGGATAAATGAACATTATGGGGTTATTAATTTAGAGATAATACTTATTTTACAATAAATCTAATACTGTATTATTTATATATAATTATAGTATATTTGGGCGAAAAAACCAATATATTTTATAAAAAAATTTAAAAAATATCATAATTTCTTGTAGAATTAAGTATTATTAGGAAAAAGCATAAATTTATGTAAAGTTAAAATTTTATATATGGAATATTTAAATTTAAGTATATAATAGATAATGAGGTGATTATAATGATAGAATTTGATAAGGATATATTAAAATCTACACCAGACTATGAGGATTACGACGAAAATGTTGCTCAATTATCCATAGGAGATTTAAGGGATCTTGGATTAATTAAATGTGGAGGATGTTGTAGCACAAAGAGCAGTGATAAAAAGTGTGGTTGTGGAAAATAATTTTAGCTAAATAGGTTTTTATTGAAAGTAAATGCAAATACTTTTTATATATAATTAATTTTAGGAGGGTTTGGGTGTGAGGAAGCCTAGCATATTTAGTAGAGAGTATGAGAGAAAAATGAGAGCACGTAGGAAAAAAATAATGATAATTACTGTTCTTATATTGCTAGTAACGATTATCATACTTTCTAAATCACTAATAAGTAATATTAATTTTGATTCTGTAAGAGATAAAATTCAAGCCTGGGTTGATTCTGAAGATAATACTTCAATAAATGAGGAAAATCTAATTGAAGAAACAATTCCAGAAGAAGAAACTTCAGAAAAATTGGAAGAGGAAACAAAGGTAGAGGAAAAACTTATTGAATTTAAAGTAAATGAAACTGATACTTTAGTTATGGAATATGAAGAAGTAAATGGCGCTCAAAAGTTCAAGGATGTTAAAGAAAATAGGGCTAATTTAACTTATTCTATAAATCCAGCTAAAACAGCAGTGATAACTATTGATAAAAATCAAGATATGAAAGTATTTAATATAGATAAGAGTGAAGCTATTATTCATGCAGCTAATTATGTTGCTCCTAATGGAGAAGTTTTTGAGAAAAATAATGTGATAAAAACTTATAGCAATTATCTTTGGAATGTGGAAGTTAAATTTGTTTCAGATACAAAAGCAGCATATATAAGTAATGTTCCTTATTTTGGGTATGATTTAGATAAGTATATATGGATAGTGGATGTTAAGGATAAATCTCATAAAACCTTGTGGAATTCAAAGGGTAAGGATGTAAAATTAAATAATTTAGCTGATAAAGGTTTAGAAGTTTTAATAGATGGCAATGTTAAATATATAAACCAAAATGGAGAATTAATTAATTAATTAATATGAAATTCAAACAAATATTTGAAAATAATTCATGAAATATGTTATAATGGCATAGTTATATTAATTACGATAGTATGGACTATTTTAGGAGGAAGAGTACAATGAAGGCTAAAATGGAAAAAATAGAGAAGAATCTTGTTAAACTTGAAGTTACTGTGGAAGCAGCAAAGTTTGACGAAGCAATAAAAAGAGCTTATAAAAAGAATGTAAAGAGCTTTAATGTTCCAGGATTTAGAAAAGGAAAAGTTCCAATGAATATTGTTAAAAAATATTATGGAATAGGAGTTCTTTTAGAAGATGCAATTAATTTTGCTATAGATTCTTCATATGGAAAGGCTTTAGATGAAAATAATATTAGACCAGTTGATTATCCAAATATAGACATTGTTACAGCAGAAGAAGGAAAAGATTTCGTTTATACTGCTGAAGTAGTTGTTTATCCAGAAGTTCAACTAGGTGAATATAAAGGATTAAAAGTTGAAAGACCTACATATCCAGTTGCTGACGAAGATGTAGATAATAGATTAAAAGAAATGCAAGAAAAGAATGCTAGAATAGAAAGCAAAGAAGATGGTGAAATTGCTAAGGGCGATATTGCTGTTATAGACTTCAAAGGATTCATTGATGATGTTGCTTTTGAAGGTGGAGAAGGCAAGGATTATTCATTAGAAATAGGTTCAGGAAGCTTTATTGATAACTTCGAAGACCAATTAGTAGGAGCTAAAGTTGGAGATAAGGTAGATGTTAATGTAACATTCCCTGAAAACTACGGAAGAGAAGAATTAAACAATAAAAAAGCAAGATTCGAAGTTTTAGTTAAGGATATAAAGGTTAAGGAATTACCAGAACTAGATGATGAATTTGCAAGTGAAGCTTCAGAATTTGAAACATTAGCTGAATTAAAAGAAGATATTAAAGCTAATTTAGAAAAGAATAACAAAGCTAGAGAAGAAAGAGAATTTGAAGATGCTGTTCTAAAGGCAGTAGTTGAAAATGCAACTATTGATGTTCCAGAAGTAATGGTAGAAAAAGAAATTGATACTATGATAAAAGACTTAGAACAAAGACTTCAATATCAAGGATTAAGCTTAGAACAATACTATCAATTTACTGGATCAGATGAAGCTAAAACAAGAGATTTCATGAAAGAAAATGCTCTTAATAAAGTAAGAACTGATTTAGTATTACAAGAAATTATAAAAGCTGAAAATATAGAAGTAACTGAAGAAGAGTTAAAAGAAAAAGCTAAAGAAGTTGCAGAAATGTATTCAGCAGCTAACGACGACAAAATGATTGATTTATTAATAAAAAATCAAAAATCAGCATTAGAATATGATGTTAAAATTCAAAAAACTTTAAAGTTCTTAGTAGAAAATAATAAATAGTATATAAAAATGATTGCCAGAATAAAATTCTGGCAATTATTTCAAGTACATATTAACAAAATTAATAAAGTTTTATATAATTTATTATAGGCAGATATAATTAGTTTTTTTTAATATGGATATATTATATAAGAGGGAATATAGAAGAAAAGGAGTGAATAAAATGGCTTTAGTTCCAATGGTTGTAGAGCAAACAGGTAGGGGAGAAAGATCATATGATATTTTTTCAAGACTGTTAAAAGATAGAATAATTATGTTAAGTGGAGAAATAAATGATGATACAGCAAATTTAGTTGTAGCACAATTATTATTTTTAGAAAGCGAAGATCCTGATAAAGATATCTATCTTTACATAAATAGCCCAGGAGGATCAATTACTTCAGGAATGGCAATTTATGATACTATGCAATATATAAAACCAGATGTTTCAACTATATGTATTGGTATGGCTGCTTCTATGGGAGCGTTTTTACTTTCTTGTGGCACAAAAGGTAAAAGGTTTGCATTACCTAATAGTGAAATAATGATTCATCAACCTCTAGGTGGTTTTAAGGGTCAAGCGACAGATATTGAAATACATGCTAATAGAATATTAAAAATTAAAGAAACAATAAATAAAATATTAAGTGAAAATACAAATCAACCTATAGAAAAAATAAAGGATGATACAGAAAGAGATAACTTTATGTCTGCAGAAGAAGCTATGAATTATGGATTAGTAGATAAAGTTATTACTAAAAATAATGTAGCAGACAATAAAAAATAGTTTTATCTTAACCTAAGCGAGGTGAATTTATGGCTAAATATGATGATAAAAAACAATTAAGATGTTCTTTTTGTGGTAAGTATCAAGAACAAGTAAAAAGATTAATAGCTGGACCAGGAGTATATATTTGTGATGAATGTATAGATTTATGTTCAGAAATAATTGCAGATGAATTTGAAAATCACGTAGAACTAGATACAACAACAGTTCCTAAGCCAAGAGAAATAAAAAATTATTTAGATCAATATGTAATTGGCCAAGAGCAAGCTAAAAAATCCTTAGCAGTTGCGGTTTATAATCATTATAAAAGAATTAGTTCAAATGTTATGGACGATGATATAGAACTTCAAAAAAGTAATATTCTTTTATTAGGACCAACTGGCTCAGGTAAGACTTTATTAGCACAAACCTTAGCTAAGTTCTTAAATGTTCCTTTTGCAATAGCAGATGCAACAACATTAACTGAAGCTGGTTATGTTGGGGAAGATGTTGAAAATATCTTATTAAAATTAATTCAAAATGCAGATTATGATGTAGAAAGAGCAGAAAAAGGAATAATTTATATTGATGAAATAGATAAAATAGCTAGGAAATCAGAAAATCCATCAATAACAAGGGATGTTTCTGGAGAAGGTGTACAACAGGCCTTACTAAAAATATTAGAAGGTACAACTGCTGCAGTACCACCTCAAGGTGGAAGAAAACATCCACATCAAGAATTCCTTCAAATAGATACATCAAATATTTTATTTATTTGTGGTGGAGCTTTTGATGGATTAGATAGAATAATAGAAAAGAGAACTCAAAGAAGTTCAATTGGATTTGGAGCTGAAATTTCATCTAAGAATGAAAAAGATTTAGGAAAACTTCTTAAAGAAATAATGCCTGGAGATTTATTAAAATTTGGTCTTATTCCAGAGTTTGTTGGTAGATTACCAGTTATAGTAACTTTAGAAAGTTTAGATAAAGATGCATTAATAAATATACTTACTAAGCCGAAAAATGCCTTAGTAAAGCAGTATAAGAAATTATTCGAAATGGATAATGTTGAATTAGAATTCGATGAAAATGCTTTAACAGCAATTGCTAATGAAGCAATTGAAAGAAAAACAGGAGCAAGAGGTTTAAGGTCAATAGTTGAAGAAACAATGACAGAAATAATGTACGACATACCTTCAGACGAAACAATTTCAAAGGTTATTATTAAGGAAGATTGTATAAAAGAGAAGAAATTACCTGAAATTGTTAGGGTAAAGGAAGGGGAAGTAAGACCTCAATTAAAGTCTTCTAAAAAAGGCAAGAAAAGAAAAGGTATAGAAACAGCATAATCAGTTGAGAGTTCACAGTGCACAGTGCACAGTTATTGTGGATTTTCAGGCGGCTGAAAATCTATATTATAAGATTTTAAACTGCTGACTTAATGTCAGCAGTTTTTTTTATTGCAGATTTTCAGCTTTCTGAAAATCATCCTAAACTGTGAACAGTGCACTGTGAATTCCGAACTGTACAAAAGTTATTCTTTTGTGCCTAGAATATTAACTATAAATGAAGTCAATAATAATTGATATGACCATTAGAAAGAAGGGAGGATGCATTATCAATTATAATGCAGAAGAGCTATGAGTGAATTGTTATTATTGCTTCAAGTGACCACAATGATCATATTCACATATTATATGATGTCTAATAGCAAGGGGAAAACTAATAAGATAGTAATTGAAAAGGAAAATAAGAAGGAAATGGATAAGTTAAATAGAATGAGGAGTATTAGTTTAACTGAACCATTAACTGAAAAGAGCAGGCCAACTACTTTTGATGAAATAATTGGCCAGGAAGATGGAATAAAGGCATTAATGGCAGCTATATGTGGACCTAATCCTCAGCATGTAATAATATATGGGCCGCCGGGAATAGGTAAGACAGCAGCCGCTAGGTTAGTTTTGGAAGAAGCTAAAAAGAGAACTAGTTCTCCTTTTAAACAGAATGCTAAGTTTGTAGAGATTGATGCTACAACTATTAGGTTTGATGAAAGGGGAATTGCAGACACTTTGATTGGTTCAGTACATGATCCAATTTACCAAGGGGCAGGTTCCTTAGGAGTTGCAGGAATACCACAGCCAAAGCCAGGAGCCGTAACAAAAGCTCACGGAGGAATATTATTTTTAGATGAAATTGGAGAACTTCATCCTATTGAATTAAATAAACTGCTAAAAGTACTAGAAGATAGAAAAGTATTTTTAGATAGTTCATATTATAGTAGTGAAAATCCTAATATGCCTGATTATATAAGAGAAATATTTGATAATGGGTTACCGGCAGATTTTAGACTTATTGGAGCAACTACTAGAAGTCCAGAAGAAATAGCTCCTGCAATTAGATCAAGATGTGTTGAAATATTCTTCAAGCCTTTGCAGGGAGAGGATATAAGAAAAATAGCAGCTAATACAGTTAAAAAGGTTAATTTAGAAATTAGTGATAGTTCCTTAGAATTAGTATCTAAATACTGCACTAATGGAAGAGAAGTAGTAAATTTAATTCAACTAGCATCAGGTATTGCCATAAATGAAGAAAGAAAAAATATAAATAAAAATGATATCCAATGGGTGATAGAAAACGGTAATTACACTCAAATTCCAGATAAGAAAATTAAAGATATACCACTAGTAGGAGTAGTTAATGGCTTAGCTGTTCATGGAGCAAATATAGGAATACTAATGGAAATTGAAGCAGTTGCAAAAAGAGCAAAAAGTAGATTAGGATATCTAAAAGTATCTGGCATAATAGAGGAAGAAGAGTTAAGCTCAAATAATAGAAAGATGAAAAGAAAAAGCACAGCTTATTCTTCAATACAAAATGTACTTACTGTTCTTAATAATATTTATGAATTGGAATGTGAAAATTTTGATATACATATTAATATTCCTGGAGGAATGCCTGTTGATGGACCTTCAGCGGGGATAGCAATAGCAGTGGCTATATACAGTGCTATTAAGAATATTGAAATAGATAATAAAGTAGCAATGACAGGAGAAGTTAGTATTTTAGGAGAAGTAAGACCAGTAGGAGGAATTCTAGCAAAGATTCAAGCAGCAGAAAAAGCAGGTGCTAAAAAAGTTATAATACCTAAGGAAAACTGGAGTGATTCCTTTAAAGATATAAAAAATATAAAAGTAATACCAGTAAGCTCAATAGAGGAAGTTTTAAATGAAGCAATAGCTAAGAAAGAAATAAAGAATAAAAAGGAAAAGGTTAAGATTAATGATAATGTAGATATATTATCAGCTAAAGGTGAATAAATTTAAATCTAATTGACAGTTAAAGTTTAAGTATAATGAATTATCAACTTTAGCTGTCAATTATTTTATTCATTTAAATATTATTAATTCTCTTTCTATTAGCTAATAGTTTATTCTTACGGGAGGCTCTTTATTAACATTTTGTACATTGATAAAAGTTCTCTTTATATTATAATATTATTGTTATCAAATTTTAAATAAGCTAAAATACTTATTATAGATAGATTAATAATAATTTTTATGATATATTATAACGATATATGAATAGTACAGAGGAGATGAGACAAAATGAGTGAAAATATAATGAATTTGCCTTTAATTCCTCTACGAGGAATTAGTGTTTTTCCTAAAATGGTGATACATTTTGATATAGGTAGGGAAAAATCTAAGGCAGCAATTGAAGCAGCAGTAGAAAATCAAAGTGAAATATTCTTAGTTAGTCAAATAGATTATGAAATTGACGATCCAACTTTTGAAGATATATATTCTATTGGTACTATATGTAAGATTAAACAGATAATTAAATTACCTAATGAAATAATAAGAGTTTTAGTTGAAGGGAGAGATAGGGGAGAATTAAGAGCCTTTGTATCAGAAGATAAATATTTAGAAGCTGAATTAGAAAGGATAAAAGAGCCTTCTAATGGTGAGTGTGAAAATATAGAAGCTTATATTAATACCCTAAAGAAAAGCTTTAAAAGATATATAAGAGTTTCAAGTAATACTAGTAGTTCTCTTATGACAATATTTGATTCAATAAGTAACTATAGCGAACTTACAGATATAGTAGCTTCCTATGTATTATTTGATGAAAATAAAAGACAAGAAATATTACAAGAGTTAGACGTTATAAAAAGAATAGAAAAGCTCTTAATATTTATAGAAAAAGAAATAGATATATTAAATTTAGAAAAGCAACTAGGTAAAAAACTAAAAGAAAATGTTGATAAGTCTCAAAAGGAATATTATATTAGAGAGCAAATTAAAATTCTTCAAGAAGAAATTGGTGAAGATGATGAAGAAAAGAAAGAAATAAAAAAATACGAAGAGAGAATAAATAAATTAAAGTTACCTAAAGCAGTAAAAGAAAGAGCAAAAAGTGAATTATCAAGGCTAAAAACTATGAGTGGATTTAGTTCTGAAGGAAATGTTATTAGAAATTATCTTGATTGGATTTTAGACATTCCATGGAATAAATCAACTAAGGATAGCTTTGATATTAAAGAAGCTGAAAATGTATTAGATAAGGAACACTATGGTTTAGAAGAAGTAAAAGAGAGGATAATTGAATATTTAGCTGTTAAGCAACATACTAAGAGTTTAAAGGGACCAATCTTATGTTTAGTAGGTCCTCCAGGGGTAGGTAAAACTTCAATTGCTAAGTCAATTGCTAATGCTACAAATAGAAAATTTTCTAGAATGTCCTTAGGTGGAGTAAGAGATGAAGCAGAAATTAGGGGACATAGAAAAACTTATGTTGGAGCTATACCTGGAAGATTTGCTTACATTCTAAAAGAAACAAAGGTAAACAATCCTTTAGTTTTACTAGATGAAATTGATAAACTTGGCCGTGATACTAGAGGAAATGTAGCAGATGCCTTACTAGAAGTTTTAGATAGTGAACAAAATAGCACTTTTAGAGATAATTACCTAGAGTTAGATCTAGATTTATCAAAAGTATTATTTATAACTACAGCCAATTCTTTGGATACAATACCGCATCCTCTTTTAGATAGAATGGAAATTATAGAATTATCAGGATACACTTATGAGGAAAAGTATCATATAGCTAAGGATCATTTAATTCCAAAGTTATTAAAGGAATATGCTCTAAGCAGTGAACAGTTTAAAATATCAGATTCTTCAATTAAGGATGTAATTAACTATTATACTAAAGAAGCTGGAGTAAGAAGCTTAGAAAGAGTCTTAGGTAAGTTAATCAGAAAATCTGTTACTGAAATGCTTAAAACAAATAAAAAATCTATTTCAATAGCAGCAAATAGATTGGAAAAATATCTAGGAAGAAAAGTATATAGCTTTGATATTAAGGAAAAAGAAGATAGAGTTGGTGTAGTTAAGGGAATGGCTTGGACTGCAGCTGGTGGTGATACCTTGCCAGTAGAGACAGTAGCTATGAAAGGAACTGGAAAACTAACACTTACAGGTCAATTAGGGGATGTAATGCAGGAATCAGCTAAAATTGCTTTTGGATTTGTAAGAGCTAATGCTAAGGTATATGGAATTAACGAAGATTTCTATAAGAAAACAGATATTCATATCCATTTCCCAGAGGGAGCAATTAAAAAGGATGGTCCATCTGCAGGTGTAACAATAATTACTTCAATAGTTTCTGCCTTAACGAATAAAAAGGTTAGAAGCAATGTTGCTATGACTGGAGAAGTAACTTTAACAGGAAGGGTTCTTGCAATTGGAGGCCTTAAAGAAAAGGCTATAGCTGCTTTTAGAGCAGGCATAGATACAATACTAATTCCAAAGGAAAATGAAAAAGATTTAATTAAGATACCAGCATCAGTAAAAAATAAATTAAATATTATATCAGTTGATCATGTAAGTGAAGTAATAAATAAAGCTATAATTGGAGTTGATACAAGTGTTTAAAATTAAAAATGCAGATTTTGTTATATCTGCAGTAAAAAGATCCCAATACCCTGTAACAGGCCTGCCAGAGGTTGCCTTTGTAGGAAGATCAAATGTAGGAAAAAGCTCAATAATAAATGCAATAACAAATAGAAGAAAATTAGCAAAGGTAAGCCAAACCCCAGGAAAAACAAGATTAATTAACTTTTTTATAATAAATAATAATGAATTTTATCTTGTGGATTTACCTGGTTATGGATATGCAAAAGTGTCTAAGGCAGAAAAGGCAAGCTGGGGAAAAACAATAGAGACTTACCTTAATGGAAGGGAAGAATTAAAGAGAGTAATACTATTAGTAGATTCTAGGCATAAACCAACAGCAGATGATATTCAAATGCATGAATGGATCAAATTCTATGGGTATGACGAAATAATAATCGCAACAAAAAGCGATAAACTATCAAATAATGAGATAAGAAAAAGTGAGAAAGTAATAAGAGAAACACTAAAATTAACAAAGGAAGATAGGTTATATTTCTTTTCATCTTTAAATAAGAAGGGGAAAGATGAATTAGTAGATAATCTTTTTAGGGATATTAATCCAGTAGAAATTGAAACAATTAATGAATAAAAACATTTAAATTAATATATTTGTGAAGGTAATGAAACTTAAAGTAGATAATTCATATAATGTGAATTATCTACTTTTTTTCTTATATTTATTTGTTATTTTTCCCTTTAATCTATAATTATTGCTTACTAATGGAAAAAAGTCTTTTTTATTTATAAAAAATAGCAATATTACAATAAAAATAGTGACAATTAATATTTGAAAGAATAGTATGTAGTATAAAACTAAATTATTTAACAAAATTTCAAGGAGGAATAAGTTATGGAAGTAAATGATATTCTAAACAGCTTAAATTCTTACGATTGTAATGAAAAAGCAAGCCCTATTCAAAACTGTAATCATGGCTGTGGCTTTAACAGCTGGATTTGGATTTTATTAATCCTATTCTATAGCGGTAGAAGAAGAAATGATTGTTGTTGCCCAAAAAGAAGAAGAAGAAGTGATGTAAGAGGAATTGGTTCAGAAAGTGGCTGCGGATTTTTATTTTTACTAGTAATTCTATTCATCTGTAATCGCTGCAATTCAGATAGAGACAATAATAACAACTTTTTTAATGGAACAATATTCTAATTAAAGGTGGAAAGGAGAGGTAGTTATGTCTAAGAAAAAACATTGTTGCTGTGTAGATGTTAGAGACATCAGAGATCATAGAGATGATTGTTGTTTTGATTCATTTGGATTCCAAGGAATAGACAGTTGTTTAGCACCTATTATATTCTTGTTAATAGCTTGCTGGGCAGGGCTTTTAAATAATAATTGCTCATGGTTAATAATATTATTATTCTTACTATTCGGAGGTTCTTTCTGTAACACACTTGTTGGAGGCTTCTAGCAGAATAGAGGATGGAGGGCTATGCCCTCCAAAAAAATGTCTAAAATTATAACATATTTTATTTAAGTACATATAATGAATGAAGAAATAATATTAGGAGGACTCTAAATGTCAAAGAGAAGAAGACGTAGAAGAGAGAAAGAGGAAAGAAGAAATTCTGACCTTATGAATAACTCTCCCTTTGGAATAAATCCACTTCAATTAATGAGTATGTTAGGTTCTAATATAGATATGAGTCAAATAGGCAATATGCTTTCATCAATGAAAATGGATGGAGTAGATTTAAATAATTTTGCTGCTAATACAAGTTTTAATAATCCTATAAATAATCCTGCTAATAATACTTCTAATAATGCAGCTAATAATATGGGATTTGACTTAGGTGCTTTACAAAGTATTATGAATAATTTAGGTCTAGGAAATCTTAGTGGAATGAATCAGTCTTTTAATGATAATTTAAACATAGGAGAAAAAAAGGATGAAGCTAAAAAAAGAAAAGATGAGGATGAAAATTTAGAATTATTACAAGCTATAAAGGTTATTATAAAGCCAAGTAAAGTAGAATTTATTGATAAAATAATAGAAGCTTATAAAAATGGATATATAAAATAAGAAAAAATAAGTATAAAAAAATATAAGATGTAAATAATATAAATGTACCGGAGAAACATTCTCCTATAGCAAATGAAAAGAAATTTTCATTTAAGCTAAACCCCCC
>JGI24710J26742_10001034_pt1 | contig 25981 bp, 18 predicted proteins | sample BioPla2DNA2_FD_26742 | JGI IMG/M metagenome (IMG submission 26742) | reverse complement strand
GGCGTGGCTGCTGCGATTTAAAGCGGAGCATGGATTGCGTAGCGAGCGCGACTAGAAACTGGATGTTGGAGATGGAGCGCTAAATCGCAGCAGTCTACAGCCGCTTTCTAGTTTAACGCAGAAAGATCCTTCGACTCCGCTACCGCTGAGCTCAGGATGACAGCTAGGGGTAATGCGCGACCTTTAAAATGACATTGTAGTTCACATTATTCTATTAACATTTCCTCAGATTAACTAATTCCTTTATGATATTCCTGCAGTGACTTTATTCTGTTATTTCCTGCCTCCTCCATCAAACAGGCTCTTATGCCCTTGGCACTTGCTAAAGCAGCTGGTAGAGTTGTAATATAGGGGACCTTGTATTTAATTGCTGCCTTACGGATATAGGAATCATCATATTGGCGTTGCTTTCCGATGGGTGTATTAATAACCAACTGGATTTCCTTATTCATAATCCCGTCAATAATATTTGGTCTGCCTTCGTAGAGCTTGTTTATTACTTCAGCTTTAATGCCATTATCAATCAGAAACTTATATGTTCCTGCCGTGGCCTTAATCCTGAAACCTAAATCAGCAAACTCCTTTGCAACTTCCAAAACACCGGAACGATCTCTTTCTGCTACACTTATGAGTACAGTGCCAGAGGTTGGCAGTTCAACCTGTGTTGCTTCCTGCGACTTGTAAAAGGCAATTCCAAAGGTATCAGCCAATCCCAGCACTTCGCCGGTAGATCTCATTTCCGGACCTAAAACAGGGTCTACCTCAGGGAACATATTAAACGGGAAGACAGCTTCTTTAACACCATAATGAGGTATTCTTCCAGATGGGATAACAGGTATATTAGTAGCTGCGCCTGTTTCATTTGCCATAATTAATTCAGTAGCAACCCTGGGCATAGATACGTTGCATACTTTTGAAACCAGAGGCACTGTACGGGATGCCCTGGGGTTAGCCTCCAAAACATATACCTTGTCATTGGATATAGCATATTGCATGTTCATAAGGCCTACCACACCAAGCTCACGGGCAATATTTCCTGTATACTCAGTAATAGTTTTTATATGTTTGTCAGGAATACTGACAGGGGGGATGACACAAGCCGAGTCCCCTGAATGGATGCCGGCAAATTCTATGTGCTCCATTACAGCCGGAACCAGGCAACTCTTGCCGTCTGTTACTGCATCAGCCTCACACTCGATTGCGTGATCCAAAAACTTGTCTATCAATACAGGCCTTTTCGGTGAAATGTTTTCGGCACAGGCTATATAATTTTTCAAAGATGCTTCATCGTATACAACCTCCATGCCACGTCCCCCCAACACATAGGAAGGCCTCACCATCAGTGGATAGCCAATTTCATCGGCTGCCGCCAATGCCTCATTTATGTTACATGCCATTGCAGATTCAGGCATCGGAATGTTAAGTTTATTCATCATCTCACGAAATCTGTCCCTGTCCTCAGCAAGATCAATGGTCTCAGGGGAGGTACCGAGTATTTTTACACCTGCGTTTTCCAGATCTTTAGCTATGTTGAGGGGAGTCTGACCTCCAAACTGGACTATTACCCCCAATGGCTTTTCTTTATTATATATGCTTAATACATCCTCTACCGTCAAAGGCTCGAAGTAGAGCTTATCCGAGGTGTCATAATCTGTAGAGACTGTTTCCGGATTGCAGTTTACTATAATAGTCTCATACCCTAAATCTCTTAAAGCGAAAGCCGCATGAACACAACAATAATCAAATTCTATTCCCTGGCCTATCCTGTTAGGGCCCCCACCGAGAATCATAACTTTTTTATTTTTGCTTCCGGAAGGAATTCTATCTTCTATATTATACGAAGAATAATAGTAGGCCGAATTCTCAACACCGCTGACCGGAACGGCATCCCAACTTTCAACCACATTAAGTTTAATTCGCCGTTCCCTTATCTGGGATTCTTTTTCGCCTAATATTTCGGCCAGGTAACGATCAGAAAAGCCGTCCTTTTTAGCACGTATCAGCAGTTGGTCAGGTAATGTGCTGCCTTTATATGAAAGAATTTCTTCTTCGAGGTTTACAAGTTCCTGCATCTGTTCTATAAACCACTTTTTTATATAGGTAAGATTATGCAATTCTTCTATGGAAGCACCCTTACGCAGGGCTTCATACATTATAAAGTGACGTTGGCTTGATGGCTCAATAAGGAGCTCCATCAGCTTTTCAAGAGGCAAACTGTTATAGTTTCCGGCAAAACCCAGCCCGTACCTGCCGATTTCCAAAGAGCGGATGGCTTTTTGCAGAGCTTCCTTAAAGTTTTTACCTATACTCATGACTTCTCCCACTGCACGCATTTGAGTGCCCAATTTATCCTGGGCATCCTTAAATTTTTCAAAAGTCCAGCGGGCAAATTTTACTACTACATAATCACCACTTGGTGTATATTTATTCAGAGTTCCTTCTTTCCAGTAGGGGATTTCATCCAGGGTTAGTCCCACAGCCAGCATTGCTGAAATATATGCTATAGGAAAGCCGGTTGCTTTTGATGCCAGAGCAGAGGATCTGGATGTTCTGGGGTTAATCTCAATTATTACCACTCTGTCGGTGACAGGATCATGGGCAAACTGTACATTAGTGCCACCTATTACTTCGATAGCTTCAACTATTTTATATGCATAATTTTGAAGACGTTTCTGCAAATCGGGACTGATGGTCAGCATAGGAGCAGTACAAAAAGAATCGCCGGTATGCACACCCATAGGATCTACGTTTTCTATAAAACATATTGTTATCATCTGGTTTTTGGAATCCCGGACAACTTCAAGCTCCAGCTCTTCCCATCCAAGAACCGATTCCTCTATAAGAACCTGGCCAACAAGACTGGTGGCAATTCCACGGTTTACAACATTTTGCAGCTCTTCGATATTGTAAACCAATCCGCCTCCGGTTCCGCCCAAGGTATAGGCGGGGCGTACTACGACAGGAAATCCGAGCTCAAGAGCAATTTTTTCGGCTTCTTCTACACTGTAGGCAGGTTTACTTTCAGGGATTTCGATACCCAGCCGGTTCATGGTCTCTTTAAAGGCTATACGATCTTCGCCCCGCTCTATAACATCAACCTTTATTCCGATTACTTCTACCCCGTATTGTTCGAGAATCCCGGCTTTGGATAGTTCAAGGCACAGATTTAACCCTGTCTGACCTCCAAAGTTAGGGAGAAGAGCATCCGGTCTTTCTTTTTCAATAATCTGTGTAAGTCGCTTTAAATTGAGAGGTTCTATGTATATTGAGTCGGCAGTAGACGGGTCTGTCATGATAGTTGCCGGATTTGAATTTACAAGCACTATCTTGTAACCCAAGTTTTTAAGAGCCTTACATGCCTGTGTACCTGAATAGTCGAACTCGCTTGCCTGACCGATGACTATCGGCCCTGAGCCTATAATCATTATTTTGTTAATATCAGTGCGCTTTGGCATAGTTATCACTCCTTTATACCTGAATGGATTGATTAAACAATACTTTGATTTTTGTATTATTATACATCACATTTACGAATAAGTATACATATTTTTTGAATAATTATACACATATTTTGAGTCTTTTTTGAACAAACTATTATAAACAGCAAGGAGGTTAGTAGAATGAAACCAAAACCAGATGATAGGCGTGATAACGCCAGAAAAATAAGAAACAATATTAAAAATACCATCGAAAATATTGAACTGGCCGAAGATATGATTGATAACATTGATAATGAAAAAACTATTCATGATCTGAAGGCTAAAAACGAAAGAAGAAGAGAAGCAGTGGAAGGTATGCGGCAGGAATTGAAAGATGAAACCAGAAACCAATTCAAGTAATGCAAGTAATATTTGATTGCCTTATAATAGCCGGAGAGTAGTTCCGATATTATAATCTCTCCGGCTGTTTTATGCACCTGTCTTACATATAGGCTAATTATTAAAAGAAAACGAAAAATAAAATAGAAAAATTGCGTTATTAGTTGAAATGTAATGTTTTACAATATATAATTACCCTGGTAGACCTCTTTTTTTTTGATGGGGTAGAGGCGCAGTATTTAACAGTTTATAGTGGAGTATGAGAAAACGATGATGCTATGAAGAAGGAAATACTGCCGAAGCTGATAGTAATCTCATTATTATCGGCTGGGTCTGCAGTGAATAACTGCAGAACTGTCTCAGTAAACTTCCCGGTTTATTGAGATGCACTATCTCATTTGGGAAAAGCTGAGGAATTAAGGTAAAACTTTACGGCCTGAATTCTCAGGTCGTTTTTTTATATATAATAGTATTTACTGGTTAAATGACTATTGTTAAATAAATGTTAAAGGGGAGAAAAGGTCATGAAAAGAAGAATAATATCAATGATTCTGGTGGTACTGATGGTCGTTTCACTATTATCAGGATGTGGTGCATCAAAAGACGATAAAGTATTGAAAGTTGGTATGGAATGCGGGTATGCACCATTTAACTGGACTCAAAAGGATGCTTCAGGCGGTGGAGTTAAAATCGAAGGCAGTTCTGAGTATGCCGGCGGGTATGATGTGGAAATTGCAAAGAAAATTGCAGAAGGTCTGGGAAAAGAACTCGTTATAGTAAAAACTGAATGGCTTGGTCTTGTTCCGGCTCTTACTTCCGGCAAAATCGATGTCATAATTGCAGGTATGTCACCTACAGCAGAGCGTTTAGAACAAATTGATTTTTCGGATATTTATTACACATCGGATTTAGTTATGGTTGTAAAAAGAGGTGGGGCTTATGATGGGGCTACATCTATCCAGGATTTCAATGGAGCAAAAATTACCGCACAGCTAAATACATTCCATTATACAGTTATAGATCAAATTGAAGGTGTTGATAAACAAACTGCCATGGATGACTTCCCGGCTATGAGGGTTGCTCTTGAATCAGGAATAATTGATGGTTATGTCTCTGAAAGACCGGAAGGCGTCAGTGCAGAGGCTGCCAACAGTAATTTTAAGATGGTAGAGTTTACAGACGGATTTGAAACTTCTCCTGAAGATACAGCAATTGCAGTGGGCGTTAAAAAGAACAGTGAATTAACACCAAAAATCAACGAAATTTTAAAAGGTATTTCAGAAGAGGAACGTATTAAATTAATGGATGATGCAATTAAGAATCAACCCGCAGCTGAATGATAAAGAACAAGCCGGGTGCAGTATGCATTCGGCTTTTACATACTGGGGAGGGCAAGATGACCTTAAAATTAATATATAAGATTCTTGTGGAAAATTGGCCGATGTTCCTTCGTGGAGCAGGGATGACTCTATATATATCTATAATATCAACAATTTTAGGTTCGATTATTGGATTGATAGTGGGTGTGATACGAACAATACCTATGCCTGAGAGAGGGTTCAAAAAAGTCGTGTTGAAGATTGTAAACGGGATACTTTCAGCGTATATTGAATTCTTTCGGGGCACCCCTATGATGGTACAGGCCATGGTGATATACTATGGCTCTGCCGAAGCATTTGGAATAAGCATTGATAAATATTTAGCAGCAATATTTATTGTATCAATAAATACTGGTGCCTATATGTCTGAAATTGTTCGAGGCGGTATCGTTTCAATTGACAAAGGTCAGTTTGAGGCTGCTCATGCACTTGGCATGAATCATGTTAAGACTATGACAAATGTAGTAATGCCGCAGGTTATTCGTAATATTTTACCTGCCACCGGAAATGAATTTGTCATAAATATTAAAGATACATCTGTGTTAAATGTTATATCTGTTTCTGAGCTTTATTTTGTTACTAAGTCAATAGCCGGGAACTCGTTTATTTTCTATCCGCCTTTCTTTATCGCATGTATTCTTTATTTTGTAATGACGTTTACTGTTACAAGAATACTCCGGCTGTTTGAAAGAAAAATAGATGGCCCTGAAAACTTTGATTTGACCGGCAATCAGATGCAGGTGGCAAGGCCGGAAGATATAATACGCAAGAAGAGAGCCGAGGGTATAGGTCATCCGTATTAAAAGGGGGAACTATGGAGAAATTAATTGAAATTAAGCATCTAAGCAAGACTTTCGGTACAAACGAAGTTCTTAAGGATATTGGTTTTACTGTAAATAAAGGTGAAGTAGTTTGTATTATTGGCTCTTCGGGGTCAGGAAAATCTACTTTACTCCGATGTGTTAACCTGCTGGAAAAGCCAAGCGGTGGTCAAATAATCTATAAAGGCGAAAACATACTGGATGATAAGCATGATATATATGCATATCGTACAAAACTGGGCATGGTGTTCCAGCAATTTAACCTCTTTAATAATTTCAATGTGTTGGGGAACTGTACAGTCGGCCAGATAAAGGTTTTGAAACGCTCCAGGGAAGAGGCTGAGGAAGTTGCAATGAAATATTTAAAGGTTGTTGGGATGGATCAGTATATCAATGCAAAGCCCAGACAATTATCAGGCGGCCAAAAACAGCGTGTGGCAATTGCAAGAGCCCTTTCTATGGAGCCGGATGTTATGCTGTTTGATGAACCCACCTCAGCCCTTGACCCAGAGATGGTTGGCGAGGTGCTGAAAGTGATGAGAGAACTTGCAGAATCTGGGCTAACCATGCTGATAGTAACTCATGAAATGGGCTTTGCAAAAGATGTGGCAGACAGAGTGGTGTTCATGGATCAGGGAGTTATTGTTGAAGAGGGCAGTCCGGAACAGGTTTTGAATAATCCTGTCCAGGAACGTACAAGAGAGTTTTTAAGCCGTACACTAAATCAATGATGATATTTTATCAAAAAGGCTTCACAGTAAAAACTGGAGCCTTTTTCTATACTCTTTTCTAAAATGTAGTTATACATAAATAAATGTCGTTTTTTCTTTAAACAGGTATTTTTATTTCTTCATAATATGATAAAATAATTATTGAATATTACTTAAGAGAAAAAATTGGAGGGTTATAGTATGTCTGATACTATCTATTATCCTTTAACTTCCCCTCAGTTATCAATTTGGTATACCGACCGAATGTATTCTGGAACAAGCATTTCAAACGTCGCAGGAACTTTAAGAATTAAAGAAAAAGTCGATATTGAAGTTTTAGATAAAGCAATCAATTACTATATCAAGAATAATGACGGTATACGTTTACGGATTTGTCTTGATGGTGAAGGTAATCCACAGCAATATGTATCAGAATATGTATACAAGAAAATTGAGGTTAAAGACTTTTCAAACTTTGCAGACCCTATAAGGGCTATGCAAGAGTGGGACAGACAAGAAACTCTCAGGCCATTTGATTTATTAAACAGTGAATTATTCCGTTTTGTAATTATTAAACTTAATGATTTTGATATAGGGTTTTATATTATAACACACCATATTATATCTGACGCCTGGAACATGAGCCTTTTAGGCAGTTCTATAGTTGACTGTTATTGCAAAATTAAAAAAAATCCGGATGATACCAGTCTTAATGATACTATGCCATCATATACTTCGTTTATTGAAGACGAGCAGCTCTATATAAAGTCCAGCAGATATGAGAAGGATAAAAATTATTGGGAGGAAACCTTTGGAGCGTACCCTGAGACAACATTTTTAAAGATTAGACAGACCAATGAGTTTTCTGCTAAAACAAAAAGGAAAACATTTATCGCACCAAAAAAGTTTACAAATAAGCTCAGGGCTTATTGTCAGGAAAACAAAATAACTCCATACCCATTGTTTATTTCGGCTTTAGCAATGTATATTAACAGAATATTGGATAAAGATGATATAATTATAGGGACACCTATTTTAAACAGACTTAACCGCACCTACAAAAATACTGCAGGGATGTTTGTCAGTACGATACCATTACGGATTGGCATAAATAATCAGGATTCATTTTTGGATTTATCTCAAGACGTATTAGAAATATGCCTAAAATCATACAGGCATCAAAGATACCCTTACGACCATATTCTAAAGCATGTCAGGGAAAAGCATAATATAAAAGAGAATCTATATGATATTGTTCTTTCCTATCAAAATTCAAAGTTTGACAAGTCTTTTGATGTCGATTACATAACTAGATGGCATTTTAATGAATACCAGTCCAATTCATTCACGATGCATATTAACGACAGAGACGATGAGGGTGTCTTAATCATAGATTATGATTATCATTCTGATTTATATTATGATAAAGAAATTGAATTCATACATCAGCATGTATTGAGTCTGTTATGGCATGCGTTGGATAATCCGAACAATTTAATCTGTAAAATTGAGATGCTCTCCGAAAATGAGAAAAAGAAAATACTACATGATTTTAATGATACCTATGCAGATTATCCAAGAGAAAAGACCATTCATCAATTATTCGAAGAGCAGGTTGAAAAAACGCCTAATAATGTTGCTATTGTCTTTGAAGACAATAGACTTACTTATAAGGAGCTGAATCAAAAAGCAAATTCTTTAGCTAACGTGTTAAGAAACGAAGGAATAGGACCCGATGATGTTGTTGGAATTATGGCTCCAAGATCGCTTGAGCTGATTATTGGAATATTAGCGATATTAAAAGCGGGTGGTGCTTTTTTACCAATTGAACCTGGATTCCCTGATGAAAGAAAGAAGTATCTATTAAATAACAGCGGTGCAAAACTTTTGATTTCTACAAAGGAATTATACTCTTTTGAATATGGGATCGGATTAATAGATATATATGACTGTAATAATTATAGGAAGGAATTATATGAGAATCTGCCACATGTAAACATGTCAAGCGATATGGTTTATGTTTTATATACATCGGGTTCCTCAGGTTTACCTAAAGGTGTTATTATCGAACATAAGTCTTTACATAATTTTGTATCAGGTGTAAAGAAAGTATTGGATTTTAATCCATCATCAGTTGTTTTATCGGTTACTACAGTATGTTTCGATATTTTTGCTTTTGAACTATTTACATCATTATTAAGTGGCTCGACTGTAATTATTTCCAATGAAAATGAACAGAACAATCCTAGGGTATTAGGCGAATTAATTCTTAATAATAATGTTTCGACCATACTAACAACTCCTTCAAGAATGAAACTGTTTGTTAATGTTGAGGTATTTAAAAAGAGTTTATTAAAGGTAAAACAGATAATGCTAGGTGGTGAAGAGCTTGAATTAAGTTTTGTAAACAAGTTAAGAAAGCTTACAGATGCCAGAATTATTAATGGTTATGGTCCAACTGAAACAACAATTGGTGTAACCTTTAAAGATGTTACGAAATCAAACAAAGTAACGATTGGCAAGCCAATAAGTAATACAAAATGTTACATACTGGATAAATATTCGAATCTTGTACCAATAGGCATACAAGGAGAATTATGTATTTCAGGAGAATGTTTAGCTAGAGGTTATTTAAATAATAATGAGTTAACAAATAGTGCTTTTGTTTTGAACCCATTTAATGAAAACGAAAGACTTTATAAGACCGGAGATATGGCTCGTTGGTTTCCAGAAGGTGAAATTGAGTTTTTAGGAAGAAAAGATAAACAAGTAAAACTACGGGGATATAGAATTGAGTTAGAAGAAATTGAAAATGCAATCTTAAAGTATAAAGGCATCAAAGATGTTGCAGTTGTTCTAAAAAAGAATAGTGATTATGGAGATTTATTGTGTGCATATTGTGTAAGTAACGATACCATTATAATAAAAGATTTGAAATCATTATTAGCTCGTCAATTACCTAGGTATATGGTTCCTAGAATTATAATGGAAGTTGAAAGCATACCAATTAATTCAAATGGTAAAAGAGATACATCAAGACTGCCGGATATTGATTATTCAAGTTTAGCCAGCGACAGTATTATAAAACCATCAACAAAAATGGAGAAAAAACTGCTAGATATGTTTCATAAGCTGGTTAAGGGCAGTAGAATTAGTATCGATGACAATATCTTTGAGTATGGTGCTGATTCATTAACCGTTATTCAATTAATCTCACTATTAGAAAAGGACGGTTACAGTATAAAAACTGAAGACGTATATAAAAATCCTACTATAAAAAAATTAGGTCAATGGATTGGAGATTATTACAAAAAAACTAATAAAATTATAAATTATTACAAGAAAAAAGATGTTGGTATAAATAGTATTATCGAATTAATGGAAAAAGGTGTTTTATCAAAACTTGATTCTGCAGCTTTATCATATATACCAGATCATTTAATGATTAATCCCATAGATGATGAACCGGTGCTTTATAATTATATAAAAACATCATTAGGAAATATCGGTCTTTTTTGCCTCCCTATTCTGGGTACTGAATTATATCAGGATAAAAACAGGTTATTGTACCTTAGTGACAAGGCAATAAGACAAGCTGAATCATTTGGGGCAAAGGCTATATCGTTAACAGGATTGATACCTTCGGCTACTAATTATGGTATAGATTTTATGAACAGGGTAAGCCCAGATACTAAAATTACAACAGGTCATGCGACAACTGCAGCTACAGTTGTTTTATCATTGGAAAGATTATTATTGGAAAGCAATAGAGATATCCATCAAGAAAGAATTATAGTTTTAGGCATGGGTAGTATCGGTAGAGCTGTAACTGAACTATTACTAGCACTATATCCGGATGTAAAAATGATTACATTATGTGATCTTCATGAAAAAAGAAAAGAATTAAACCAGATAGAACAGAAACTCAAAAAAAGCTATAAGGGAGATATCGAAATAATATATGCGTCAGTAGGAAATCTTCCAAAGAGAGTATATGATTCAACACTAATTATTGGAGCGACTAATGTACCTAATATTCTTGATATTAATTCACTGCAGCCTGGCACTTTGATTATTGATGACTCAGGGCCCCATTGTTTTTCCAAAGAGCACGCAATTGATAGACTTATAAAGTATAATGATATTTTATTTACAGAAGGTGGAGTATTATATTCAAAAGAAAAAATGGAGAACTACACGTACCTTCCTGATTATATAGATTCAAAAATTATTGATTTAAATAGTCAATTCTTTGTATATACTGATTCTATTACCGGATGCATACTGTCAAGTCTCTTGACAGCAAATAATGCTGATTTGTTACCAACGGTTGGAATGGCGGACTTTAACGAATCAAGAAAACACTACTATGCTTTAAAAAAGAGTGAGTATACAGGAGCCATTCTTCATTGTGATGATTATGTAATTCCAGAAAGCAAAATTAAAGCATTTCGCAAATCATACGGTATAAACGAAAAGGAAAAGAAAGGTAAGACTCATGCAGTTTAGTTTTCCATTTATATTGTTACATATTTCTCTGTTATTAGCCGTATTATTATTTGTTTCTATTCTTAAAATGAAGAAAAGAACACAACTTCACTATGCTTTTTTGGCAATGATCTTTTTGCTTATTATTTGGACATTAGGTCATATACTTGAAGTATATTCACTTATAAAAAATGGCGTAGTAACAATGTTCTTTGTTTATCTTTATTATTTTGGCCTAACTTTTCTGCCAGTAACTATTTTACTGATTGGGATAATATACATGTATACCAAAATAAAGGTTTCCTACAAATTATTGCTGCTCTTTATACCACCAATAATTGACTATATATGTTTACTTACAAACAACTCACATCATCTTTATTTTACAAATTACTCTATTTATAATAATTTGTTTGAGGTTCAGATATTATTTCATATACATGCATCAATTTCATATATATACATATTAATAGGTGTATTGTTTCTTATTATTGCTACAATCGAAAATTCAGGTTTTTTTTCGTATCAGGCAGGGATTATTATTATAGGTGTAATTGCTCCGCTTATTGTTAATATTCTTATTACATTAAAGATTATAATTTGTCCTACATATGTTACAGCAATTACTTTTTCTTTTGCAATTCTATGCTTCGCTGTATCTATATTTAGGTTTCAATTATTAAAGATAGCCCCTATCGCTCTGAAAACTATTGTAGACAGGATTTCAGACGGCTTTTTAGTATTAGATGAAGACTACCAGGTTATTGATTTCAATCAAACCATAGAAAAAACGTTCGAGAATGTAGTAACAGTATCCAGAAATAAAAGTATGTTACAAATGTTGGAGGGAACCAGTCTTTATAGGGAATATGATAAACTTATCGGTTTAATACAGGCTGCGAAGGAAACTCAAACCAATATAGACATAGAAAAGCATATAAAAGAGGATGGATTTGATAAGCATTTCAAGATAGAGGTCACTCCCATAATATCAAATAATAATTATTTAGGTACGATTTTGCTATTTAAGGATATTACAGAGAATATTAAGCATATAGAGGCTATTGAAGAAAAGCATGCTGTTATGATGGAACAGGAGAGACTGGCCTCTTTAGGTCAGTTAATCGGAGGAATTGCACATAACCTGAATACACCTATAATGTCAATTGCCGGTGCAGTGGAGGGATTGAGAGATTTAGTAGATGAATATGAAGAATCTATTGGTGATGAGAATGTAACTATTGAAGATCATTGCGAGATTGCCGAAGAGATGCGTGTTTGGCTTGACAAAATTAAACCATACACTGCATATATGTCCGATGTTATAAGTGCTGTCAAAGGCCAAGCAAGGCATTTTAACCAAACTATGTTGTTAACATTTACAGTTGGGGAATTGGTTAAGAGAATTGAACTATTGATGAAATATGAGCTAATAAGATATAATTGTGAACTAAAGACATTTATTAATGTGAATAAAAATACGGAAATTTACGGAGACGTTAATAGTTTAGTACAAATTTTCGATAATATTATTATAAATGCTATTCAGGCATACGAAGGCAGAAAAGGTACAATAGAGTTTACAATAGAGAAAAAAGAGGATGGTATCTTATTTGCTATAAAAGACTATGCCAAGGGAATACCGGAGAGTATTAAGGACAGGCTTCTTAGGGAGATGGTAACAACAAAAGGGAAGGACGGGACAGGTCTTGGGCTATATATGTCTTACTCTACAATAAGAGGACGGTTTGGCGGGAAAATGTGGTTTGAGTCAGAAGAAGGGAAAGGAACAACATTTTTTATTCAATTACCTTATGAAAATTAATTACTAATCATACATGAGGAGCGTTTTACAAATGAGAAAAAAACTGAAGGAAGTAAAAAGTGATATCAAAATACTAATTGTTGATGACGATTCCGGAATAATTGATTCCCTGTCAATAATGCTTAGAAGAAGCGGTTATCATTATGAAGGATGTACAGATCCTATAGAAGCTGTTGAAAAGGTAAGAACCGGCAGTTTTGACTTACTGATACTGGATTATCTGATGACTCCGATTCACGGAGATGTTGTAGTAGAAAGAATTCGACAATTTAACAAAGAAATATATATATTAATGCTGACAGGACATAAAGATTTAGCTCCGCCTTTAGAAACAATAAAATTATTAGATATACAGGGATACTGTGAAAAAAGCGATCGTTTCGATCAATTACAACTCCTTGTAGAATCTGGTGTAAAATCCATCACCATGATGAGGACAATAAAGAAATTCCGTGATGGTCTTAACAGAATTCTCAAGTCTGTACCCAAAATATATCAATTACAACCAATTGGCAATATTTTAGAGGATATACTATCTGAATTGCTTCCCTTGGTGAGCAGTGAAAATGCATTTATTTTGGTTGATAATATAATAGATGCTGATGAGACGAAAAAGAGTATTTACAGAGGAATAGGAAAATACAAAACAGAGATTTATGATTTTATGTCTTTGTTAAACTCCAAGTTATTAGAAAAAATTGGCAAGGCAAGAATCACAAGAAAATCTATAATAACTCCTACTGAAATTATTTTACCACTTATGAATGAGTATAATGATTCAATAGGAGTAATTTATGTAGAAAGCAGCAACAGTACAGAAGCAGAAATTTCTGAGGGATATAAACTTCTTGAGATATATGCTTCCCAAGCAGCTTCATCAGTTAATAATGCATTTCTGCATTCACTTGTTAATATAAAAAATGATGAGCTTAACAAGACATACGAACAACTCAGGATACGTTATCTGGATACTATTGAGGCGCTGAGACAGGTTGTTGATGCAAAAGATGAATATACCTGCGGACATTCCGACAGGGTATCATATTACTGTGTTAAAATTGGGGAGGCGTTTGAATTATCAGAAAAAGATCTCGAAACCCTAAGAGTGGCGGGACTGTTTCATGATGTTGGTAAAATGGGTATAACCGACGATATTCTTTTTAAATCAGATAGATTAAGCATAAAGGAATATGATGAGATAAAAAAACATCCGACTAAGGGAGCTCGCATACTTTCTGTTATTTCCATGTTTAAAGATATTGTTCCTATAGTAAGATGGCACCATGAGCGAATTGACGGAAAAGGTTATCCTGATGGTCTAAAAGGTGATCAGATTCCTTTTTTTGCAAGGATTGTTTCGGTTGCTGATGCATTTGATGCAATGATGTCGGATCGTCATTACCGTTCGAAACTGAATTTTGACGCTGCAATTAGACAATTATTAGATGGTTCTGGCACGCAGTTTGATTCATGTATTGTCGATAAGTTTGTAAGTATGCTTGGACGATATCCGGAGATGGAAAAAGAAATATCATATACATATGATTTATGCAAGAGTAAAACATAAACAAAGAAGGAAGAAGGCTGCAATGTGAAAAGTACAAGAATTACAATACTATTAATACTGATGACTATGCTGTTTTCATCATGTGGACAGGTTCAAATAAAAGCCCCTGATACCCAACTAACAGAAAAACCAAATATTGAAAACAAAGACCATGGGCAAAATGATAATGATATTAATGATGAAGCCAGAGTAGCAATAAACGCTTTAAAAGATAAAGATATGGAAGAGATATCAGAACTTGTACATCCAAAAAAGGGTGTACGCTTTAGCCCTTATGGCTACGTTGATGTTGAAAATGACCTGGTATTTACAGCATCTGATGTAAAAGGCCTCTTTTCCGATTCTACAATATATGTCTGGGGAAGCTACGATGGTATCGGGAATCCGATAGAACTTACATTTGAAGATTATTATAAAAAGTTTATATACGATGTTGACTTTGCCAATGCAGAGCAGATTGGTTACAATGAGATTCTGGGGAGAGGTAATACCCTTGAAAACAGTGCCGAGGTTTATACAGATTCAATTGTTGTAGAATACCACTTTTCCGGATTTGAACCCCAGTATGAAGGAATGGACTGGCGAAGTTTGAGGATTGTTTTCGAAAAAGATAAGGGTACATGGTATATTGTTGGTATTATCCATGACCAATGGACGATTTAGAATTTTACTACATAATAATTCAAGGATTATCCTCAATAAGGAATATCATTCAAATGGAATGAAGGATGCCCAGAAAGTTTAAGATGGTCCTTTTCTTTTTACAATAGTACAATTCTTTATGGATATTGAGAAGTCAAAACTTCTTTTTTTACTGTTATCATTACTGTTATTTGACTGCTGATGCGATTTGCGATATTTTGAGTATTGTTGTATGATTTGCTGCAAAAATATGTTGAAAAAACAGTGAATGATGCGCTAAATAGAATTATAATTTAGGATATAAAACAGGAAGAGAAGTGTTAAAAAAATAGACCCTGTGAATACTATGTTCTAGGACAATTGACCTGTTTAGGTGGTTATGTTATTGTGGTAAAGATAAATAAGAAGTATAGGAAGCAAGATAATATAAATATTATTTAGTAGGAGTACATCATGACTAAAATTGGATTTGACAACGAAAAATACATTGAATTGCAATCTCAGAAAATACTCGACAGAATATCGTATTTTGGAGGAAAGCTATATCTGGAGTTTGGTGGAAAGTTGTTTGACGATTACCATGCATCAAGAGTTCTTCCGGGGTTCAAACCTGACAGTAAAGTAAAGATGCTTATGCAATTAAAGGATCAGGCCGAGATAGTTATAACAATAAGTGCTGATGATATAGAAAAGAGCAAACGCAGAGGCGACTTAGGTATTACCTATGATCTTGATGTATTGCGTCTGATAGATGCCTTCCGTGAAATAGGATTGTATGTTGGAAGCGTTGTCATAACCCAGTATCGTTCACAATATACCGCTGATTTATTCAAAAAAAGACTTTTGAATTTAGGTATAAGAGTTTATGTGCATTACCCCATTCCCGATTATCCTTCAAATATCTCACTAATAGTAAGTGATGATGGATGCGGTAAAAACGAGTATATAAAAACCACACGTTCATTAGTTATCATTACCGCACCCGGCCCCGGAAGCGGGAAAATGGCAGTTTGCCTCTCCCAGTTATACCATGATAACAAGCGGGGAATACAGGCTGGTTATGCAAAGTTTGAGACCTTTCCGATTTGGAATCTTCCTTTGAAACATCCGGTTAATATTGCATATGAAGCGGCAACAACAGATTTAAATGATGTCAATATGATTGACCCCTTTCATTTGGAGGCTTATGGGGTAACTGCAGTAAACTATAACAGGGATATAGAAATATTCCCGGTATTAAATGCCATTTTCGAAAAAATAGAAGGCAAATCTCCCTATAAGAGCCCTACCGAAATGGGGGTTAATATGGCCGGCTATTGTATTATCGATAATGAAGTCATTTGTGATGCTTCCAAACAGGAGGTTATCCGAAGATATTACAACACATACTGCTCACAGAGGCAGGGACTTGCCGAGAAATCAGAAGTGTACAGACTGGAGCTCTTAATGAAGCAACTTGGCATATCCAGTAAGGATCGCCCAGTAGTTGATGCCGCTTTGGAGCGGGCTGAAACTACCGGCGGGCCTGCTGCAGCTCTTCAGCTTAATGATGGCCGAATTGTCACTGGAAAAACAACACCATTACTTGGTGCTTCAGCTGCACTTTTATTGAATTCTCTTAAAGAACTGGGCGGAATACATCATGATATACACCTGATTTCACCCATCATCATAGAGCCTATTCAGGTTTTAAAGATTAAACACATGGGGAATCGAAACCCTCGGCTTCATACTGATGAGATTTTGATAGCTCTTTCCATATGTGCAGCCACAAATCCAACTGCTGCGCTGGCAATGGAGCAGCTTCCCAAACTTCGGGGCTGTGAAGCGCATTCAACAGTAATACTATCTAAAGTTGATGAGAATACATTCCACAAACTGGGTGTTAATATTACTTGTGAGCCCCAGTATCAGTCTAAGAAGCTATATCACAAATAGAAATGAACAAATCTTTGTTATTGGATTTAAGAGAGTTATTCCTAAACCAGGACCATGGGTTTATTTAAGACTGCGTTTTGTCAGGAAGTGAAGATAACTCATGAAATAAAGCATATGGAATACCGGAAACAAGCATAACTGCATGACAAATAATTAATTAGGAGTGAGCTAAATAAAAAAGTATAATACTATAATATTCGATTTGGACGGAACTTTACTTAACACCCTTGAGGATTTGACCGACAGCGTAAACTATGCGCTGGGGCTATATGGATATCAGAAAAGAAGTATTGAAGAGGTTAGAAGATTTCTGGGTAATGGTGTAGGAAAATTAATGGAAATTGTTGTTCCGGATGGTCTAAATAACCCCCTATACAAGAAATGTCTTGAAAGTTTTAAGAATCATTATTCTGACAATATACGAAATAAAACAATGCCATATAAAGGTATTATGGAACTTATACAACAGCTTAAGAAGGAAAACTATAAGATAGCGGTTGTTTCAAATAAATTTGATAAAGCAGTTAAGGAACTGGTTCGAGATTTTTTTGGAGAGTATATACAAGTAGCAATCGGTGAAGCTGAAAACATCTCCAGAAAACCGGCACCGGATACTGTATTTAAAGCTCTTGAAGAGTTACAGTCCCTTAGGGAGAAAACTATTTATGTGGGAGATTCAGAAGTAGATGTAAAGACGGCAAAAAATGCCGGAATAAAGTGCGTGGGGGTAACCTGGGGTTTCAGAGACAGAGATGTTTTAGAAAAAGAAGGTGCAGATTATATAATTGACGAGTCAATGGAGTTAATGGAGATAATTGATTCTGTGTAGGATTATACAAAAGTGTATAGTTCAATATTTCAGAGCAAATTCGTGAGTCTCAATATCCATTCTGCAATGTAAACAACCAGGCAGGACGACAATGCAACAGTCAACAGACTTTTTTCCCTAAAAGCAAGGACTATTGCAACAATTGTGCCGGCAATGGCAGAATACAGAGAAGAAGTGGATGTAAAAATTGCCGGAAATGTCATAGACCCGAGAACAGCATAGGGAACATAGTATAGAAAGGACTTAATAAAGTTGCTTTCTATTTTTTTCTTAAATATTACCATTGGAAGCATTCGAACCAAATATGTTACTCCTGCCATAATAAAAATATGTATATATATCATTTTGCCACTTCCTCTACCGGGTAGACTAGCGCTCCAAAACCAGAAGCAACAAGGGCGCAAATAATTATAATAAAACCTTCTGATAATTTGTTCAGATATGGGGTATAGTGAAGAAGAAAGCTAATGGCCACTGATAGGATGATTACCCACAGCACGGGACGGACTTTTTTTGCAGGCGGGATAATTATAGCCAAAAACATTCCGTAGATTGCAATATTCATTGCAGATGAAACAGAATCAGGTAGAATTGAGCCTGCTACAGCTCCCATTAATGTACCTGCTGCCCAGCCAAGATATGGTATGGTAACCAATCCATACATATATTTAGTACCTATTTCGTGTGCCTTTCCGCTGGCCACTGCGAAAACTTCATCGGTTATTCCAAACGAGAGAATCAAGCGATGTAATGTGTTAAAAGATTTATCAGTTTTTTGAGTAAGAGACAGGGACATTAAAGAATAACGCAGATTGATAACCAATTGGGCTAGAGCCATCTCTATATATGGAGCACTGGCTTTGATGAGACCTATTCCGGCAAACTGTCCTGCTGAGGTTAGGTTTGTCATAGAAATTAATACTGCAATCCAAACAGGCAACCCTGAATTAACTGCCATTATTCCAAAGGTAAAGGATACTGAGAGATATCCTAATCCTATAGGTATACCGTCTTTAATCCCAGATAAAAAACTGTTTGATAATTTGGCAGTGTCCATCTGAAAGATGTCACCTCCGATACCTTCTTCATTCTGCTTTGTTTAATTCCGAATGACGTTACTGTAATACTTCACATATTATTATAACAGTGTAGTAGATTCAAAAAAATTAAAGCTCCACCGAGTATTCGATGAAGCCAATTCTGGTGCGGCCGACCGGACTTGAACCGGTACGCTCGCGCATACGCCCCTCAAACGTACGTGTCTGCCAATTCCACCACGGCCGCATATATGTTTGATGAACAGCATGATTTATTATACATACTGAAATCGGCTCTGTCAATACAAAAACAGCAAAAAGATAGCAGAATAGCGCATCCTCATTTGACCCTCATTTGAAAAAGTAAATTCCACCCCAAGAAAAGGTGGTTTGGGATCCATCATTCAGTTTTCCGGGAAACTCTATAGTTATCTTCTTTTTTCATTATGGATACAGTGATCTATGGCTATAGAGAGAGCACAGAAAAGGGGAACATCGTTTTCATTATTAATAATTAATTCATAGCTGTCACCCCACGACAACCAGACTTTGTGGAGTTCTCCTACGGGTATATTGTTGCGCAGAATGGAAAAGTCCATACCAAAGATATTACCAACAAAGGTATAATCCCCAAACTCGCTCTGGATACTCAGCCTGGGAGTGAAAAAGGAGAATTCCTTTTTTAGAACAGCAACAAGTTTGTTTCCACAATAAATGTAATACTCCGGGAGGAATCTGAACAGTTTTTGTTCTATATAATAAACCTCATTTCCAGTGGTATCGTACATATGAATTTTTGCGCCAAATGTGAAGACCTCGCCTTGAACAGAAAATACAGCCTGTCCGTTTTCGTTATAAATATTGTATTTGTCGCCAAAGGAAAATACCTTTTGTTTAATATATAGTTTAGTCATGGCCACCTCTTCATAAAATAATTACAAGTATTTTATTGCTATAAACTAAATCATACTTTATGATATACTTTATTACAATACTTGTTTACAATTATGCAATATTGATTTAAGAAGGTAAGGATTTATTATGAATGATGAAGAAAAAGTTTTTAGCTTTGCACCTGAAGAAGTATATGAGGATAACAGAAACAGAACAACGATATTTTTTCAGGTTTTAGGCCGAAAGTTCTGGAAACTTATTCAATTCAACTTAATTTATCTGATTCTCAATATTCCGGCTATTATAATTTCATATTTCTTAAGCGGTTATTTAATTAACTCTCTGTCACTTTCTGCTGAAACCCCAGACCAAATTATTGCATTTTTCCTTGTTTATGGATTCCCGCCGATGATACTGCTTATGGCAATCCCTGTTATTGCTGTAGGTCCTGTACAAGCTGGATTGTCCTACCTCTTGCGTTGTTTTTCTTATGAATTGCCAACGTTTTATTGGTCGGATTTTAAAGATAAAATTAAGGAGAATTATAAACAAGGTCTTATTGTCAGCATTATAAACCTGGCTGCATTTATATTTCTATTGATAGATTTTCACCTTTATAGCCAGCTGAGTAATAATGGGAACAGCATGTTGTTGGCGGCTGCAAATGGCCTTCTCATTTTAATCTTAATCTTGTTTATAATGATGTGTATGTATATTTACCCGATGATGGTAGCTTACGATTTAAAAATCAGACATTTATATAAAAATGCATTCTTGTTCAGCATGGGAAGGTTTTTACCTAATATTGCAGTATTACTGATATGCATTTTGCTTATTACAGCACCTTTGCTTATTGTGGTATTTACCGGCAATATCATGGTTCTGTCGGCAATATATATCTATTATATTCTTCTTGGATTCACTCTGCCGGGTTTGGTAATCAACTTTTTTATAAATCCTGTTATTGACAAGTATCTAAAAGCAGCTCCTTCACAGGAAAACAGCAAGAAATAGCAAGACAGAGGGAGAGCCCTCTGTCATCTGTTGTCTTTATGCGGCTGAGTTAACGAATATCATCATGAAAATATATCAGACATTTTATAATATCCCGGTTCCTTCCCATAAAGGAAAGCTGCAGCTTTTATAGCACCTTCTGCAAATAGATCCCTTGATATAGCTGTATGCTTGATTTCTATCATTTCATCATTACCTGCAAAAATAATAGTATGCTCTCCGGCTATAGTACCGCCCCTGATGGAATGGATGCCTATTTCATCCCTGGTTCTTTTTTGCATTGAAGAATGACGGTCATAAACATATTTCATTTCATTTCCCGGAAGCGCCGAATTGACACTGTCTGCAATAGCAAGAGCAGTGCCGCTGGGAGCATCAATTTTTTGATTATGATGTTTTTCAATAATTTCAATATCGAAGGTGCCGTGAAGCATTTTTGCAGCACGTTTGGCCAAATCCAGCATAAGGTTTATTCCCAATGACATATTGGCAGAAAGTAAAACCGGTACAGATTTGGAGGCATTAACAATAAGCTCCTTCTGGGCTTCACTATGTCCTGTTGTAGCTATAACTATGGGCAATGACTTTTCTGTTGCATAATTCAGAATAGTCTCCAAAGCATGGGGATGAGAGAAGTCTATTATAATATCTACTTCTTCTTTTACCAGGTTGGGTTCTGTATATACAGGATAACTTCTTTCTTCTTTAATGGTGGTGTCTACCCCTGCGACTATCAGTAATTTATCATTATACATGCATGACCGTGTAACTGCCTGACCCATTTTACCGTTACATCCGTTTAATAATATGCGAATCATTAAAAAACCTCCGATTATATGAAAACTATACTAATGCATATTCCTTAAGAGCATTTTTCAGCTGTGCCAAACCTGATTCTGAAATCTCAACCAATGGCAGGCGGCAATGCCCCACATTGAATCCCATTAAATTCATTGCAGCCTTAACTGGAATGGGATTGGTTTCACAAAAAAGCGCCTTCTCTACGGGAACAGTTTTTATCTGCAATTTCCGGCTTGTTTCAATATCCCCGTCAAGAAAAGACTTTACTATATTATGGGTATCTCTTGGCAATATATTTGCCATAACTGAAATAACGCCTTTTCCTCCAAGAGCAAGTAAAGGTACAATATTACCGTCCTCGCCGGAATATAAATCTATCTTATCCCCACAAAGATACATTATTTCGGCTGCCTGCAGCAAATTACATTCTTTCACGGCAACAATATTGTCGATATCGGCAAGGCGTGCAATGGTTGCAGGATTAATATTAAGATTTGTTCTCGAAGGAACATTATAAAGCACCACCGGAATATTTATGCTTTCGGCAATAGCTTTAAAATGCTGGTATAGACCTTCCTGTGTTGTTTTATTGTAATAGGGGGTAACAGATAAAATAGAATCAGCGCCTACGCTCTCGCAGTATTTGGAAAGTTCAATTGCATGTTTTGTATCATTGCTGCCAGCTCCTGCCATTACATGAACGCGTTTGTTTATTTTTTCAACCCCAAAGCGGATAACTTCCTTATGCTCCTCGTCCGGCATAGTACTGGCTTCTCCGGTAGTTCCACAGATTAGTATAGCATCAGTACCTTCTTTTATATGCCACTCAATAAGCTCCTCATATTTTTCATAATCGACACCGTTTTCATTGAAGGGGGTAATCAAGGCGACACATGAGCCTGTAAATAATGTCTTTTTCATTATGAGCACTCCTCTCAATTATTATAATAGATATTTTTAATAAAGCATATGATACAAAAAATCAGCTAATAAAAAGGCTGCCAAATATCTCTATCGGCAGCCTGTCTGCATTAGGCGTTTTACAAGTAAGAATACCGATAGCTCTCCGCAATAGCGACAGTTGAAAGGTTATTTACCAGTCAACCAGGTAACGAATGAAACGGCATCCGATACCTTCGGCGTTTTCCCCTTTTACTTAAGTTCACAGGACCCGTTACCCTTCCCAAAGTTACTCATGAAAAACGCACCTCTATCTAAAATTATATTCTATTTTCCTCAAGTGCTCCACCACTGAGCGTGAAGTTAACGTAAATAATATCATGTATTACCTGCATTGTCAAAGGGCAAAACAATATGATATAGTAAACTTGCATGAGAATTAATGTTAAATATTGTGGAGGTATTCTTGTGGCTTCCAGAAAGGTACAAAAGAGACCGGTGTCGGTTAAGAAAAAAGTTCAAAAGAAAAATGGCAGCAGGACTAGTGGCTCAAAACAGATAAAATCGGAAGCAAGCGGATTACTGATATTCTCGCTTGGTGTATTAATGGCCTTGAGTATTTACTTTGATAATATAGTAGGCCCTTTAGGTGAATTATTCGGGAAATTTACAGGAGGTATATTTGGCCTTTCTGCCTACGTTCTTCCTTTGATTATAGTATTCCACGGCTTGGCAAAAATCTTTAAACCAAGGCTTATATATCAGGATAAAAGGCTATCTTTAATACTGTCGCTTCTGGTACTATTCTCTGCCATGCTTCAGGCCGGGCTTTACGACGCCCTGAAATATGAAAACATGACTATACTAAGGTACTTGAAAACTTTCTATACAGAGGGCGTAAGCGCAATCGGCAAAGGCAGTGAGTTTTTGCCCAGCGGTGGTGTGGTTGGCGGCATTATTGGGGTACCATTACTTTTTGTTTTTAAAAAGTGGGGTACAATGATAATCCTCACAACTCTGGCTATTATTGTTGCCATGCTTATCACAAGGCTTTCTTTAGCCGAAGCTGCAAGAAGTGTAGCAAGAGGTACCAGCGATGCTATCAGCGGAATTGTGGACGCTGCGCGTAAAAAACGTGAGGTCAGGGAAATAAGAAAAAGTATCGATAGTATTGAGGCTCAGGCAGCAGTAACAACAAATAACATCAATGCTCCAAGAAAAAAGCGGAAACGGGTTCTCGATTTTCCTATTGATAATACTGTTATGCATCCGGGAAATACTGATTCTCAGGTGAATCCGGCAGATTCAACCCAGGAAATATATATGGGTGATGAGCCGGTATTACATGATAATAAGCTGAACATTCTTGATATTAAAGGCAATGTGTCAGAGTCTGATATTACCACAAAATTAAATCAAAATATAACAGAAGACAAAAATATAGAATTGAATTCTGAAAGTGTTTCAGCAGGAAATGTCTCTGAGAAATCTGGTGTATCGGGCCAGTCTATAGACGATAAAATGGAACATATCGATTATTCAACCGGAAAAAGAGATGAATATATTTATCCTCCCATAGAGCTTCTCTCTAAATCAAAAGAAGGAGAGAAGAATATGAGGAGAATAAGAACAACTTCTATAGACAGTGCAAAAAAACTTGAGGGCACTCTGGCAAGCTTTGGCATAGAGGCAAAAATTATTAATGTATCAGTTGGTCCGGCATTTACCCGATATGAACTCCAGCCGGGGCCGGGAGTAAAAGTAAGCCGTATTGTAAATTTGACTGATGATATAGCCCTAAACCTGGCAGCTACGGGCGTCAGGATAGAAGCGCCTATTCCCGGAAAGGCGGCAATAGGTATAGAGGTGCCTAATAAAGAAGTGGCACCAATCAGTCTCAGAAGCGTTTTAGAGTCAGCAGAGTTTAATAAACAGAGTTCACATCTGTCAGTGGCATTAGGCAAGGATATTACCGGAGAAAACGTTGTTATTGATTTGGCCAAAATGCCCCATATACTTATCGCAGGTGCCACAGGTTCAGGAAAAAGTGTTTGTATCAATTCAATAATTATTAGTCTGCTTTACAAAGCTGCTCCGGAAGATGTAAAGCTATTGATGATTGATCCAAAAGTGGTTGAGTTGGGTGTATATAATGGTATTCCACATTTATTGATACCTGTTGTTACTGACCCTAATAAGGCAGCAGGAGCATTGCGGTGGGCTGTTACTGAAATGACCACCCGTTATAAGCTTTTTGCTGAGAAAGGTGTAAGAGATTTACTTGGCTATAACGCATTGATTGATGAAACAGGTGATGGTTCAAAACTACCGCAGATAGTTATAATTATTGACGAACTGGCTGATCTTATGATGGTTGCCCCACATGATGTTGAAGATGCTATTTGCCGTTTGGCGCAAATGGCTCGCGCAGCGGGTATGCATTTGGTTATTGCAACTCAAAGGCCTTCTGTGAATGTTATAACTGGTGTTATTAAAGCCAATATTCCTTCACGTATAGCGTTTGCAGTATCTTCACAGGTAGATTCCCGTACCATAATTGATATGGGAGGAGCAGAGAAATTATTAGGGAAAGGTGATATGCTTTATTATCCGGTGGGTATTCCAAAACCTGTTCGTGTCAAGGGAGCCTTTGTTACCGATAAGGAAGTAGAATTAGTTGTTGATTTTGTTAAGAATCAAGTCAGAGCACATTATGATGAGGAAATAATAGAAAATATCAATGATAATGTAAAGAGAGAAGAAGAAAGTAATAAAGAGGAACAATACGATGAACTGCTGAATGATGCCATTGAGGCGGTAATAGATTGTGGTCAGGCTTCAGTTTCGTTTATCCAGCGAAAGTTTAAGGTAGGATATGCCAGAGCCGGCCGTATTATTGACCAGATGGCAGAGCGCAATATCATAAGCGGTTATGAAGGCAGTAAACCCAGACGGGTCTTAATATCCCGTGATCGCTGGAATGAAATGAAGATGTCTGACCCGGGGGATAAGGTATGAGTTTTTTCGAGAATGTTCCTGCCAACTATAATGTTTCTCTGGCGTTTATTGTTTTTCTGATGGCTTTTACGACGATATATATGGCTGTACGATGTTTTCGCAGGCTGGATGCATTATCAATCATAGTATTTGCTATTCAGCTTTGTGCACTTACATCCGGTGTTCTAACAGTAATAAATCGTGTTCTCCCGGTACCATTGTATGAAATCATAATAATTGTTTTTGGTTTAATGCTGCCTGGAACATTTTTGATTTCAGACTATATCGGAATGAAAAAAAGAATTAAGAAATCATTGGCCG
>JGI24710J26742_10001022_pt1 | contig 26067 bp, 21 predicted proteins | sample BioPla2DNA2_FD_26742 | JGI IMG/M metagenome (IMG submission 26742) | reverse complement strand
GTAAGACGGTGACGTCAGCCGACAACTGGGCCTGGACCTTTGCGAACCTTCCGAAGTACGAGGGCGGCGTCGAGATCGTCTACAGCATCACGGAAGAAGCGATTACGGGTTACACGGCCGATGTTGACGGTTACAACGTGACGAACAAACACACACCTGAGTTGATCGACATCTCGGGTAAGAAGACCTGGGACGACAACGACGACCAGGACGGCAATAGACCGGAGAGCATCACGATTCGTATCTGGAATGGTGACACTGAGATCAAATCTTTGACGGTGACACCAGATGCTAATGGCGACTGGGCTTGGACCTTCGATAATCTGCCGAAGTACGAAGGCGGCGTCGAGATTGTTTACACCATTACGGAAGATGCGATCGACGACTACAGCTCCGAAGTCTCAGGCTATGACGTAACGAACACGCATACGCCCGGAAAGACCTCGGTGCAGGTGACCAAGGCTTGGGTTGACGAGAACAACCAAGACGGTAAGAGACCTGAGTCCGTTACGGTCAAGCTCCTCGCCGACGATGTTGACACAGGAAAGAGGGTGACCTTGTCGGTTGACAACAACTGGACCGACACCTTTACTGAGCTTGACATCTTCAAACCCGGTGAAGTTGGCCAGAGAGTTGTCTACACCGTAGAAGAAGTGGTCGTTGACGGATACGACGATCCTGAAATCACCGGTGATGCCGAAACAGGCTACATCGTGACGAATTGTCATACACCTGAGACGGTCGATGTGCTAGGCATGAAGACGTGGGAGGATGCGAACAACCAAGACGGCAAGCGTCCGGCATCGATCACCATCAACCTTTATAAGAAGGTTGGAGACGCTGATCCGGAGTTTGTTGATAGCCAGGATGTTAAGGCAGATGCTAATGGCAAATGGTCATGGACCTTTGCTGATCTTCCGAAGTATGATGCCGGTGTAGAAATTGTTTACAGCATCACGGAAGATGAGGTTGCCGGATACAGCTCGGAAGTCTCCGGGTACAACGTGACCAATACGTATACACCCGTGAAGATTTCTGTCCAAGTGACCAAGGTTTGGGCAGTCCTGAACGATCCATCCGGTGAGAATCCTACTTCAGTTACGATCAAGTTGATCGCTGACGGGGAAGACACAGGCAAGGTCTTAGTCTTAACAGAAGAGGAAAATTGGACCGGTGCCTTCGCTGAGTTGGATCAGTACAAGGACGGAAAAGAGATCATCTACACCATTGATGAAGTTGTCATAGAGGATTTCGAGTGCTTTATTACAGGGGATGCTCAGAACGGGTTCGTTGTGATCAACAGCCAAACGAAGAGCATGATCATTATTCCGGAAACGGGAGAGCGCGTTGGAGTCCATCCGTGGATGAGCCTTGCACTGCTAGCTATAGCAGGTGCGCTTCTGGTGCTTCGTAAAAGAAGATCACTGGACGACAAATCTAAATAAAAAATAACCACGATTCAATCGGAGCCCCTTTGCTTCAGCAGATGATTGTATCGATGGTTAAAATGCAACAGTTGATGTCCTTAGCTTTGACAGGGCATCAACTGTTGCCACGTAAGGAGATAGTATGACACCGGCCTTCGACATTAACAAGATCATCAAGATATTGATCAGAGAGAGTCGGGCAGATCGCGAGCAAATTTCTTCGCGAGTTTCTCCTGCCAGTCAGACAACGGGGCGAGTCTTCCGAGGAAGAAGCGCAGGATTTTCGGCTCGTGCTCGAAGCGTAGACCACCAATCAGATCACGATTTTCAAAGAGCCAGGTCACGCGGTCGATCGCATAGTCAATCTGGCTCATGGTAAAGACGCGACGCGGCATTGCAAGGCGCAACAATTCCATCTCGGCGATTTTCTCGTTGCCTTCGGCATCTCGGTTCTCGCTTAGCGTACCTCGCTCCATCCCGCGTATGCCGCCGGCAATGTAAAGAGCGGCGGCAAGTGCCGCAGCAGGGTACTGCTCTGATGGAATATGCGGTACGAAGCGGGAGGCGTCGAGATGGCAGCCAAGCCCGCCAGCTGGCGTCACAACCGGAACGCCGCGTTTATCGAGCTCGTTCACCATGTAGGCTATAAACTCAGGACCTTGTGAAGTGACGGCGAGATCTAAGGTCTCTTCGAGTCCGACGGCAATCGCCTCAATCTCGCGAACCGACATGCCGCCGTAGGTGAGAAAACCTTCATTCAACACGATCAACTCTTTGAGCGGATTGACGAGTTCACTCTCTCTCATACAGATACCGCCGCCGCGCGCAAAACCGAGCTTTCTTGCTGAGAAGTAAACGATGTCGCACTGGTCGGCGACCGCCCGCATGATCTCTCGCAACGAGAGGTCTTTGCAATCCTCATCCTTGATCTTTAATAAGTAAAGATTGTCCTGAAGAAGCGACGCGTCCATGACGAGAGGAATATCGTGCTTCCGGCAGATTGCCGCCGTCTCTTTCAGATTGGACAAGGAGAACGGCTGGCCGCCGATCAGGTTCGTTCCAGCTTCAACTCGGACAAACGGTACCCTGTCCTTATTTTTCTCCAAAAATTTTGCAAGTGCTTTCGTATCGAGATTGCCCTTGAACGGGTGGTCACTTTGGCATTGAAGTCCTTCCGGGATAAGAAGTTCGATGACTTTACCGCCACAGCGTTCGATATGGGCTCTCGTCGTCGTAAAGTGATAGTTCATCGGCACGATATCGCCCGGTTTCACGAGCAGATCCGCGAGAACTTTTTCACAACCGCGACCCTGATGAGCCGGCAAAAAGTGCTCCATTCCGAAAATGTCTTGAACTGTTTTTTCGAGCCGGAAAAAAGACTCGCTGCCTGCATAGGCGTCGTCGGCTCTCATCATCGCCGCCTGTTGGCGGTCGCTCATCGCGTTGACACCGCTATCGGTCAGCATGTCGAGAAAAATATCTTTGTTGTGTAAAAGATAGAGATTGCTCGAAGCTTCCTTGATGCGAGCGAGCCGTTCTTCGACCGGCAGCAGATTCAGCTGCTGTACAATGCGCACCTTGTGGCGCTCTAGCGGGATTTTCCTGCCGTCAAAAAAAGAGATGGTTTCCATGCGTTCGTTCCTCCTTTGCGTTCTTCGATGCTCCTTATGCATCTCGCATGTTCCGGCACTCTTTGACCGGAGAACTAGGGGGGACGAAAGGGAATAAAAAACGTCCTCCCCGACAATTTTGCCGAGAGGACGTCTGCTGACGTGATACCACCTCTCTTCGCCTTCACCTCACGATGAAAGCCTCTGCCGGTACGCCGATTCTTTACAGTAAAGGCAAAGTGGCCGTCTTCACAAAATCGGTTATACCGCCGCGCTGTCACGGGCGCACCCGTCGCCTCCTACCTCCGATCGTACGGTCTCAGGACGCTGCTCGCAGAATGTATTCATCTCACCGTCTGCTTTTTGCCTCACACCACCCGGCATATCTCTGGAAGCGTTCGATGGGACTACTTGTTTCCGGTCATGGCATTTATGTCGTTTACCATACCACAGAAAATGTGATTTGCATAGATGTGTAAGTAATAATTTTTTTATGAAAATTATATGCGCTGAATATCAAAATAAACCGGTCAGTGAAGAGCGTGGGGAGTCCGGTTTAATCCGTTATTCTGAGTATAGTTTTTCTGAGAAGGAAGAATGTGCTTAATAAAGAGAAAATACTCTAATAGAGTATCATCTCTTACAATCCTCTCAAAATAGCTCCCTCCATATCCGGCAGGCACAGTCGGAGTTCCCAGTGATTTTTGAATTCTGCAAGCCGGGGAATCAACTCTTCGAGTCGGTCACCCTCTTGACGAATAAGAAGAAGGCTAGGACCTGCGCCGCTTAACGTGACGGCTAGAGCCCCGCTCTTCTTCGCTATCCCGATCAGATGATCTGCTTCTTCGATCAAGGGAAATCGATAAGGCTGATGGAGACGATCGTCAAATGCGTGACGGATCAGCTCTGAATCTCCGCTGGCAAGAGCGCTGATGCTCAGGCCTAACTGCGAGAGATTGTAGACAGCATCTGAAAAAGGAATGCGTTTCGGGAGAACATTTCTAGCCTTTGAAGTGGATAGGGAAAATGAGGGAATCAGCAATGCAAATGAAATCTTTTTGGAGAGGGGCAACTTTCCTGAAAATACTTTCTTATCTCTCCAGCCCGAACTCACGAGTCCTCCGAAAAGAGCCGGAGCGACATTGTCAGGATGTCCCTCAATCTCAGTCGCCATTTGCAAAAGAACCTGTATCGGAATGTTCTTACCGCTCATATACCTAGCAGCAAGAACTCCTGCAACGATACATGCTGCCGAAGAACCTAATCCTTTACCAACAGGTATTACTTGAGGAGTTTGCACTTGAAGATGAGGGCCTGTTGTATTCATCCACTGGAGAGCCCTCTGATAAGCTTTAATCGTAAGATGGCTCTTATCTGAAGGCGGAGAGGGAACTTCCTCAAAGACGAAGCGTCCGTAGATGTTCAAAGCAAGCCCCAAGCTGTCGAAGCCGGAACCCAGATTGCCGCTCGTAGCGGGAACGCAAACCTCAAACATCCAGAACCTCCCATACAGTCTGTTCCATCTGATCGAAAGTGCAGACTCTATTCTGTGTGATCGGGGCATCGGCAAGTTTTGTCATCGCTTCAGGAACAGGAAGCCCAGTTTTCATGCTAAGAAGCTCCACATCTTCAAAAGGATTCTTACCGGGAGTCTCCCCCAGACTTTCAAGTACAAATCGCGGGAATTTGAAAGGACTTGCTGTAGCGACGATGATTCCTCTTTCTTCTCTTTCATGAAGTAGGGCAGAAGCAACCGCTGAATGAGGATCCAAGAGTATCTCTTCTTCTTTCCACATGCGCATAATCTCTTCGCTGACTTCTCCTTCTGAAATGTATCCCGAGGAGAATCCGTCGATCTTTTCTTCCCAGAGGAACTGTTTTTTAATTTCCAGCTGATGCATGGCTGAGCGAAGTGCTTCCTCACCGCCTGTTTCAAACAGTAGGCGCTCGAGATTGCTGCTTACGAGGATGTCCATAGAAGGAGAATTCGTTAAGATAAGTTCTCTTTTCGCATCGTAATGAGAAGTCTTAAAGAAGATATCAAGCACGTCATTCTCATTGGTGGCGACGAAGAGTTCCTTTATTGGAATTCCCATTCTGCCTGCCCAGTGAGCGGCAAGAACATTGCCGAAATTCCCGGTTGGTACACAGAAACGTAAAGGCATGTCATCAGTATGTAATGACGCATAGACATAATAGACAATCTGTGTCAAAAGTCGTCCGAGATTGATGGAATTGGCAGATGCAACCTCATATCCGAGATGAGAAAGTTTCGCGTGGAAAGAAGTGTCCGCAAGCATGGCTTTGACTCCACGCTGTGCGTCGTCGAAAGTGCCTTCCAGCCCGATCACAGAAGTATTTTTTGAGCTCTGTGTGATCATTTGTCGTTCTTGAAGAGGGGAGACTCCGCCTTTGGGGTAAAAGACAATGACCTTAAAACCCTTTACATTGGCAAAGCCTTCCATCGCCGCCTTTCCGGTATCGCCGCTCGTAGCTGTCAAAAGAAGATGCTTTGAAGATGATCCGAGGTGTTTCTTCGCATATGTCATCAGATGCGGAAGTAGGCATAAAGCCATATCTTTGAAGGCTAGTGTAGGACCATGAAAGAGTTCAAGTAAATAGAAGGCTTCTCTTTTTATTAGTTTTGCCGGAGGGTCTGTTGAGAAACGCGCGTATGCTTTTTTGGCGGCTTCTTCTAGTTGCGCTTCATCTATGAGGGAAAAAAAGGGGTTCAAAACCTTTGCACAGAGGGCGGGATAGGAAAGATCCTTGAGCGCCTTTTTGCTTGGAAGTGTAGGAAAGGACTGAGGGATATAAAGGCCTCCGTCAGGCGCAAGACCTTCTAATATCGCCTTTTCCGCTATGATCGGCGGAGCGTTTCCTCTTGTGCTTATATACTTCATACTTCACCTATCGCGATCGCGACAGCTCCATCGGGCAGAGCAGCCATAAGCGCATTATGTGCTACACGAGCCGTTATCCAAATATTTTCTTCCAGATGTTGTTCGATCGTAAGCTCTATCGGCACCTTGCTTCGAATATAATAACGAGCTTCTTTCTGATAAGGAATAATCCGGAGATTCTCTTCCCCCAGAGGACTTTCCTTTCGTCTTAGTGAAAAGAGAATGTCCTCAAGATCCGAGAGCATGGCGTGAGCCGTCGGATACCGTCCCGATCCGGAGCCTTGGAAGCAGACCTTAATGAAATGATCTCCCATAAACTCTACACCGTTTTCTGCTTTGTCTACGGATCTAAGGAAGTCGGGGAGAGGAAGAGCCATCGGATGCACAGTCGCTTGGACACTTTGATTCACTTTGAATGCCTGGGCAACAAGTCTAACAGCGTAGCCCATCTGAAAAAGACGAGAAATATCTTCCTGTTCGATTTTCGTAATTCCTTCTAACGATATATCGTCTTCTTCTATTTTACCCCTAAAGGCGAGAGTAGCGAGGATACGAAGTTTTCTCCTAGTATCAAAACCGCCGACATCATCGATCGGATCGGCTTCCAAATAACCGAGATTTTTTGCCTCCTCAAGAACATCATCGTAGGGGATCTGTTCTATCCGCATTTTTGAAAGAACGTAGTTGCAGCTCCCACTAAGAAGGCCGCGGAGCGAGCGAATCTCGCCATGCAAACTCAATTCTTGAAGAGGTTTAATGAGCGGCGTTCCTCCTCCGACACTTGCCTCATAGAGAAGGTAAACATCATATTCCTGTGCGAGAGCGCTAAGTTCTTCAAGATGTAAACTGAGCACCGCCTTATTGGCAGTGATAACATGCTTCCTTTTCTTAAGTGCTTCTTTTATGAGGGTATAGCCAAGATCAATATCCCCTGTAGCTTCTATAAGAATCTGCACGTCACCGTCACCGAGGATCTTCCTTATATCGCAGATCAGCTCGGCATTGTATATATCTGTATCCCTTTTTTTCCCGCTGTCACGCACGAGAATGTAGCGGATGTCGATCTCTTTTCCGAGACGTCTTTGAATCGACATTCTCCTCTTTTGAAAAAGTTCCATGACACCCTGGCCTACGGTTCCGTATCCGGCAAGGGCAATTCCGATCATTGTCTCCTCCAGATCATTTTTATATCATTTATGCCGCTTTTGTAGCGGCTTTTTTCTCACATTTTCGGCGATGAACTATACGTCTTCGGCAATGAACCTATACGTCTTCGGTAATGAACTATACATCTTCGGCGATGAACTAAACGTCTTCGGCAATGAACCTATACGTCTTCGGTAATGAACTATACGTCATCGGCAATGAACCTATACGTCGGTTTCACCTCTGCAACGTAGCTTTTTATTCTTCTCCTTTAAATGTCTCGTACAGAGCAGAAACTGCTCTGTTGGCATCTTCATTTTCTACTCCGACTAATATGCTTAACTCACTCGATCCTTGTGAGATCATGCGGATATTGATATCTGCTTGAGCAAGAGAGGTAAAAATCTTTGCCGCCACCCCCTTTTTGCGGATCATGCCTTTTCCTACAACGACCACTAGGGCAAGCCCCGGCTGTGTCGTCAATCTCTGCGGATGACAGTACATGCGGATTTCTTCTAAAATTTTATCTAATTTTCCGGAGAGTTGTTCCTCAGAAACAATGATACTGACAGAATCAATCCCGGTTGGCGTGCCTTCTACCGTTACTCTATTGCTCTCAAAGACGCTCAAAAGCTTTCGCAGAAAACCTCTGTCTTCCCGCATCTTTGCCTTTTCAAGTGTAAATACCCGAAAATTTTTCTTGACGGCGATCCCTGTGACGATGCCGCTTTGTACACCGTTTTCTGCAATCAATGTTCCGGGATCTTCAGGTAGAAGCGTCGATCGAATCTGCAGGGGAATCCCTACTTTGGCAAGCGGAAATACCGCGTCTTCTTGGAGCACTTTAGCACCCATATAGCTGAGTTCTCTGAGTTCCGGATATGTCATATGACGCATCGGCTTCACATTTTTAACGATGTTCGGATCAGCCATAAGAAGTCCCGGTACATCAGTCCAATTCTCATATAATGCCGCATCCAGCCCTGCAGCAAGCAGTGAGCCCGTGATATCCGAGCCGCCTCTTCTAAACGTCGTCAGAGTGCCGTCAGGAAGAGCGCCGTAGAATCCCGGTACAACCGTTCTTTCCATTGAAGGCATGATATTTCTAATTCGCCGGTATGTCTCTTCTTCATCAATTTCACCCTCGGATGAGAAGAGGAACAAGTCGGCGGCATCGACGAAATGCCATCCGAGATAGTCGGCCATCAACTGAGCGCACAAATACTCTCCTCTGCTTGCACAGCTGGCGGCACTTGCGCCCGAGCCAATGTGCAGGTTGATTTCTTCGATAAGTTTTTCGATATCTAACGAAAGCTTCAACTCATATTTAAGCTTTCGAAATCTCTCTGCTATTTGCTCAAATATTTCATCGTAGCGAAAGCCCGCTGAGGCGAGCTGAGCACACATAAGAAGCATGTCCGTCACCTTAAAAGGCTCTTCTGATGACTTTCCCGGAGCAGAGACGACCACCACGCTGCGCCTTGGATCTGACTCTAGGATTTCTTTCACTCGTTGAAATTCCTGTGCTCCCGCGAGGGAACTTCCACCGAATTTACAGACGATACGTTCCATTTCTCCTCCTGGCAATAATATCTATCCGTTTTATATTTCTTATTTATATTTCTTACTATTATGTTTCTTATTTTTTTTGCTTAGGCAGCCTGGCAAGAACATGCGTCATAGAGTTTTTCAATGCCCTAGTACCGCCGCCTTGGCTGACAATCTGCAATGCACGCTCGGGCGATGTCACCACATCGCCTGCAAGGATTGTAACATTATAACCCTTAAATACCTCTGGGCTCATCGGACATGACGGTCCAACCACGCAAACTTCACGTGCGCCTGTGCAGTACGACAGAACCTCGTCTATGGTGTGGTTTATGATGCTCGTCGCGGTCACCACAATGACGTCGCATTTAGGCAGATAAACAGGCATGTCGATTTCAGAATAGAAGCCGGATCCTTTCTCTCGTTGCTTCTCAAAGATATAGATGTTGTTTGTCTGCTTTCTGACCACATTTAATATTGGCCCGAAGTTACCCACCATACCGAAAGTATCTGTCAGAGCAACTTCGAGGGCGGTCGTAATATTGCCCTCCTCCCAGCGATCAGAAGAGACGTTCAGCACAGCATTAATCGTTGCTAGTCCCATGGATGCCTTCAAAAGATTCTTGCTGCTCAGCCACGGAATGACTTCAGATGCATTCCGCCCGATGATGCTTCCTGCCTCATGGAGGATACCGCAGAAGCAACCCAACTCGTTTCGGAATGTGTAGGCCAAGCCACACGCATCGTCATCAAGCATTACAGCGGTATAGCTCAGACCGGCTCGTATATCTTTTATCTTGCGATCACCCGCCTCTGACATGGCTTGGTCAATCAGTCTATTCGCTATCATTACTAACCTCTTTTGTAAAAACTCCCGCTTCTTACAGTATACCGTTATCTTTCTGATTATTTATACATGAAATCGTTGGGAAAATTCAAATAAAGGTTGCTTTGCTTCAGCTAATCCCTCTGTTTCTTTGCATCAGCTAATCCCTCTATATCTGGCAAGCAGTTCGTTAAATTTTCCATGTTGAGTTTCATAGTATACCCGTCAACTTCCACACCTTTGACAATCCTGTAATTTTTATCAACATTGATTCGTTCGAAGCCAATTTTTTCCATCAATGTCAGTACAGGATAATTTCCTGACCAAGTTTATGTATACACTTTCCTTGATACGATTTTGCAGAGCGTAGCCAATAAACAGAAGCCATGCTTCTGTCTAGTTCTCTCAAACATTTTTCCCTGTAAGTATCTTGAACGAAGTCACTAGACTCTTCCCGTGGGGCATCCCAGTTCTGCCATACTGTCTCCACTAGTATCCAATTAATGACATTATCGGCATCACTCTCTTTGAAAGGTCTAAGTTTTATTTTCTTCCCAATGATTTCCACGGTTTTCTCCTGATGAATTCACTTTGACATGAAAATTACTCTTTTCATTATAGCCTTTGGAAGATTCGCAAAAAGCCGGTGTGTTTTACTAAAAACACAGCCACTGACGAAGAAATTGCATTAACAATTCTGTTTTAGTTTGGCATCGCCCTACAAGACGAATACAATCCACTCTCTTCCGCCCATACTGTTTCCAATTATTCTGAAACATCAAGTTGCTATGGGATATATCATCCTCTATAAACAATTTGTATAACAGCTGCTCTTTTCACCTCATATTTCGGTGCGGAGAAAACGAAATAGCTGTTAACCGACTTGAAAATTTATGTGGCTCAAATGATTAACCCGGATTTAAGTGTATGATTTTGGAAAGCTAAGGCTTTCGATCAGACATTTGAAAGAGCTAGGGCTTTTCACCTTAATGTTAAGCGTTTGATAAGATACTCTGGTTTTCGACAAATTGACTGCTAAAGCAAGCTAAAGAGTGAAACATCCTTCCTGTTGCTCAACATTCCTTAGTTAAACTTCGAGCATGAGCGATTACGTTGAAAAATTCATTTGCGGGAAATACGCGCTTGATTACTGGGGAGTACCGTTCCTCCGAGGCAACATTGAACCTCCCGATAGGATCTTCCCTGAAGAGTACGTTATCTTCGTGGACAAGCCCATTTACCGACCCGATCGAGCCAAAATTCATACTTGCCGCATCCCCGGTGCCGAGAAATATGTAGATGGGCATGCGTGCACCCTCCCCTTAGTCTTTCTTCAAGTCGCCTTGGAGTATAGTATTCACGAATTGATCTATCTTGGACTTCAGATATGTTCTTATCGCGAAGGGAGCCGCCCTCGAAGCACGGTCAAAGAGTTACAAGCCTGCGCAGAAGAACTACAAGGACACCGAGGACGGAGAAAAGCTCTCCGTGCCATTCGCTATCTCGAGAACAATTCGCGTTCACCGATGGAATCCATTCTCTATATGTTCCTTCGCTTGCCCAATGCGCTTGGTGGCTGCGGCTTTAATGAAATCACCCTTAATGAAAAAATTGATTTGGACGGGGGCAATAAAACTTACTTTGCCGATCTCTACGTCCCTTCATGCAAACTGGACATCGAGTACGACAGCGAAAAGTTTCACAGCAACGCTTCGGCCTTATCAAAAGACCGGGAGCGCGCTGCTCACTTAGAGGCGGAAGGCTATCGCGTCGTTTCAGTAGGCTACACACAGCTTAATAACCTAAACGCCTTTCGGAACTTAGCCCGCCAACTTTCCCGGCTGATCGGAAAACGCCTCCATATCCGTGCGAGAAAGTTTTTTGAGAACTATGTTGCCCTGCGCGATCTACTGCTTAAAAAAGGGCTTGGCGTTCGCTCACGTTTTCGCAAAATCCACTGGCGCGAGGTGCCGCGGTTTTCCGGCGTCCGCGCTGCGTATGACGTTTATCTTGCCGCTTGGAGCCGCCTAATCCGGCACCCTAACCGCTCTTTAGTTTTAACTCGAGCACCTTAGCGGTCATCTTCTTCTCGATCAACATTCAATTATTACAAAATTCTCCTTGCTAGCTCGGTGGCCGATAGACAGCCTCATAGGCTTAGAACCTGCTCAGTATGTCATCAATACTCTTTTCCTTCAGCATTCTCTCGTTCTAATCTGTATATCGGCTTTGTGCCACTACTCACCACCCCCTATTGCACCTTAAGCCCCCTTTTTTCAGTACACCGGCATCCTTACACACCCCTCAATGTCCAATTTTTCAATTTGCTTCGAAAAACTGCAACACTTGTGGAGAGATCGTTTCTATTTTATAAAGAAGAGTACGGAGTTCAGATCGAATACTCAGTACCCCATGTACAGTTTTTCAGTTTGTACTGAAAAATTGTACACGTTGGCGCGTATAAAAATCGTATACTTGGAAAATGCCTTGAACTGGAAAATGTCTTTATGTCAATATGCAGTTACTTGCTGTTTACTGGCTTATCTGACGGTTACTGTGGGCAAAAACAGGGCATAAAAATGACGACTCAGGAGGGTCTCCGTTTTGTCGTCATTAATGGTGGAAGCAACAGGACTTGAACCTGCGACCCCTTGCTTGTAAGGCAAGTGCTCTCCCTGCTGAGCTATGCTTCCGCAACGCTTAGGGTAGCATGTATTTCATATTTTTGGCAAGCATCATTGTGTTGAGTATGAGATGAAAAAGATCTCGCCAGATCTAACTGTCGAGATCTTGTTTCACCTGATTGTAATTATTAGCCAGTTGTTTTCTCTTGAACCATCCAGTTCAGGTCACGGCCAACTGCTGAAGAGCAGCCTCTTGACTGAGTTTAGGATCGCCTAATTGTATCAGTTCTATTCACTTCGGAGCTCACCCCTGAAAAGGTTCGAGACGAGTTTTCAGTCTGTCCAGAGCATATACAATTTGCTCCTCGGTATGCTCGCTCGTAAGACAGAAGCGAAGGCGCGCCTGTCCACGTGCTACCGCAGGGAATATGGCGGGAGGAACGATTATGCCGTCGTCCTCGAGCTGTTTCGAAAGCACAAACGCGAGTTCATCCGGCCCGATCAAGATCGGTACAATAGCCGTCTCACCGGCGAGGCATGTATCGAAGCCATGACGCTCCGATTCGCGCATAAAGGTGGCGATATTTCGATGGAGTCTTTCAACGCGACTGTTATCCCTTTCCATAATTTCGATGGCCTTAACAACAGAGGCGGCAAGCGGTGGGCTTATGCCGACCGAGAAGACGAAACCGGGCAAGTTATATCGCAGATACTCGATAAGATTGTGATCGCCGGCCAAATATCCGCCACACGTTCCGAATCCTTTCGATAGTGTTCCCATATGGATGTCAATATCCTTAGGGTCAATGCCGAAATGTTCGTCAACTCCACGTCCCGTTTTTCCTAAAACGAGCATTGAGTGCGCTTCGTCGACCATCAGGAAACAGTCGTATGCTTTTTTGATTCGGACAAATTCCGGTACGGGAGCGACATCGCCGTCCATGCTGTAGGCGCCCTCTATGACGATCAGTACTTTCTCGTAGCGGTCGCGACGATTCTCAAGAATGTTTTCAAGAGCTCGATAGTCATTGTGCGGGAAGGGCCTCGCGTCGGCTGAAGACATGCGAACACCTTCTGTAATCGAATTATGAATCAGGACATCGTACAAGATGAGATCGTTTTCTGAACAGAAATTGCCGATAAAAGTGACGTTTGTGGAGTGTCCGCCGACGAGTACAATGGCATCCTCTGTTCCTTTCCAGCTTGCAAGTTTTCTCTCCAGCTGCTGATGGATTGTTTTTTCACCTGCTAACAGTCGACTTCCGCTGGCGGATGTCCCATATTGCTTAACGGCATCAATCGCTGCTTCGTTGACTTCCGGATCTCCTGACATGCCGACATAGTTGTAGGAGGCGAAGTTGATCATTTTTCTATTGCCGATATAAGAGACATCGCGGAGCGATGAGTCCTGCGCGACAAAATAAGGATTTCCGAATGTTCCGATGGCGGATTCGAGTGACTCGCGACGCGCCATAAAGGCTTTGAATTCCGGAGTATCCTCAAAAGATTTAATGCGCTGAACCGATCTGTCTTCCGAAGCGCGATCTACAGTGCGTGATTCATCCGCGAACTCTCCGCCGATTCTCCTATAGACAAGCGCGGCAATGTCATTGACGGTCAAATCGCGATTAAAAAGCCGTTCATCAATGGTGAGAGCGTATTTCTCCTCTGCGTACGTGAGAAGCGAAATACTTTCTAGGCTGTCGCCGCCGAGATCTTGGGCGAACCAGGACGTCGGTTTAACTTGCTCAAGAGGAATCGACAATACTTCGGCAACCATTTCCTGCACTGATTTTCGTACTTCATAAAAGGCGGGATCTGCTGCAAGTTTCGGGATGAAATACGTGGAGACTTGTATACCCTCCTCCATCGTGATGTCTTCCTCGACATCAATATCTTGCTGAAGGGATAGGGGATATTCTTGCAACGGCCATTCGCCTTTTGCAACAGCATCAGCAACGGGTCCTCTTCGCACTTTTGCCGAAGCGGAGATCTCGAGAGGCTTTTCCGACACAAAGAAACGCTGAACTCGCTGATTCATCGGCACTTTGGCATTAACATCGATAACCATCTCGGCGAGTGTTTCCGGATCAGCTCCGGGCACAGGCTCGACCAGAAGCGCTATCTCATCGTAATGGCCGTCAGACAAACCGAAGATGACAAGACGCAACACGCCTGGAATCGTAGAATATGCCCCCTCCAGTTCATCAGGATAGATGTTCTCGCCGTCGGCTTTCAGGATAATATCTTTTACGCGGCCATCCAAGAAGACGTTGCCGTTTTGGTACCGTCCAATATCACCGGTACGGAACCATTCATTGCGGTCGCGTTTGTGGAATTGCCCATCCCTTAGTGTGCCAACATAAACGACGTCATTGCGGACGAGTAATTCACCGTGTCCGTCTGTCTTGTATTTCGCTGTTTCTTCATCAAGCTGTTCGATCTTAAGCGAACCGGGGTAGAGAGGACGACCGACGCTACCGTCAAGACGCAACTCAACATCTTCGCTATTTACGACGGAAAAAATGCCAATCTCGGTCATGCCGTAACCATTGACAAGATAATATCCGAGGCCGTTGATCGTACGAAGTGTCTCGGGCAGAATGTAGCCGCCGCCACTGACACCGAGGCGTAGTGTATCGCCGAACAACTGGCTGCGAATGATGCCGAGAATTCCCTCAATCATGGGAGGCAAGTCCAGTCCCTGTTGCTGACAGGAAAGCGAAAGATCGATTAATTCATCGAACTCTTCCTCCGTCTGCTCGGTTGCTTCGACATAGCGTTTCTTGACGATCCGGGCGATGCCGTTCCATACAGCAGGAATCGCAACCAGCTGCGTTACGCCGCTTCCTTGGCATGCTTGTACAATAGCCTCAGGTGAAGGCTTTGTCGGAATCACCATCGTATTGCCCATCGCTTGCGGGAAAATAAAGGAGACTAAGAATCCGAAAACATGGTGCCACGGGATAAAGGCAAGCGTCTTCTCGCGGAACCCCTCAAGTGCCCAACGATCAGTTTCTTCAACAAGAGGAATAAGGCATTTAAACTGTTCAGCGATACCGATATCATCGTGAACGTAACAGCGTGACAGCCCTGTCGTACCGCTCGTGCAGAGGACGATATTTCCTGCCCAATCAGGACGGTTCTCTGCCTTATCGATCGTTTCATCTCCGTCTTTTCTGCAATATGTCTGTAATGTTTGGGGATCGCGCCAGTCCGGAATAAAATCGTCCGCCATCACGACTGGATACGATGTCTCAAAGGAAAGAGGTTCATCCGTAACAAGCGCAATAATACCTGTTTCTTTTGCAAGTACATCTGCCAACGAATCTGACGCACGCGAATCAATGAGGACAACGGGGTGTCCTGAAGCCATTATGGCCCAGAAAAGAAATGCAAAAGTCGGGCTGTTCGGCAACTTGATGCCGACCCACCCGCGCCTTCCGGGATCATCCGGATCGAGATCCCGCGCTTTTGCCTCTACTGCGCGTTTCATACCGTCCGTCTCAAAAAAAGCTGATATCCGGCGTGTCGTCTCGTCAACTGCGCCGAGAAGTTCAGGGTATGTAATGGTCACAACCCCTTCATTGGTGTATATTTCAATGGCATCGCCTTCACCATACATGGTCATCAGCTTGAAGATCGTTCGGTAACTCGGGTCTTTTCTTAACTCAATTACATATTTTTCTATGTCAAACATTTGTTTGCCTCCTTATGCGTAAAAGCTTTCCAACCAATTTCGCGATTATTCGCGATAGCATGAGCTTCATTGCCTCTCTGGACGCCTGACGTATTGGCGTCGCTCGACGGCATGAGCGATCTGCACGTGTTCGGAAAACTCAATACATAAAAGACATTATCTCATAAGTGTGATCAATTTATTAAATAATAAAAAAGCTTCTTTTTGCCACATTTGTGTCGTATTCCAGTGCTAGGCTGATAATACATACTCAGATACTAAATAAAACCACGATATTCGTGGTTTTAATATGAAAAAATATACATTCGAAAGGGCGACAACAACCTATGCAATCACAGGAGCAACTGATTCATTTAGACAACGGACACACCATTGCACGCTACAGAATACGATTTCAAGACTGTAATCCTCGATACCATGTACACCTCCATCGATTAATGGATCTTGCTCAAGATAGTGATGATCATAGCTGCGGCCTCTTTGACAGCAAGTCGGAAGATCTCCGTGCGCGCGGCATCTGCTGGATACTCCTCGCGAACACAGTCTCTTTTGTCGGCGAACTTCCGAAAGCGGAAGATATGTTGATTGTAGATTCGTGGACTCGCGGTACGCGCGGCATCCGGTTGTTCCGTGAAAACCGCTATTACCGCAACACGATGGATGATGCAGGCTATTTCGGCTCGGCGTCATCAGATTGGATATTATGCACGCTCAATGACCACAAGCCGCTTCGCCCGTCATCCGTCATTGATCTCGATAAAATAGCGTCGGTATCTGACGATGCCGTCGGCAACATGGAGAAGATCCCGCGGTTAGCGTCTGCACTCGACAATCCTGACGAGCGCGAAGTTATGCGATATCAGGTGCGACTCAGCGACCTAGACACAAACACACACTTGCACGGTTCTCATTACGCAAAGCTCGCCATCGATGCCGTAGGCGCATATCTATCAATTGACCCATTAAAAGAAGAATTTGTCGTAGAACGACTCCATATCCAATTCATGAATGAAGCAAGATTCAATGACCGCTTGGTGTTTTATGTGATTCCTGATCCTGAACAGAATCAGCGCCTCTTTGTCGAAGGGCGGCTTACAGAATCAGATGATATCGCTTTCCTCGTCACAATGGAATACATACTGGAGACATTTACTACTGCGTAAAAAGTTGTTGACATATGCCGGAAATAATGTATACTTTGATTAATGGCATATGTCAATAACTAAAAGGAGGTGAATGTCATGCCAAGAAGAGATGGAACCGGCCCGATGGGCGCCGGACCTATGACCGGAAGGGGTCGTGGTGTTTGTCCGGGTGCACCGGTCGATGCTGATCGTCCCGGTCGCGGCTTCGGATTTGGTCGCAGATCTTTTGGAAGGCGCGGTATGGGTCGCGGATTTCGCATGAGAGGATTTGGCCCGATGACTCAAGAACAGCGTCTTCAGGAAGAACGCGAAGGGAAGTGATTAAACGATGGCAAGACCGATGAAGCGGAGAAGAGTCTGCGCATTGCCTCAAAACAATCGATTTGGACCGTTGCATGCGGCAGCGCGTGCAGATAATCCTATCATTATGATGACAGTAGATGAGTATGAGGCAATAAGATTGATTGATCATGAAGGTTTCAATCAAGAAGAATGTGCAGAGAAGATGAATGTCTCTCGCAGCACTGTTCAGAGCATATATTTCGACGCGAGAAAAAAACTGGCCGCATCGTTGGTCAACGGCCACGTGCTATGGATCGAGGGCGGTGAATACCGCCTTTGCGATGGCACGGGTAAGGGCTGCGGACGCGGCTGTCATCGACGTCGACGAGGGAGGTCTTTCGAATGATGTCGTAAAGACGGAGCCTATCGCCGACGACATGTTTTGAAGATAAACCGCCGTTAACATCTTAGACAATATGGCGGGATTTCTATAAATAATAATTAATAACAAAGATATGGAGGACAACGATGAAACTAGCTATCCCAATGGATGAAAAAAGATTTGATTCGAATGTGGCGGAGTCTTTCGGACGTGCGCCCTACATTCTTATTTACGATCAGGAAACGAGTGAGTCCCTCTTTTTCGATAACCTAGCGGCTACAAGCAGAGGCGGCGCCGGTATTAAGGCGGCGCAAATGGTCATCGACAAGGGAGCGAACGCTTTGCTCGCGCCGCGACTGGGGCAAAATGCTGCAGACGTGCTCAAAGCAGCCAACATTAACGTTTATAAAACGATTGGCGGTTCAGCGAAGGACAATGTAGAGGCATTTGTCGCCGGTAAATTGAACTTACTTGATGACATACATGCCGGATATCACAATCACAACCCCGGAGGCCGGTAATTCTATGAACGTTGCTGTGTTAAGCGGCAAAGGCGGCACGGGAAAAACGTTGATATCAGTCAATCTGGCTGCTGTGGCGGAATCGGCGATCTATATGGACTGTGACGTTGAAGAGCCGAACGGACATCTTTATTTTAAGCCGAACAATATCACTGAGAAGGATGTAGCCGTCAAGATCCCGGAGGTTGATCACACATTGTGCAACGGATGTCGGCAGTGCGTTGATTTTTGTAAATTTAATGCGTTGGCCTATATCAACGACAAGCTCATTGTTTTTGATGAGATCTGTCATTCCTGTGGCGGATGCAGTCTGCTTTGTCCCGAGAAAGCTCTTTCGGAGAAGGACAAAGTAGTCGGCAAGATTCAAAATGGAATCTCGGGCAACGTTGAGGTGCACACCGGCATATTGAAAATAGGTGAACCTTCCGGTGTTCCGATCATCAAAAAGATGCTAGAGGATCGGAAACTGCGTGAAAAAGATCCTACGCAAGCCTCTAAGCTGACAATGATTGACTGTCCCCCCGGAACGGCATGCACGGTTATGGAAAGCATTCAAGGAGCGGATTATTGTCTTTTGGTGGCCGAGCCGACTGTGTTCGGCCTGCACAATCTTGACTTGGTTTATCAATTGGTCACCTTATTTGATAAACCGTTCGGCGTCGTACTGAATAAATGTCTCGGGGATGATCATCCCGTCGAAATGTTCTGCAAAGAAAGAAATATACCGATTCTGGCACGTCTGCCTTTTGATGCGGAACTTGGAATGTTGAATGCGAAAGCAGACATTGCGGTAAGAAAAAGCGAAAAATTTCGAGTTCTCTTTTCAAAATTACTTGATCGGGTAACTAACGAGGTGCAACATGAAGCAACTTCTCATTCTTAGCGGAAAAGGCGGTACGGGAAAAACTACAGTCGCAAGTGCCTTCATTAAGCTCTCTCGGGCGAGGGCATATGCGGATTGTGATGTCGATGCGCCTAACTTGCATCTCATTACCGAGTGGACAACACGACCTGAAAAGAAAGACTATTACGGACTGGATGTAGCGAAGATTGACGGGAATCTGTGTATCCGTTGTGGGCAATGCGAAACGTATTGCCGATTCGACGCCATCTCAAGCGACGAAGCTGGCGAAGGCTCTTACGCTGTAGATCCTTATACGTGTGAAGGTTGTAGCGTTTGTGAGTACGTCTGTCCAGTGAACGCGATTAAGATGGTTCCTAAAATTGCCGGCGAAATGATGCTCTACAAGGATAGTGAATCCGTGTTTTCAACGGCTCAACTTGAAATGGGCAGCGGCACATCAGGGTTGCTCGTTACAGAGGTGAAAAAACGCATGAACGCCAACGTCGTCAATGCTCATATGGCCATCATCGACGGTTCTCCCGGAATTGGCTGTCCTGTGATCGCGTCCTTGAGCGGTGTTGATATGGTTCTTGTTGTCGCGGAACCCTCGCTTTCCGGAATGAGCGACATGGAGCGCATTATTCAGATGGCTCAACGAAGCGGAACGAAGATTGCCGTATGTGTCAATAAGTACGACACCTGCGTGGAAAACACAGAAAAGATTGAAGCGTATTGCGTACAATATGCATTACCATTTGTTGGGCGAATACCGTTTGATCCGGATGCTGTCAAAGCTATAAATCAGGGCAAGACGATTGTCGATATTGATTGCGCGTCGGGACGAGCGGTTAGAAAAATATATGACGAATCAGTAAACTTACTCTTTGAACATGGAGGACAATGAACATGATGAAAATTGCTGTAGCAAGCGATAACGGAAAGGTTACGGAGCACTTTGGACATTGTGAAAGTTTCCTTTTATTTGAAGTTAAAAACGGTGAGATCCTTGCGCGTGAAACCGTTGCCAATCCTGGGCATCGTCCGGGGTATCTTCCAAACTTTCTTGCCGATCGCGGTGTGAATGTGATCATCAGCGGCGGCATGGGTGGCGGTGCCGTGGCTATTTTCAATGAAAGAAACGTCGAGGTAATCGTTGGCGCGCGAGGAGATGCCGAAGAAGCGGTTAATGCCTACATGAAAGGAATGCTGCAATCAACAGGCTCCATTTGCCATGAACATAAACACTTCGATGAATGTCACTGAGTAGGAGAGTCAGGATACTTTCCCTTAACAGATTCTCGTTATCGTAAACATTATCATCTTAATAAATGTCGCAAATAAAGGAGTCGGCAAATCGTTGAATAACCGGCTCCTTTTGTATTGAGCTATTACTCTGATTTTCCACATATTTGTGGCGAGCTTCTGATGTATGGCGGCAGGACAGGTTTTCTACACGGGGCATAAGCAAAGAACGAAGAGGCAATCCGACAATATCTACCATGACTTCAGGGTTTTCTACATGGGGCATAAGCAAAGAACGAATGTTGATCATTTTCAACAAAAACATATCACGTCACCATGTAAAATTTGATCATTTTGTTTGAGTTTGGAAATTATCAGTGTTAAAATCATCGTTGACACTTGATGCTCTATACGAGATATCGACGGCAAAAGTGGGCGTTCATTCTGAACAGAGGGAAATTGCAATTTATGGACACAATATTATATCTGATTTCGCTTTCCCGAAAACTCGTTCCGGTTTCTCTTGATGTTCATAAAAATAAAAGAGGACTTTAATTATGTACGTCAATACGAAAGAGATGCTGATTCGCGCCAGAAAAGAACATTACATCGTCATTGGAGCGGAGTGCTGGAGTTTGAACAGTGCGAGCGCTCTGATTAATGCGGCGACTGAACTCAATAGGCCTCTTATCCTCATGTTGTGGGAAGGAGCGCCGGAACCGATAGCGCAGCCGGAAATGATTTGCGATTTCGTGCGTTATGAGGCCGGGAAAACACATGTGCCGATTGCCTTGCATCTTGACCACGGACATGAGCTGGAAACCGTTTGCAGGGCGATACACGCGGGGTTCAGTTCAGTCATGCTGGATGCTTCCGAACGTCCTTTCGAAGAAAATGTTGCGATCACCCGTGAAGTCGTGCGTATGGCACATGCCTGCGGCGTCACGGTGGAAGCGGAACTGGGTCATGTGGGCGGCATGTCAGGATTCTGCTCTGAGGATGGAGACAACACATTGACAGTGCCTGAGGAAGCGGCGGAGTTCGTTCGTTTGACCCAAGTAGATTCTTTGGCGGTGTCCATCGGAACGGTGCACGGCATCTACAGCGGTGAACCGCATATCGATATGGAGAGGCTGAAAAGGATTTATCAGCTGGTCGATGTACCCCTAGTGCTACACGGCGGATCAGGCACGGGAATCGATTTGTTGCGCCAAACCATGCAGTACGGTGTCAGCAAACTCAATGTTATGACGGATTTGATGAATGCGGCAAGCGAGGCCGTGGGTGAGGGAAGTTTCCTTCCTGAGTTGGATATTTATGAAGCTGTAGCAGAATGCGTTAAAGGATATATGTTGCCTTTAACAAAGCCGCTATAAACAGAAGTTAGGGAGCGGACGTCGACGTGTTAAAGAGAAGAGGATAGCTTTCGATTGACAGTCAGGCGAGATTTGATTCAATCGTAAATGCGTTAAACGAGGGGGGAAGAACATGTCCAAGTATTCCATTACGTATGATTTCGGTACAGGCAGTGTCAAGGGGGCAGTGATCAGCGCGAATCACGAACCTATTGCGACCGCGACAGAGGCATATCCCATGTATTCACCTGAGCCGGGATTCGCTGAACAGAAAATAGAGGATTATCTATCCAGCTTTAAGAAAGTAACGAAGAGGCTCCTTTTACAGACAAATTTAACTGGCGAAGATATCAAAGGCATTGTGATCAGCCAGACGTCGAGCTCATTGCTTTTTGCAGACGCGAAAGGCAATCATCTTTGTGACTGTGTGACGTGGATTGACAGTCGCGCCGCAGAACAGGCAAAAACGTTGAATGAACGTACGGGCATTGATGATATGGCCACCAGTAAGCGTGTTTCGGCTAAAATACTGTGGTTTTTAGAGAAGCGTCCGAAAGTTGTTTCCAAGGCAAAGTACCTTTTGGATGTTGCCGCCTATTTCTATTTGAAGTTGACCGGTACGACGGCGTTTGATTTAACGGCGGCTTTTGCCACAGGGCTTATTTTTCCCATCTCAAAGGAATGGAATGAATACATCGTAGAGATGGTGGGATTGGATCCTGCGCTGTTGCCGGAGCGTATTTTAGATTCCTTTGAGATCGTTGGTCATACAAGTACAGATTATGCTGCGGAGGTCGGTTTCGCCCCCGGAACGCCTGTGTTCGCGGGCTGCTCCGACAATGCGAACGGTCACTTGGGAACGGGATGTATCAATCCCGGAGACGCGCACATCTATATGGGTTCGAGCGGCTGGCTGTCGGTGACGACTTCTCTTGACGACGAATCGTTCAGCTTTACACAGTTGCCCTCTGCCATTCCCGGCATTGGATACGAATATTTCTGCACCGATTCCGTCGGCACGACAATTGAATATTTGATTCGCGAGTTTTATCGCGATGTGCCAGATAATATAGACATTCACGCGCTGATCGAAGAAGAGGTTCGAGGCATCGAAGACGACGAGAAGGAAGTGCTTTTTCTTCCTTATCTTTACGGAGAAGAAGCTCCGATTGACGATCCCAATGTGCGCGCGACAATTCTGAATGTCGATCCTTCCGTCACGCGTGCCCATATTGTGAGGGCAGCTATGGAGGGGATTGCCTGTAATTTCCGTTGGATCAAGGAAAATCTCAAAGAGCAGGACATGTGGGATGTCAATTTCATTCGCGCGATCGGCGGCGCCGCACAGAGCGATGTGCATTTGCAAATCGTTGCCGACGTCATGGACGAGCCCATCACCAGACTGGCCAATATGCGTTTTGCAGGCAACATCGGCCTTTCCATGTGCGTCGATATTGGTTTGGGAGAGGCGGAAGATTTCTCCGCGCTGGGAAAATTTATCCGTGAGGATAAAACCTTTCGTCCGCGTAAGAAATTCAGGAAGCGGTATGACCGTCTGTTCGAATACTATAAGCGGTCATATGAAGCATTAAAAGATCTTTATACCGACATGAACGGCTGAAGAGAAACGCCTAAGAATGAACAGAGTGCATGTCGTTTAAAAAGTGCCGATGTAAACAACTAGAGACGAACGCATGATTTAAGCGCATGATGATTTAGTGTTGCATTTCATTCGAATCGCTGTTAGATGAAACATTACGTAGACAAAGCGATCTAAAAACAGAAACAAGGAGTATTTATTCATGGGTTCATATTTTGACGGCTTTGACTTCAAGGGTATTCACGAAAAATCAAAGGAGCTTTTACTTCATTCGAAAACACTGACCGATGAAGCAAGGGCTCGCTACATGGATTATTTTGAAAAAAAGTGTTCTGCTTCGAAGGCCTCTGTCGAAGCGGCAAAAGAACATATTCCTGGCGGTATTCAACACAATCTGGCCAACAGTTATCCGTTCGGGTTGAACTGTGTAAAAGCGGAAGGCCCCTATCTATACGATGTCGACGGTAATCGATACATTGATTTCTTGCAGGCAGGAGGTCCTACCATTCTGGGGAATGCCTATCGACCCGTTACAGATGCCGTGATCGAAATGCTGAATACGACGGGAAATGTAACCGGTCTATTCGGAGAATTCGAAGTCGATTTGGCCAAAAAAATTAAGCAGCATTATCCTTCTGTAGAGTTGTTCAGAATGTTGGCGAGCGGAACGGAAGCCGGTATGGTCGCCATTCGTGTAGCGCGTGCTTTCACAGGGAAGAGTGAAATCATCAAGATCAATGGCTGTTACCATGGGTGGAGCGATCAGCTCCTATATGACATGCGTGCCGTAAACACAGGGAACATGTTTGCTGTAGGCGTTCCGGACGACTGCCTTAATCACATGTGCTCTGTTTATCCCAACAATCTCGAGGAACTTGAACAGCGTTTTATTGAAAATGAAGCCAAGGGCGGAACAGCAGCGTTTATTATGGAACCGATCGGGCAAGATAGCGGCGCTTTGCCGATTACAAAGGAATTTCACGTGAGAGCAAGAGAGCTTTGTGACCGATACGGTGCTTTACTCATCTATGACGAGGTGGTGACCGCTTTCCGTTTGGGGATCGGTGGCGCAGAAGCCCACTACGGCATAAGACCTGATCTCACCATGTTCGGAAAAGCCATTACAGGCGGATATCCGGGTGCCGGAGGTCTCGGAGGACGGAAGGATGTCATGAGCGCGCTTTCAGCGGGGATCGCGAGCACAGGCGGAAAGGTTATGGTCGGCGGTACGCTTTCCGCTAACCCCATCAGCTGTGTCGCCGGATATACAGCCATTTGCGAAATGGAACGCACCAATGCTCACGAAAAATTAAAAAAGGCAGCAGACCGTTTTACCCGTCAAGTCGCCGACCTCGCAGACAAGCATAGAGTTCCTGCCGCTATTTTCAATCAGCATTCCATTTTGCATATCGATCTTTGCGGTATACAGCACTTAACGAGTCATGCGGATGATTTCGAGATTCTCGGACGCATTTTCGAAATACTGCCTGATGCCAACAAGAGGATGAAAGAGTTTGCCATGGCGCTTGCCGCGGAGGGCTTAATTGTTGCAGGTGGAAACAAATCATTTATCAGTCTAGCAACGATTCCCGTGCTGGATGACGCACTGGAGATTTTTGACAGGACTTTTGCCAATTACGCTTAACTCTATACGTTATCCGTCTTTAAGTCAGATTGGCTCGAGAATCACTGATGCCAACACCATTAAGGCAAATGATGCAGATATTGAACATTTGACATAAATGATGCAGATATTGAATATTTGATAAAAGAACAAAACAATAAGAATTAAAGATCTTATAATTCGCTACAGTCCGGGGCCTTTAACTTCCCGGACTTTTTTAAGAAAAAACAGCCATCAACAAGAGAGCGTTGACGGCTGTTTCAGGTTTGGTGCCCAGAATCGGAATCGAACCAACGACACACGGATTTTCAGTCCGTTGCTCTACCAACTGAGCTATCTGGGCAGAAGGCTGTGGCATATCTTGAATACAAAACAGCCTTTCTTATCAAAAGGAGTTGTCCTTTTGGGACAACTCCCTGTGGCGACGCAGATGGGACTCGAACCCACGACCTCCAGCGTGACAGGCTGGCATTCTAACCAACTGAACTACTGCGCCACGCCGCGATTAGACACGGCTTCGCAAGTTTAACAGATAAGTGAAACGATTGTCAACTACGATGATTTCATCGTCAATATCATACGTATATTAGCTGGAAAGTAATCAAAAATGCTGGTAACGTACGATAGGCGTTTACACCTGTAAGGGGATGGGGTTCCCCATAGCTAAAGGAGATGGGGTTCCCCCAAAACTAAATTAGAAATATTATTTGTTAAAGGTCCTTCTCAACCAAGAAATCAAGGGGTGTTTTCTTTTTCTGAAGTCTTTTGCGACACATTCGTTGTTGCAATAACAATTTCACAGTTAGGGCAGTAGAAGGCTTTCGCATGATGCCCGAATGGGCCGGAATACTCAAGAGCCAGTCTCAATCCCGCTTTAGGAACTACAAATCTGAATGGAGGTGAATTCTTACCATCGGGTAACCAATACGGGTGTGTTTCGTTTGGTAACGTTCCTTTTTGCATTTCATTTCCGCAATAGGGACAAATATTGAGTTCCATTCGGTATCCCTCCGCAAGTTATGGTGTGTCTCTATTATATAATTTTTACTTCAGAGCGCAAAAAAAGAACGTCTCGGCCAACAACCGATTTGACGTTCTTTTGTTATGGCGAGCATAGCAGGATTCGAACCTGCGACCCACAGCTTAGAAGGCTGTTGCTCTATCCAGCTGAGCTATATGCCCAACAGTCGTTTAAAATGGAGCGGGTGAAGAGAATCGAACTCTCACGATCAGCTTGGAAGGCTGATGTTCTACCACTAAACTACACCCGCATATCTTCAAAAAGAAG
>JGI24710J26742_10001018_pt1 | contig 26089 bp, 19 predicted proteins | sample BioPla2DNA2_FD_26742 | JGI IMG/M metagenome (IMG submission 26742) | reverse complement strand
CCTTATCCGGTGTGGTGATCTGCTCCGTACTGTATATGGGATCCGCCTCGGCAAGCTTAAGTCTGACTTTCACCTGCTTCAGTTCATATTCCTCAGCCATTCTGATCACCGCCTTCCGCTTCCTTATCCTCTCCCGCCAGTTCCAGTACCACACTGACGATGCTCTTATCATCCGCGTTATTCTTCAGATATTCTCCGAACTGCTCTACGCTCTCTATCACTACTTCCTTTTCTTCCATATCGCTTTCCTTTCCGGGAAAAGGATCCCGACCGGTGCACTGATCGGGACCTCCCTGTTTTTATAATGATGTCTGCTTACTCTTTTCCTCTGCAGGCTTTGGGGGCGACTGCTTTGCCACCTCACCTTTCTTTGCCTCAAGCTTGTCGTGGAAAGGTCTGCCGGATTCAGCCTTTTCAGGCTTCTTTGCGGCATATTCCACTTTAGGTTCTGATACCTTACCTCCGTAGCTTACAGAAGGCTCGGATGCCTTACGGACTTCCACCTGAGTATCCACATAAGTGATATTGCTATGCTGCGTCTGTCCGTCCTGTCTGTCCGCTTGTGTTTCCTGCTTCGGGGCATCATCATCCATATCCACGGCTTCATCACCCTTCTCATCCATGTTAAGGAGCGCATTAAGCTCCGCCAGGCGGTCCAGCTTCTCGGCAAGCTCTGCTTCCTGTGCAAAAGGCTTCACAACTTCCACCTTTGCCGTTTCAAGCTGATGCTCTACATTTTCAAGCTTTGCTAAAGCCTCCTCCAGCTGTTTTGTCATGCTCTCCAATACATTGTTGATACGGGTGATATTACCGGAAGGATCTGAACCGACCTCCACGTTATGACTTAAGTTTCCTTTTAAGGTCAGCGTGAACTTCTTAAAGAAAGAATCAAAGGTCACAGCCATCTTCATCCCCAGATACTCACCCACGGATACAGGTGTATTGGCTGCCTTCATTTCCTTGCATACCGCGATCAACGCCGTACCTGCTTCTTTCCTGTCCTCATAGGTCTTGCCTGCCACAGTCATGGCAAACATTTCCTTATCGGCAGGCTTCCTTGCGTTGTAATCCGCGATATCAGCCTTCAAGCCTTCGATCTTTTCTTTCAAAGCCGAGATCTGCTTCGGATATCTCTGGGCGATATCATCCTCCAGTCTGTACTTCTGACTGGTATGATTTGCCTTCATGAGCTTAAGCTTGCTGACCTGGATATCTAAGTCCATCTTCTCCTTGATGTATGGATTCCCGGTTGCCAGAGCCTTGACCTCTGCATAAGTCAGCGCAGCATCGTCAATATCCTCACAGCTTCTGACCGGAGATTTGCTCGTCATGATCTGTCCGATGAACTTCTGCTTATTCTCAATCAGCTGCCAGCTGTAGGCATCAAATGTCCCTTCCGTGACATATCGAAAGATCTTTACCTTCGGATTGGTATTACCCTGTCGTAAGATACGGCCTTCCTGCTGTTCAATGTCAGACGGTCTCCAGGGCACATCCAAATGATGCAGGGCTATCAGCTTATCCTGCACATTCGTACCGGCTCCCATCTTTGCGGTGGACCCCAATAAAAAACGGACCTGCCCGCTTCTTACTTTCGCAAACAACTCCGCTTTCCTCAGTTCCGTATTCGCATCATGGATAAAGGCAATCTCTTCCGGTGGCACTCCTTTAGCTATGAGCTTATCTCTGATATCCTCATACACATTAAAAGTTCCGTCTCCCTTCGGTGTACTTAAGTCACAAAAAATCAGCTGTGCTGACCTCTTATCCGCTGTCTTTTCCCATATCTCAAACGCTTTCTCCACACAGACACTGGCCTTACTGTTCGGATCATCCGGCAGCATATCATTCATAAGCCTCTGATCCAGTGCCAGCTTTCGTCCATCATTGGTGATCTTCAGCATGTTATCGACGGAAGAATCCACCATACGGTTTCTTACACGCTCTGCTCTTTCCGCCAATGACTCCACCATCTGCTTCTGCGCTTCGGACGGTTTTAATGTCACGTTCTCATACTCCGCTTCCGGCACGGGAAGTTTTAACATATCCGGTGTCTGTATGTCAGCACTCTCCTTAAACAGCGCGATCAACTCAGGCAGGTTAAAGAATTTTGCAAACCTTGTCTTGGCACGATACCCTGTGCCCTCCGGTGCAAGCTCAATCGCCGTCTGTGTCTCACCAAAGGTCGCCGCCCAGGAATCGAACTGTCCAAGTCCCATCTTCTGAAGCGTCGCATACTGAAGATATCTCATGTTGGTATAAAGCTCCGTCATGCTGTTGCTGATAGGTGTTCCGGTTGCAAAGGTCACACCCTTACCACCTGTCAGCTCATCCAGATACTGGCACTTGTTAAACATATCCTGCGACTTTTGCGCTTCGGTCTGTGCGATACCCGCCACATTTCTCATTTTGGTATAGAGAAAGAGGTTCTTATAATTGTGGCTCTCGTCCACAAACAGTCTATCCACACCAAGCTGCTCAAAAGTTACTACATTATCCTTCCTGGTGGTATCGTTCAGCTTATCAAGCTTCGCCACAAGGGATTTACGGCTCTTCTCCATCTCCTTGATAGTATAGCGTTCTCCACGCTCCGCTTTAGCTAATGCTATCGCAGTTTCGATCTCTTCGATCTGACGCTCTATGATAGCGATCTGTCCCTCCGTAGAAAGCGGGATCTTCTCAAACTGCGAGTGTCCGATGATGACCGCATCATAATCCCCGGTAGCAATACGGGAACAGAACTTCTTCCTGTTGGCAGGCTCAAAATCCTTTTTCGTAGCCGCCAGGATATTTGCTCCGGGATAGAGTCTTAAGAAATCACTAGCCCACTGCTCTGTTAAGTGGTTCGGTACCACAAAGAGCGACTTATGACAAAGCCCCAGTCTCTTACTCTCCATTGCCGCAGCTGTCATTTCAAAGGTCTTGCCGGCACCCACACAGTGCGCAAGGAGCGTGTTATCTCCATACAGCACATGCGCTACGGCATTTAACTGATGCGGTTTCAGTTCAATATCCGGTGTCATGCCAGGGAACTTAAGGTGTGATCCGTCATACTCTCTCGGTCTGGTCGAGTTGAATAGCTCGTTATACTTAGCCGTAAGTGCAGCCCTTCGCTCCGGATCCCTGAATATCCAATCCTTGAATGCTTCACGGATCGCTTCCTGTTTCTGACTGGCAAGGGTGGTCTCCTTTTTATTAAGCACTCTCTTTTCCTTGCCATCCTCCACCACGGTATCATAGATACGGGTATCCTTCAGATTGAGGCTATCCTCTAAGATCTTATAAGCATTTGCTCTGCCGGTACCAAAGGTGCTATGCACAAGGGTGTTACCATAGTCGGCATTCTTGCCCTTCACATTCCACTGCCCCGTGATACCTGAGAACTGCACACCTACCACATCCCTGTTAAAGAGATAATCCGGTGTCTGGAAGGTCTCACGCATAAAGTCCTCGATATACTTCGGATCGATCCATGTAGCACCGATACGAACCTCTATCTCCGATGCATCCAGTTCCTTTGGCTGCACACGCTCAAGCGCAGATACATTCACCGCATACTCCGGGTGATTCTCCGCATAACTCTTTGCTACAGACAGCTTCTCCCTGACATTCCCGGACAGATATTCATCAGCAGTTTCCCACTTATCTGTCAGAGGATTCTTAAAGATGACTCCTGCAAGCTCATCCGTGATCTCATCCTCAGATTTACCTGCAAGCTCCGCCATATACGGCAGATCTACCCTTGCTTTTTCGGATAAAGATACAGCCAGGGCTTCACTTGCCGTATCCACACTTGTCACAACCTCCGCACGCTTGATGGTGCGCTTCGTGAACATATCTGCCTTGCCTTCAAACTTGCCCTCATCATCCAGTTTTTCCAGTGAACAGAGCAGGCAGTAGCTTGAATCCTGGTTGAACGCACGCTTATTCGTCTGGGAACTGATCAACCCGAACTTCTTTGAGAAATCATCATATCTGTCATTGAGTTCCTGCTGTTTTGCCGTGATTGCTGCATCAGAATATTCTTCCATCTGCATATTGATAAGTTCCTGCGTACAGTCACGGATCCCGATCATCCCCTTGATGCGCTCTTCCATGCTTTCCGACACATCGGCGGGCTTCATGATACTGTTCTCACGGTAATAGACCTTATCATCCACCACACAGTAGCTGTAATTCTTCACGTTCGGATCCGCAGGTATGGTATCAAAGGCAAGTTCCTCGCCTTCTTCCAGTTCCACCGCTTCATAGGTGGCGGAGATATTACGGATCGCGTCTCTTAACTGTTCCTCAAAAGGTCTGCTCTCATCCGGCAAGCAGGCTGTCTCCTTACCGTGAGGTCCCGATAACTCAGCCATCCTACCTACGATCATCTCAGGATGATCTGCAAAATACTGGTTCATGGAGATACCATCTGCATTGGTAGACAGATGCACCCAGTCCGGTTCGATATCCATCAGCCTGTCACGCTTCTTGAAAAAAAGAATGTCGGACGTTACTTCTGTTCCGGCATTCTCCTTAAAGGCTGTATTGGGAAGTCTCACCGCTCCCACAAGCTCCGCCCTCTGCGCGAGATACTTTCTAACCTGTGGCGACTGCTTATCCATCGTCCCCTTGCTTGTAACAAATGCTACGATACCGCCCGGTCTTACCTTATCAAGCGTCTTTGCAAAGAAATAATCGTGGATCTGGAAACCCAGTTTGTCGTATGCTCTGTCAGGCACCTGGTAATTACCGAAGGGTACGTTACCAACTGCTACATCAAAGAAATCATTCTGAAAATCAGTCTTTTCAAAACCGCTGATGCGAACATCCGCCTTGGGATATAACTGTCTTGCGATGCGGCCCGTGATATCATCAAGCTCCACACCATAAAGCCTTGAGTCCTGCATCTTTTCAGGCAGCATACCAAAGAAGTTACCGACACCCATGGCAGGCTCTAAGACATTACCCTTTTTAAACCCCATATTTCCAAGAGCTTCATAGATACTGCGGATGATCACAGGACTTGTATAATGCGCATTCAAGGTACTCTCCCTTGCTGCCTTATACTCCTCATCCGTGAGCAGTCCTTTCAGCTGGACATATTCATCCGACCAGTTACTCTTGCTTTCATCAAAAGCATCCGCAAGACCGCCCCAGCCAACATACTGGGAGAGAATCTGCTGTTCTTCCGGTGTCGCCACACGCATCTCGCTCTCAACCTGCTTTAAGGTCTCTATTGCAGCAATATTCCTTCTGAACTTCTCCTTCGGGCCGCCTGCACCAAGGTGATCATCCGTGATGCGGAAATTCTCTGCTCCGGTCTTATCGACAACTGGAGCCTGCTCTGTACTCTCATCCTTTGTCTCTGGCACTAAGGCAAGATCATCGTCGGGAGTCGGTGAAAGATCATTTTCCTTTTTGCCATATGTTTCCCAAAATCTTCCTGTCAGCCTACGCGGAAAAGACTCATCATCCATAAACTCGAAACGGATGTTGTCGAGATCTTCCATGGATTCTGCTTTTTCTATTTTCTGAGCATACCTTCCGACTCTTACCTCATCAGACAGCTTCTCTTCAAGCTTAGTAAGCTCTGCTCCGGATAAACGGTCATAGACATCATTTTTACCCGTATGGATAGAAAAGCTCTCCTCGTCTCCGTCATGTCTTGTAACCTCATAGTGCAGAATCTGCCTTTCACCATCAATATCGGCTTCAAGCTCATATTCTGCGATATGTCCGAAGTTACTGTATTCGGCACTGATGTATTGGATGTTCTGAATATCATCTGCGGTCAGCACTTTCTCAGAATCTTCTACAGTTTGAATACTCTCCGCCGCTTCACGCTCTTCATCAGCTATTGGCTGATCCGCCGTATTCTCTTCATCCGACAATTCCTCTGCAGCACTCTCCAGATATCTGCTCTCCAGTTCTTCCCTCTCTGCCTGATTCAGATACCGGTCTTCTGCAACAAGCTCACGGATACGCTTTTCAACAATATTCCAGGAAAGGATTGCCGTGGCATAAGGCTCCATGATACTGCCCTTGGATAACTTGATCCCCTTTGCATCATGATCCTCCCAACTCTGGTCATTTCCGATCAGCGCATGAGACCTGCCGCCGGTACCATACTCGTTCTTAAGGAAAGCGATATTATCCTTACTATCGTGTCCCTGCTGAAAATACTCATAGATACGGAGCTTTCCCCCGGATACTCCACTGCCGCCTGTCAGAATAGAGTCGATCTCATCCTGCGTAATGAAGCTCTCCTGCTTGATATCCACCTCGTCTGGCGTCGGAAACTCTATCTTTTCCGTATCAAGATCGGCAACCTCATCAAGCAGATATTCCGGTGATTTGATATATCTCCATCGAAGCTCGACCTCTCCGCTATCAAGTGCCACTTTTGCCTTCTCCAGTTCACCGGCAATGATATTTCTGCCCTCTGAAGAAGAAAGCATATCCATAAGATGAGCTTCGCTATCCGGATAATTGCTCCCAGCAATCTGTAGGCTTTCGGGCATCTCGTCCAGTCCGTCACGGAAAAAGAAGTAGATATGATTGGCTACTCTGGAGCGTTCAGTCTGATCAACAAGGAAGGCTTCTGCACGATTCATATATGTGCCGCCCTCGACCATTCCTCTGACCTGACTTTCTACTTCAGCCCAGCCCATCTCAAGAACCGTATTCTCTCTTGCGGATGTGCCAAAACCTGCCTTCATTCCGCCCTCGTCAAACCAGACGGAAACAGGACTATCGTCAAAGGTGAAGCCTTTCCCGGTAGTACGATACTCAGTCTTTAAGAACTCAGTCATTTCTGCAGGAGACTTATGCTCCTGATATTTCGCATAGATACGCTTGCGGCTATCCTCCATTCCTCCGCCGGTGCGAAGGATCTCGTTTATCTGGTTATCAGACAAAGAAAAAACAGCGGGTTTTTCGTGTTTTACACTTGCCTCCGCTGCTATCATATTTCCCATCTGTTCTTCAAAGCTCGGGAACAGATCGAAAAGATTCAGTTGTTTTAATTCTTCCTCCGGTGGATTTAGCTGTAGATCAGCTCCGATAAAACTATCTCCTCCGCTGAGTTCCGGATGTTGTTCATCAGACCTACCCACTTCATCTGATCGGTACGTTTCATCTGCTCGTCCACGCCCTGATCCTTCGCCATCTGAGATGTCAACAGATCCATCCTCTGATCTGCCTGCTCCTGTATCGTCAGACAATGTTCTTTCAGTGTTCCCTTCAGAAGCATCCCGCTGTAGACTCCTCTCCTGTGCTCCTTCAGAAAGTTCTTCCTCATCAGTCCGTACTTCGTGAGTATCCCCTCCGGCTCTTTGTTCGCTGTAAGGTTCGGGATCTGAAAGTCTCCGCTCTGAATGTACTCTATCTCCATAATCGCTCCTTTCCGCGCCTTTGTCTGCGCTTTCGATATATTCTTCACCTCGCTCCTCACCACTTGGCGTTAAGGCATTATAGCCACGCTCTGGCGCATTTGCAAGTCTTCTCTCGCCTCTTTCGCTCTGGCGGTCGATATATTCTTCGTGTGCAGCCCTGACAGCTTCCTGAGCCTTCTCACGGTCATATATCGAAATGCTCCTGCCGATCTCACGAAGAATGGGACCTGACAATTCGGATGAAGCCTCACCCATAACGGATAAAGTTTCAATGGAATTGAACTCATGAAGATAGGGAAACTCCACTCCCACTATATCTGCATCCATACCGCATCTTTCAAGAACGGTATAGGCGATACTTGCCGCCAGAGTCTGCTGTAATCTCACCTCCAGGTTCAGCTCATCCAGTCCGTCAAGGTAACTGCCCTCCACGGACATTGATAACTGATCAGATACGATATCCGGAGCCATCTCCGAAGCGATCCTGTTTGCCAGCTCCATAATCCTATTTTCAAAAGGCCGGCTCGCATCCGTCTCCCCGTAAATCTTCTCCAGAGAATCGATCACATAATCCTTATGCTCTTCCTCCATCCTCCAGAGCCTGGGCTTATGCCCTACAAACCTTGCTTCGTGCACATCCTTTACATCAAAGACATATTTCAGTCCCGATCTGTGCACTCCCTCCTCATCAATGAGTGCAATACCCTGTGCGCCTTTGTTGACCCAGCAGTTCATCTTCTCATTCCAAAGTTCCAGAGAAGCACAGGCCGTTGAATCCGGTCTCTGAGCATAGATCAGCATCTGCTCTCTGAAAGGGTATTTATACATATGTCCCGCCGTATGCAGAAACTTCTTCCACTGCTCTTCATCCGACACAATAGTCTTGGCCGTAAACTCCGCCAGTCCTTTGATCTCATGATATCGTCTTGCCATCCGTCAAGTATCCTCCTTCCTACAAACTACTTAGTAAAGCCATGTGTATTGAAAATCCAACCATAAAAGCCAATGCAACACCGACCATTACGAGGATTACATCTTCACCATCATAATCGTTCATCTTCCCTTTCCTCATATAACAAAGGGGCAGCCGGATGACTGCCCCAATCTGCCATTAATTTCCTTAAACGGTCCCTGAGCATTATCCCAGAGCCGTCTCCTTCGTCTTGCTTGGTACCGGGTGCTCCCGGTTTGCTTCGTTTTTTGCGACTTCCGCCTTCTTCTCGGGAAGCTTCTCCTTCATGGATACACGCTCACGCTCAGGCTTCTTTTCACCGCGCTCTGTCTTGCCGGGCTTATCAGCCTGCTCAGCTTCTTTTGCATCCTTCTGAGCCTCTGCCCTCTGCTGCTGGCGCTCTTCCATCTTGTCGGCAAGGACAAGCTCCTTCGCCTGGGAATCGTACATATAAACATGATCCGAAAGTCTTTCCTCGGGAGCGACCTGTCCGGCATTCACATCCTGCACCATTGCCTCAAGGGTATGCCTGTCCATATCCTCATTCAGGGGCAAAACGATGGTCTCATGGATACTCGAAGGTAAAACCACGAAGTCTCCGCCCAGCTTCTCCGAAATATCTTCCATTGTCTTGGCATCCAAAAGAGCGGCAGCTCCGTTAAGCTTGTCCGCATTGGAAAGCACGTACATGGAAGGATTCTCCTCTTCGGGCGGGAGCATGAACGCTCTGGGATCCCCTTCCTGGATTCCATCCGGGAACATCATATCCACCAGCACATCCCTCATGGTCTTGAACTCAATCTGAGACTCTGAAAGGTTCTGAAGTGCGATATCATGAAGTTCCTTCGTGGTCACTCCGTACTGTTCCATAAGATTGTTGGTGATAGGTGCGCTCATACGACCGCCTTCACCACCGCCGAGGTCTACCGCATATACGACTGCAAGATCCTCCACAAGAGTGTGGGGCTTATCTGCAAGGTAATCTGCGTTCATCTCGGCATTTACAAGCTTACAGATGATATGATCCTTCACCTGGTCAAAATCCGTAATCTTGCTCACGTCAAAGGCCTGTTCCATCTCATGGTTCACACGGATATCAGCGATATGCTGAAGAATATCCCCCAGATCCTCTCCATCCTGATACTGTGCGAAGAAGTTCTCAAGATAGATATTCGGAGCGATATTGCTGTCCTCGGTTCTGATAAGAAGACCGGTCAGCACGGTATCGTTATTCTTGGTCACATTCTGCAGATCGACAGTTGCATCTGCATACTTCTCAGGCAGATAATCCTTGATCTGTTCTGCCACACTTGCCTTAAACTCTTCAAAATCCATCATACTGCGCCTCCTACTCTGGCAGCCTTCTCACGGCTGTTCTTCTCTGACTGTACCCTCTGCTCCAATTTGCGAAGTCCCTGCATATATGCGGTGTATCTCGCACGCTGCGCACCCTTGCTTACGCTTTCTGTTTCAACCTTTGGCATAGTTTTAATCTCACTCATCTTCGTTGTCCTCCTCAAAAATGAAATCTTCGCGATCACATCCGCTTTTACCACGGATATAATCTGTAAACTCCTCCATCGTATTGGCATAATCTTCCATCAACTCGATGTGATCATCCTGAAGACGCTCATATTTCTTGCGATCCCTGTGACTTACGATCACACCGGTTATAATGCCTGTGACAGCAGCACATGCAGCCGCAACTGCCGCATAAATGATGTGTTTCTTCATGATCACTTCTCCTCCTTTTTGGGAAATTCCATCTTGAAATTGTACTCATAGCCGGTTGCCTGGGATCCATCCTTCTTGGTATAGGGATACTCCCTGACACCATCCGGTATAAGATAGGCATTGTAAGTGCCGCCCTTCTTGGACTTGATACCTTCAACAAAGATCTTCTTGCCCTCAAGCAGATCCTTCACCTGCTCCTCGGTAAGTTCCTTGCCAAAAGCTCTTCCAATGCTCATGCCGCACTTTTCAGAGCAGTACAGTCCGTACTTGCCTCTGATCACATCGCCTCCACACTTGGGGCAATTACCCAGTGCATCATTTGATCCAAACATATTTCTGTTCTCCTCTCCGACCCCGTTATAGGTCTTTACTAAATCTGTTACCATGTTCCTTATCCCGTTCATGAACTGCTCCGCGGAATATTCGCCTTTTGCCACGAGAGTTAATGCGTTTTCCCAGTCAGCAGTCAGCTTGGGACTCTTGACTACATCCGGCAGAACGGTAATAAGCTTCATTCCATCGTCTGTCGGGATCATCTGTTTCTTCTCCCTTTTTACAAACCCGTCTTTGACCAGCTTTTCGATGATATCCGCTCGGGTGGCGGGAGTTCCAAGCCCCTTGCGTTCCACATCATCGCCCATATCCTCTGCGCCGGCACGCTCCATAGCAGAGAGCAGGCTGTCTTCCGTGAAATGCTTCGGCGGCTGTGTAAAGCCCTCTACCACCTTGCACTCGGAAGGGGAGTACATAAATCCCTCAGTCAACGGAGGCAGGGATTTCAGCTCTTCATCTTCCTTTTCCATCCTGACTTTGTACTCACTCCGAAGCGCCGCGTCATACTTCTTCCATCCGGGTTCCACCACAGTCGTTCCTGATGCAGTAAAGATATTGTCTCCGCATTCCAGTTCCGCCTTGATACTTCTGTACTGATACTTCTCCGCCGTTGCCATGCAAAGCCTGGTAGAGATCAGCGCAAGGATCTTCAGCTCTCCGTCTGAAAGCTGCACATTATGGTAGGTCTCGATCTGCACCGTAGGAATGATCGCATGGTGATCGGATACCTTCTTGCTGTTCATGACACGCTTAAAATCCACGCTCACCGGTCTTTCATCCTGCAGATAGGGAAATGTACTCTGCACAACGGAAAGTACGTTCCTTGCCGTATCTTCCATATCATCAGAAAGGTATTGCGAATCCGTCCTCGGATACGTACAGAGCTTCTTTTCATAAAGCGACTGTGTATATTCCAGTGTCTTTTTTGCAGTAAATCCAAAGATTCGGTTGGCATCTCTCTGAAGTGTTGTCAGGTCGTAAAGCTTAGGCGCAGCTACAGATTTATCCTCAGAAACTACAGATTTCACCGTAGCCGGATGATCCTTACAGGAAGCGGCAACAGAGTCAGCCCTTGCTTTGTCCGGATATTTTTCTGATACCGCATCCATTCCTGCTCCGATCAGATGGACTGTATAAAAAGGCGTCTTTTTAAAGCTCTGTATCGCTGCCTCCCTGTCCACCAGCATTGCAAGCGTAGGAGTCTGCACCCGACCAACCTTAAGGACCTTGCTTCTGTAAAGCACGGTAAAAAGTCTTGTGCCGTTCAGCCCCACAAGCCAGTCCGCCTGCTGACGACAGAGCGCTGAAGCATAAAGATTGTCATAATCGGATCCGGGTCTTAAGTGATCAAACCCGTCTCGGATCGCACTCTCCTCCATAGACGAGATCCACAGCCTCTTGATCGGCTTTGAACATCTCGCCTGCTCATAAACAAGCCGAAAAATCAGTTCCCCCTCTCTTCCGGCATCCGTTGCACATACTATGGCGGTGATATCCCCGTTTTTCATAAGGTCTTTCAATACCTTGAACTGGGCTTTTGTGTCCTTTTTGATCACGTATTTCCAGTCCGTCGGCATGATAGGCAGCGTATTGTATGTCCATCTTTTTAAGGCTTCATCGTATGCCTCGGGAGTTGCAAGCTCCACCAGATGACCGACGCACCAGGAAACAATGTAGCCGTTTCCTTTAAGGTACCCATCGCACCTTTCCTTTGCGCCGATCACCATGGCGATGGACTGTGCAACCGAAGGTTTTTCAGTTATCACAAGCTCCATATGCTCCTCCTTATAAAGCTGCTTCCTTGGACTTCGCCTTGGCCTGATAGTTCTCCGCCGGCTTCTGTTCCGCAACAACAGCCTTCTTTTCTGCAAGCTTCTCCTTCATGGAACTACGGTCACGATCCTTATCCTTATAGGCTTCCACCATCTTCTTAAGGTCCTTATTTGATACTTTGGTCTTTTCTGTATCCCAGATAGGCTTGCCCTGTTCGTCCTGCCCGACCTTTACGCTCCTGTGAAGTGTTGTTGTCCCATTGGCGGGAAGCTTACACCACATGCCTTTACCATACTGGTTCTCATGCACATGATTTGCCTTTACGACAAAGGTCTGCCAGGGGCGGTGATCATCCTTGTCCTGATTGGGAACCAGGATCTCCTTATACTTCACGCCGTCTTTTCCCTGGAATTCATCCCCAACGCAGCCTTTACCGAACTTAAGGGTGATCTCGTCCATCTTCTTATGACCATCCTCTGTCCCTTCCGGTTGTGCCTGCTCTGCCTTGCTATCTGCAAACTGATCTGCAAGAGTCTTCTCCTCTTTGGCAGTCTCCTGCGTGTCTTCTCTTTTGGCAGCGATGTCATCCATCACATCCTGTACCACTTCATTCGTTGTTCTTTCGTCCATGATCTTCCTCCTTATCATGATCAGAGCCGGGGCTTTCGCCTCGGCTCTTTATACTTGGTGCACATGCACCGGTTTATTGGTTTATCTCTTACTCTTTGTCAGAGTCAGATTCATAAGGATCATCATCCTCGTCAGCATCCTCTATGGTATCAGCCACATCATCTGCTGTAGGCGCGGGTCTTTCAGATTCCGTCTTCTCCGTTTCACTGAAGAAGTCATCCTCAGCGGAAGCTTCCTCTTCGGATTCATAATCATCATCCTCGTCCTCTTCGTCCTCATCCTCAACGAAATCACCATCCTGCTTCTTCTTTACAACCTTAAGGTAATAGGCAGCACCGATCACTCCTGCGCCAAGGATACCCATGATGAGATATCCCACCAAGGGATTGCTCTTTACCGGTTCCGTTTCTTCCTCCGCCGGCTCTTCGGAAGACTCTTCTGTAGCTTCCTCTGCAGGTGTCTCAGTCGGAGTAGCCACCTCATGTGTCTCCTCATAATCCGTATTGTTATTCGGGAGTGCGCTCTCCGTCACAGGGATCTGTGATTCAAGGGCCGCAGAATTCTTAGGCAGTGTTTCGGAATTGTCTGTCGTTACATTAAGCAGGTCGTTCTCCGTGATCTCTGTTAAGAAGTACACCATCTCCTCTTCTCCGTCGCGGTCAATGATCAGATAGAATACTTTACCGCTTGCAGCCTCGATGGTATAAAACTCTTTGCCAAGATTCATATCTTCGCCCTTTTCACCATCTGATAATGCCGCTTCCTCTGCATCAGCCTTGGCAAATTCCTCTTTTTTCTGCTCTTCCGGAGTCTTCGGTGTCTGGCTTGTAGTATTGCCGTTACTATCAGTCTGTGTATGCTGCGTTACGGTTGCCGTTGCACTGGAAGGATTGGTCGCCTCAGCGCTGGCAGGCAGCTGTTCTGCAGGATTGGAATCATCCTCGGAATTGGGATCCTTATAGTAAGGATTTTTCGTCTTATATACCTCTGACACATTGCCGGCATTATCCATAGCCGTAATGGTGAAATACTCATAACCTGCATCGAACTGAGACAGACGAATGTTCAATGTTCCGTTTGTAATGTCATCCTTAAATTCATATCCGTTCACATAGATGACTTTGATCCCGGACTCTGTATCAGATGCCTGTACTGTAAGAAGTCCCTCTGATACTGCCGCATTAAGCGTAGGCTTTGTTGTATCAAAACAGTTGATGGAACGGCTGCGCTCATAACTCTTATCATTCGCATCCGTAACCAGGACATATACAGAACAGTTCTCCGTGATCTCAATATACATATCCTCGGTAACATCCTGATAGCTTCCGTTCTGTCCGATCTTTGCCCTGACAGACTTAACTGCGAAATTGCCTGTATCAAGGATATCCTCAACCTTGAATTTCACCTTTACAGAGCTTCCTCTTCCGTACCATCCACTTGGCGCGTCTATAGTGATCTTCACACTCGGATCCTTGTACTGGCAATCCTTATAGTTTGCACTGCACACAGGGCAGTCTTTGTTGTAGTCATACTGACTGCACTTATGATCACAAATGCACTCCGGTTCGGGTTCAGGTGTCGGCTCCGGTGTGGGTTCGGGATCTTCTCCCTCTTCTCCGCCTTCTCCGGATTCATCACCTTCACCGTTGTCGGAATTCCCGTTACCGATTTCTCCGTCACCGATCGTCTCACCGTCTGTAGCATCTCCTGTGCCATCACCGGGATCCGTATTATCACCCGATTCATTCCCGGACACATCATCTTCCGCATATGCCGTGACAGCATTTGAAGTGTTCGCAATAAAGGCTCCCACCGGCAGTGCAAAAAGCATCACCGAAAGGATCAGCGATGCCGTAATCCTACGAAATAGTTTCTTTTGCATGATTTTGATTCTCCTTTTCTTTCTTATCTTCCGTCACCTCCAAAGGCTCCGGCTTTTCAGGTTCTTCAATCTCTTCCTCTATGAACTCCAGAACCTTCTGTAATTGTTGTTTACTTGCATGTTTGAGCTTAAGAAGCTCGTCAGCGCTTAAGTGATGCCTTGCAAATATCTTTTGCGTGGCAGCTGCGACAGCCAGATCACGTTCCCGCTCCAGGTCGGTTATCTTTTTGTCCATCTGCTCGTTATACGCCTGCTTTTGCGCTTTCCACTTCTCGATCAGCTCATTCATCTTCTCAATCTTCATAAGCCTCCTCCGTAAATCTATGGTGAAGCAGGCAAACGACCAAAGGCATAGAAATGACTCTGCCAGTATGGCGTATTGATCGAGGTATACTTGATGGGATCACCGCAGTGGATCATCTGTCCGTTTCCGGCATAGATTCCTACGTGGGTTACCGGATTACCGGAGTTGTATGTTCCCGTGAAGAAAATGATGTCTCCTGCTTTTGCCTCCGATGCGCTGATATGCTGGCACTGGTTATAAATGCCCTGTGCTGTTGTCCTCGGCAGATTGTAATAACCACTGTGGGTCACCACGTAGCAGACAAATCCCGAGCAGTCAAAGCTCGTTGAAGGACTTGAACCGCCCCATACATAAGGGTATCCAAGATACCTTTCCGCCTCGTCAAACAATGCCGCCACATCACCGTTACCACCTATAGGATCCGTTGTGCCATAGATCGAACCGTCTCCGTTCTCAAAATAAAAGAGTGGATTGTAATACTCTCCACTCGCAAGGCACTCCAGATGTAAATGGCTTCCGGTACTGGATCCGGTATTTCCTGTTTTTCCTATCACCGCTCCATGCTTAACCGTCTGTCCGGCAGAAACATTCATACTCGACAGGTGTGCATATTTCGTCACAAACCCGTTTGCATCTTCAATGACGATATAGTTGCCGTATTCACTGTTATACTCTGCCGTTGTTACCGTTCCGTCCTGTGCCGCATAGACCTCTGTGCCCTCCGGTACCGCTATATCAATCCCGCGATGGAACTGATTCTCTCCCGTGACGGGATTCTTTCGGTATCCGTAATAGCTTGAGATCAAGTTGTACCAATCGACATCAAGAGGCGTATAAAACTGCTGAAGCGCTCCGTTTGTAACCTGATAAGCCGCATAAAGCGAACTGGCATCATCATTCCCGGTAAGTCTGTCCGCCACGATATCCTCAAGCGGCTTTCTGGTCAGCTCCACATCAAGGATCGTTACCGTGTATTCCTCTTCCACTTCTTCCTCTTCACCTGTTTCTTCATTGGTCTGCGTGACCGTTCTTGTTCTTGTTTCTTCTCTTGGCGTAAGGGTCAGCTCATACATTTCATTAAAAAGTGATTCGATCTCGGCATCACAGTCCGCAGCCACCACATTCACCTTTGTCGCTGAAAGATAATTGATCAGCGTGAACGGATTATGTCCGATCTCTGCAAGATTATAGTTGTACTCGTCGTAGTCCGGGTAGTCCGTTTCAATGGAATCAATGGTATTCTGCAAAGCCATCTCCCTTGAGGTCATAGCCTCATCGGATGCATCCAGCTGTGCAGGCACACTCTGGTAGCTCCCTGCCATGGTCGTTGAAACCCCGCCGTTAAAGATGGCAGCACAGCTCGATACACCCGCCGCGATCAGCATAAAGAAAAGCCCGAAGAGTGCTATAGTCGCGATCGCTCCTATGTGCTTCCGGGCAAATTCCTGTAACTTTCTTGCGATTGTCGTGGTTGTCTGAGCTGCTTTCTTGGCGTATCCCGCCGCTTGCTTTGCCTCTGTCCCTTTCTTTAATGCTTTGGCATATTCCCGCTTGATCTTCTGTTTCTGCAGCCTCTTCTGTATGGCTTTTTTCTTCACCTCCGGGTGTTCTTCCAGAAACTTCTGATAACGGAAATTGACTTCTGCCTTAAACTGTTTCTTCTCCAGAGCTGCTACTTTGTTGGCACGGCGGGCATATTTGTCACGCTTAAAACGTCTTGCATAATCTATCGCCGCCTCTCCTGCCTGTTCAGTCTTATGAGCACCTTCGACACCTGCGTTTTCTTTTTCATTTTCCGCGATCTTCTGGTGCACAAAGCCTGTGGCTTCCATCGCAGCCCTGCGCTGTGCCGCCGTTATGGGATTTCCGTTTTTTGGTCTCTTTGGAACTTTATTTGTCTGAAGCTCATAAGTGACCTTCCCCGTCTTTTCATCAAAGTGGCGTACCAGTTTGTATTCCTTACGCTGTGGCAGCTTCTTACGCGCCTTTTCTGTTTTCTTTCCCGCTTTTTCTGCTTTCTTTTCAAGCTTGTCCAGCTTTTTGCTATCCAGCTCAGCTCCGGCTTCCTCCACAAATCCTGTCTTATCATGGAAATCACCGTCTGACTGTATGAAGCTGTCCTTAACGCGGGTCCGCGTATCGTGCTGCCTGTGAATGCGTCTTGCTCTTGTCTCCTCACGCTGGGATGCATACTCGGTATTTCTTTCATCCTCCTGCTCGTGCTTGCTGAAAAACTCCTGATTAGCCTTTCTGCTCTGCTGTTCAGACTTGGAACCGACTTTGTTCTCAGTCCCCTGCGTAAACATCTCCTGCGCCTCGGAAACATGTTTTTCCTTCGGGGATATGTTTTTACCCCCGGTCTTTGCGGATCCTTTCGGACCCGCTCTTTCTTTCTTAAACTCTCCGGTATCAGATTTTGCGTTAAAGCGCTCCTGCTTCATGGCATCCTTCTTTAACACATCATCCCTTGCCGGATTATTCTGTTTCTTTGCCATCCGCATCATCTCCCTGTTTAGCTGCACCCGCCGGCTCATCTACCTCCTCCGGCTTCGTATTCATGATCTTGTATGTCTTGGTATCCGTAGGATATCTGTCAACAAACGGGATCACTACGTCATTAAAAAGAATGAGTCCGCAACCTGATTCAGAGTTTGTTACATACTGGAGCTGCTTTGCAGAAAGCCCCAGCTTATCTGCTAAGATCACCTGGTCCTTTGCGTTCTGATTCAGAAGATATACAAAGTCACTGTTACCGAGGATTCCCTCGATCTCTTCCGAACGCAGGAAGTCACCAACGTTCTGAGTCAGTCCCGTAGGAATTCCGCCCCACTTTCTGAATCTTTTCCAGATTTCAACAGAGTACTGTGCCGTCTGCTTATCACGAAGGAGCAGATGGAACTCATCACAGTAGTATCTGGTCGCCACATGTCTTTCACGGTTTCTTGATACCCTGTTCCACACCGCATCCTGCACGATCAGCATACCCAGCTCTTTCAGCTGTTTTCCCAGGTCTCTAATATCAAAGCAGACAATACGGTTCTGCGAATCCACATTGGTTCTGTGGTTGAAATAGTTCTGCGAACCATGGACATAGAGCACAAGGCTGTTTGCGATACGTACCGCTTTCTGCCTTGCATCCACTGCAAGCTGCTCCGATACCGCTTTATCCGGCTCATACTGGATCAGCGCATTATACAGATCTTCCAAAAGGGGCATGTTCTCCGGTCTCGGATCCTTAAAGTATTCATCGTAGATCTTCTCGATACAGCGGTCGATGATACCCTTCTCATCATTAGCAAGGCCCGTCTCACCACCTGCGATAGCATCACAGAGCGTGATAAGGAAGTCTGACTTAAGCTTTAATGCTTCACGATCATTCTTATGGGATAACTGGATATCCATAGGATTTAAGTAATCCTTTGAATTGGTTGCCAGCTTTACCACTTCACCACCGAGTGCTTTTACAAGCGGGTAATACTCACCCTCGGGATCACAGATCAAAATGTCATCCCTTGATACCAGGAAGCTCCCAAGGATCTCTCTTTTTGCCGAGAAGGATTTACCGGAACCGGGCGTACCTAAGATTACGCCGTTCGGTGTTCTGAGTTGCTTACGGTCTGCCATGATCATGTTGTTGGATAAGGCATTAAGGCCGTAATACAATGACTGTCCCTGCTGGAACAGTTCCTGTGTATTGAACGGTACCAGGATCGCCAGGTTCTTTGTAATCAGATGTCTTCCCTCTTTTGTATCATTGATACCGATTGGAGCTGCGGCATTCATAGCCACTTCCTGCTTATACTGAAGATCGATCAGTCTGCAGTTGGCCTGCTGAATGATACCCGATATCCTCTGGGTCACACTCTCCAGCTCCTTTTTGTTTCTTCCGAAACCGGATATCAGGATCGTGGTCCAGATAAGCTTCTGGTTACTGGTATTCAGATCATCCAAAAGTTCCATGGTGTTCTTCTCATACAGAACGATGTCCGTAGGTAAGATATCCATGTCATATCCGGCTCTTACCGCCTTCTTCTGCTCGTCGATCTTGGTCTTCTGTACATCGGATAAGGCACGCTTCAAGAGCTTGATTGCCTCGATCGGCTCTATGGTCTGCATATGGATGGATATGGAAATGTTGCTGTCGATATCCAGCAGACGCTTCAAAAGCTCATCATTTAACTTCGGCGATATGATATCCAGATACTTGGTCGCGCCAAACATATGCCCCATCTTGTATCTTCCGGGGAAACGGAATTCAAAGCCCTGTGGTGCGATGTAATCCTTCACGCTGTTGCCGGACTCTGCCATTTCCTTAAATGAAAAATGGAAGGGTTCCATCTTGTCCTGATTGAAAAACTCATACAGGACTCTGAGGCGCTCCTTTCCATCAAGGGACTTGGCATTGGTACCAAGGTTTCTTAAGTTCTTTATGATATCCGCTTCAATGCTTATGAACCTCTGGCGCGCTTCCTTTAAGTTCTCCGCTTCGATACCGAAGATCAGATACTTACTTTTGATCACACCATTATTTCCCCTTGAGGAAAGGTTTTTGAGCATGTCTGAAAACTCCTCACGGATGTCATCAAACTTGTCTCCCTGAGCAGCGATATCAAACTGCGCTGCAAGGACTTCTTCATTCACATGCCTGTTAAAAAGGAATATCTGAAAACCGATACTGGGATCAAAGTAATTGATCAGCTGTGAATACAGCCCCAGGATATCTGCTCTCTCATCCTCATCCAACAGGACATAGTTCAGATCGAAGAATTCGATCATCTTCGTATAATAGTTTTTTCTTACTTTGCAGATGCCGTCCTTATACATCTTGTCAAAGGTTATGGTTTGCTGCGTGGAAATCTGCTTACCGGACTGTACCGGATCTCCCGATAATTCTTTCTTAAGCTTCTTTAGTTTCAGATGCTCAGAAAGCGTAAGCCCTGTAAACTTCTGAAAAAGCGATACGGTATTTGCTGGCTTCTTAGCCGGCCTGCTTTTCTGTTTGACCGTAGCGCTCTTCTTTCCACCTTTTTTGTTTGCGTTCAAGAGCTTCCACCTCCTTCTCTTTAAGTTCTCTTTCTTTAAGCTGCTCGTAGAGGTTTTCTACCTTATATCTGCGTATCCCGGGCCGGACAAATTTCATCTCTATGACCTGCTTTAAATACTGTTCCGCAGGTACTCCGTCCTTCTCATACATTGCTATGAAGAAGAACGGGAGCATGACTGCCACCATCATTAGGGCAGCCACGTCCGTCCCGATTACCTTTCTTGTCAGCAGATAGAAGGGAATACCAACCACGGCAGCCGCTCCAAAGCAAATGACCTGACGTTTTGTAAAGTTCCCGATGAACTTACTCTTGATCGCCTTCGGATCCTTTGCCACATCTACTGCGATTGCCATAGGCTCGTCACCTCCGTCTTTAATGTGCATTGAGGATGCTCTTTGCAAGAGAGCCTGTCTTAAACAGGGTGAAGCACAGCACCACAGTATAAGCCATTACCTGCCACAAAGCTGAGTGCAGGTTTGAAGCCACCGTAACCGTGTTGACCAGGACTGCATATATCGCAACGCAGACCATGATGAAAAATCCCTGAAAAGCCAAGGCTATACATCCCTTGATATAGTTTGATCCGATACCGCCCCATTCCCTGTTTACTAGGGTTGCAAACGGCACCGGTGCTACCGATACATAAAGGTAGATCTCGATCATACGTCCGTACAAAATGACGGTGATCAAAACGGACATGATCTTCATACAGAAGCTGCAAAACATAGTTTCTATGCCGAGACCAATTAACTCACCTATCTCCATGGTTGACAGCTGCGATGAGAACATCGACTGGATGGTTGCTCCGACATTTAGCGCAGTAGAACCCGTGATCGCAGTGGCGGCTTCATTTACCATGTGACCGCCAACATCAAAGATCGCCATGACGATATCCGAAGTCTTGCTAAGAAGCATTACTGCGATGCAAGCCTTAAAGAGATACCGGAAGAAAAGCGAAGTATCGAATTCATGCATGTTGTTTTTGTCTATGACCATCGTGATCAGCTCATAACATAGCACGTAGGTTATGATGATCCCGGCTATCGGTATGATAACCGTATCTGACAAGGTCTGTATCATAGTGAAAACGCTGGCATTCCATGCGCTCGGGGTCTGACTAACCTCTCCGGCGATAGTGCCTACCTTTGTATTCACATCGGTAAACATTCCTTCGAGGTTAGACATTACCCAGCCTTGCAGCATTTCCTTTATGAGTTCGGTAATCTTCTCAACGATAGTATTCATCTATCGCGAAGTTCTCCTTATGAAAAGAGAGTTGTGAGCTGAGGGATCACCGTCTGGGCGATGATTACGATACCTCCGCCCGCCATCAGCTGCTTAATTCCCTGGCTCTTTGCACCGGGGTTATCATTTCCGTAGCCCTCAAGCAGGTTGATGATTCCCCATACGGCTACACCCGCTCCGATGGCGGTTACGACGGTCTTAAGTGCTGTTACGCTATTAGTAAAAAATCCCATGATAGTTCTTAAAACTGACTTTTCCCAGTCAGTTTTTCCTCCTTCCGATTGTTTGAAAATGTTTACGTTACTTCCGGAAGACATAAAAAAGCCCTGCGTCATCTTCTCTTGTGATAAAATGAACACAGGGTCTGGTTATGCCATTCCCGCTTGGGGCAGATGATGATGTTTGCTTGGTAGGCGCTCATCGTCTGCTTCCTTTATTCAGTTGTGGTGGCTCCGGTATCAGGTTTGCTCTCATGAGTCCGTTTAGCTTTATGCCTATTCAGTTGTCAGGCATCGTCTTCGACGACACCCATTTCGTATGTTTCCACGATCTGACTCTTTTTCATCTTCAGCTTCGTGGATAAAAATGCTTCGACATCAAACAGGTTCGCTTCATCAAAATCCGACAGTTCTTTGTACCGCTTATGCTTTGTTATATCGAATTTGTCTGAGAAGAATGGTCTCACGCCTCTAAGCTGCATGATACATTTCCCGCCGTCCATGACTGCGATCTCATCCTGCGACATCAGTTCTTTCCCCGTTTTCTGATAATTCAAACCGTAGGACGGGGACTGTCCTCTGGTATCCGATGTATTGTAGAGGTCAATGGTCTCTTTACCCAAAATCTCCGACATCTCTTTCAGTGTCGTCTTCTCTTTTCCTCCCAGGAACAGGGTGGTATCACAGTTGCCCTCTATCGTATCGGCATTATCCTTGTAGATTGCTTTCAGCTGACTCTTTGACTGCAAAATAATAGAAGCAGAGATCTCCCTGCTTCGTATCGTCGCGATCAGCTTATCAAATTGTGGTATCTGGCCGATATTGGCAAACTCGTCCAAAAGAAATCTCACATGAACAGGCAGCTTGCCGTTATGCTTATCGTCAGCGCATTCGCATAAAAGATTGAACATCTGCGACTGCATCATCGCCAGTATAAAGTTGAAGGTTCCATCGGTGTCCGACATGATCATAAACAATGCAGTCTTTCTTTCACCGATCTGATCAAGTTCCATTTCGTCGTATTCTGTCAGGTCACGAAGCTCCTTGATATCGAAGGGAGCAAGCCTTGCACCGCAGGAAATCAAAATTGATTTCGCGGTCTTGCCGGCTGCCAGCTTATACTTTTTATATTGCTTTACAGCAAAGTGATCCGGCTCGTCTGCTTCCAGTTCTTCAAAGATCAGATCTATCGCATTTTTGAAGCTCTCATCATCCTCTCTCGTCTCCGACGCATTGATCATATCTATGAGCGTTATGAAGTTTTGTTCCTCTTCCACGCACTCATAAAATATGTATCCAATGTATGCCTGATACAGCAGCTTCTCTGCTTTTACCCAGAAATCCTCGGTGGCCTGTTGTCCCTCGCCTTTGGTGTTTACAATGAGCGTATTCACCAGTTTTAAGATGTCTTTTTCATCGTGAAGATAGGCGAAGGGATTGTAGTGCATAGACTTCTTGAAGTTGATCGTGTTGAGTACCTTGATCTCGTATCCGGCATCATAAAGCATTTGGCCCACTTCGAGCAAAACGGTTCCTTTCGGATCCGTTACCACATATGAAGAATGGAGCTGCATCAGGTTCGGTTTCACAAAAAAGCGAGTCTTACCGGAACCTGATCCACCTATGACCAGGATGTTTTTATTCCTGGCATACTTAGGCCCCTTTGGCTTACCGTTCATGATAAGTCCTTCTGTCTGGGTAAGGATCACGTTATTTTCCGGATCATTCAGATCCATGTAGGGTTCGATATCCTTTGCATTGCCCCACCGGGCGCTACCGTATTCCTCGCCCTTGCGAAACTTCTTTGCATTCTTGCTTTTGAAATATACAACAAGTCGCATGCCAACTCCGAATACCGCTCCGAAGAGCAGATCTGCAAGATTGAAACTTGGCAAGATATTCTCAAAGGCCGGTCCGAGATTGGAAAGACTTCCCATCAGTTTATTGAAAAAGTCCGGTGCTTCCGTCACACGATACGCATATGCCATCTTGTTTCCGAAGTATCCAAAGAGCAGATAGGGGAACACTTTCAAAAGCAGCTTTGTGCCGCCTGCTTTAACAAACTTCTTCGCTACCAATGTCAGTGCCTGATCAATTGGATTACTCTTCACCGATTTCTTTTGCGCCGGTTTCCTCGCACCGCTTTTCTTTGGCTTTGTTCTGCCTTTACCGGTACTCTTTTTGGCGGCAGGCTTTTTTACTTCACTCATAAGCTCTGCCCCCTGTTCTTCTGTCTGGTCTTCTCCCTCTCGCGGTTCTTGTCCATACTCATGGAACGATCGCGGAACTTCTTCAAAACCTGCCTAAACGGTGTGCGTTCCTTCTTTCGGTTATTGCTTGCAATAAACTCCTTAAACGCCATCGTCATCGCATCCTGATCCCTGCTTTTGAAGAAAACGAAATACTTCGGTGGATCAAGCGTCTTGTCCTTTTTCACAGCGTAGTCGATATGATACTTTCTCGCCACGCGGTCGAAGGACTTGATATTGCTCTCGTCCACCTCGATATTTGTCGCCCCGGCATTTTGTTCCATCAGCTGTTTTAACGACTGTTTCCCGTGTTTGAACTGATGTGACTTCTGCTTCTGTGCATCCAAAAACATCTTCATCGCCTTAGCCAGCACATTTGCAGTAAGCTTCCCTGTTCGGATCCCGAGGGATACGACCTTCTGATTTACTTCTTCATGCATCTGTTACTCCTTTCCGGGCATAGCCCTGTATTTGCAGTGGCGTCAGGGAGGCACCACCAGCCTGCGTAAGAATCTTTTCATATTGATCTCCTTAATAATCGTCGTGATACTTTTTCCTGTCTTCCATGAGAGACTCGTATGCTTTGATCACATCTCCTGATCCTTCCACATAATCCATGAATGTGTGCATATCAATGTCACTCTCACCAAAGCCCAATGGCAACAGCCAATCCAGCATTGTAGAGAATTCATCATAGAATCTCTCCTGTTTATACAGGTCAGTCGTAAACTCAAAAAACCGCTGCTTGTGCTCGATGTGACAAGCCTCATTTACGGTCACATCAATGTCTCCACTGGTGAAAATCGCGATATTCAGATATTGACCATATCTTCTCACCGAGAAATATCTGTTAGTGTTTGTGATCTGAATTTGAATCTTGTTGGAGGTTCTCATGTCAATGGAATTCTCCAGCATTTTTGTCATCAGTATTTCATAGCATTTTTCCTTAAAATGCCTTCTGTTCTTTGCATCTTCTCTTGCCTGAGCTGTTTTGCTCAGCTTTTTATCTTCTGCCATCCTTTACCTCCTCACGCGTAATTGTATTGACGAAGAAACTTCGGTTTTTCTTTCAAGAGATTGTTACGCCACAGGATGTCACAGATCACTTCATCATCTACAGCATTAAGCTGAGCGAGAATCGGTATCATGCGCTTTCCACCGCCGTTTCGCCGGAATCTGTGGCATATTTCACTCTCTGTCATTTCAAGCTGCAATCCATCCTCCTTTCCACTTCGGGACCGTAGGTCCTATAGTTCCTTAAACGCAAAAAAGCGCGGATCCAAGATTTCTCTCAAACCCGCGCTTATCGCTGTTCCTTGCAAGTTACTTTATTTCAAAAAATATATCGTATAGAGTTTTGCTTCAAACAATCCATCTACTGGATGTATATCATCCAATAGTAAACACTGGAAAGGGACTGCCCGAACATCTGATAAATGATAGATCTGCTTATTGATATCCCCATCTATATAATATGGGACATCCCGGAATGCCAGGTCTTTTCGATTCATAATGCTGAGCAGATATAATCCGTTTATGATGTGTTTTCCCGACATAGGAAATGCATATGTTTCAGTTCCTTCATATACAAAACGATACCGATCAAGCTCTGCCTCCGGAAATGAAAAGAAGCATGGCACTGTTTCCACAAAGGTTTTGCCTTCATACACCGGCTTAAGCCTTTTGGCATAGGTTATTGCGTTCAGATAGTTGGCATTACGCTCCATCACATTATTCCGCCTGTGGAAACTATCCCCGCGAAGAAGATGATTTTCGGTATAAACATTATTTCTCGTCATATCATTTGCCAGATTTTCATACTCTGCAATTCTCAAAAGATAAACGAGAACCTCCTTCAGCTTTGATTCCGATGTAATCTCCTGTATCGCATCAGGTCTGTAATCTATGTGCTCAAAGGCCAGCGGAGCGCTTCCTTTCTTTATTTCTTTGTCGATCATCCTTCTGATATCTCTTGTTGACTCCATGTTCTCTCCTTCCAACTTCAGGACCGACGGTCCTAAAGTTCACAAAAAAAGAGCAGCTACAAGATTTCTCTCATAACTGCCCTATCGCTGTTTGTTTTCGTCCGGATCTGAACTTCGTTCAGATCTTACCACATAAAACTTGAATTGTGTTCAAGTTTCAAAACTATTTTGAAAAACTCTTAATCTCAAGTAAATCCCTTTCTATATCAACATCTGCATCAATTCCGAGCATATCGAAGATCATTTGTATCGCCAGACCGAGGACTTCAAGCGATCTATTCTCAAGAGTAATACAGATACAGTTTTCATAATCGTCAGATCCCGGATCAGCTATGCGAAACAGTTTTATCCCTGCATTCA
>JGI24710J26742_10001016_pt1 | contig 26114 bp, 23 predicted proteins | sample BioPla2DNA2_FD_26742 | JGI IMG/M metagenome (IMG submission 26742) | reverse complement strand
AAAATCAGACTTTTATAGAGTCTGATTTTTAATAATTTTCTATTTTCAACTTCTAATAAATAATTGAGTCCAATATAAGGTTCCATTATCATCTCTTGCAACACCAACACCAATTTGATTATATGTTGAGTTTAGTATATTTGCTCTGTGACCTTGCGAATTCATCCATGTGTTCATAACATCTTGTGCAGTTCCTTGCCCTTTTGCAATGTTCTCAGCTGCTGCAGTATATTTAATACCAAATGATCTAAGCATTTCAAAAGGTGTTCCATAGGTAGGAGAATTATGGCTAAAATAATTATTTTCTATGAAATCATTTGATTTAATTCTAGCAACACGACTTAGTTCGTTATTTTCGGTTAATGCTGGCACCCCTGCTCTTGCTCTTTCAGTATTGACTAAACTAATTACTTCGCTTTCTAATGTTCTTATTCCATTAGGTGTTGGAGTGCTAGGAGTAGTAGGAGTTACCGAATCAGTTGGAACATTAATTGTTTGCCCCGGGAAAATAAATGATGGATTTGTAATGCTTGGATTAGCGCTGATTAGTTCATTTAATCCAATCCCTTGTTTTCTAGCGATACTCCATAAAGTGTCTCCCGGTAAAACTGTATAAGTAGAACCATTAGAACTAGGAATATTTATTTTTTGTCCCGAAAAGATTAAAGAAGAATTTAAAATTTGTGGATTAGCTGCTATCAAATCGTTTAATTCAACGCCTTGTTTTCTGGCAATACTCCATAAAGTATCTCCTGGTACAACAGTATAAATTGTCATAGTATACCACCTTTCTATCAATTTACATAAATGTACACTATAGTATATGAGTTAACCCATTTTTAGCAATAACTATAATTAGGCAAATAAAAACAAAACTTCATTATTAAGTTTGATTTTTATGTGCTACAATGGTTAATATAGTAATAATGGTTATAATAAGAGAAGGAGATTCTTATGGAAATTAAAATAAAGGAACGTAGTGAGATTGAAGAAAAATACAAATGGGATTTAAAGTTAATGTATGAATCTACTTTAGAATGGGAAAAAGATTTTGAAATTCTAAATGAGAAGGTATCAAAATTTTTAAATTTTAAAGGGAAATTATTAAAAGATTCTAAAACATTATTGCAAGCACTTCAATGTAAAGATGAAATAGGAAGATTGTTCGAAAAATTGTCTTCATACGCAGTTAGGAAAAGTGATGAAGATACAAGGGATAATCAAAGTGACAGGTTGAAAAACAAAATAATTGCTTTAGGTGCTGAAGTATCTGAAAGTACATCTTTTTTTGAACCGGAGTTGATTAAATTAAGTGAAAAAAAGAAAGTCCAGTTTTTAGATGAAAATGATAGTTTGAAAGGTTATGAACATTATTTAAATAATATTATGCGTTTTAAAAACCATACTTTATCTGAAAGTGAAGAGAGAATTCTAGCTAGTGCTAGCGAGATTTTAGAGTCTCCTAGTAGAACGTTTAGTAAATTAAATGATGCTGATATCAAGTTTGGAAATATTACTTTGGAAGATGGTAATATNGTAGAACTTTCNAAAGGAAATTATAATATTTATATTAAATCACATAATAGGGAAGTAAGAAAGCAAGCATTTGAAACCTTATATAAAAGCTATGAAGGTTTAAAAAATACTTTTACATCTACAATTATTGGTGATATAAAAGCAAATTATTTTATCTCAAAAAACAAAAAGTTTGATAGTCCTTTGCAGATGTCACTTTATTCGAATAATATTGATGTAAAGGTTTATGAAAATGTAATAAGTGCTGTAAACAACAATCTAGATAAGATGCACAAATATATCAAAATGAAGAAAGACGTGTTAGGTCTTGAAGAGTTTCATATATATGATATGTATGTTGATTTGATTGAAGAATATGATATTGATTATAAATATGAAGATGCGATAGACCTTATTTTAAAGGCGCTTGAACCACTTGGTGAAGAATATATCAAAAATGTTAAAAAAGCATTTGAANAAAGATGGATTGATGTCTATGAAAATGTAGGAAAAAGATCAGGAGCATATAGTTCNTTTGGATATGACACTCCGCCATTTATCTTACTTAATTACAATGGGAAGTTAGACAGTGTAAGCACNTTAGCTCATGAGTTGGGACATTCTATGCACTCTTATTATGCTGCTTTAAAGCAACCTTATATTTATCATAATTACTCAATCTTTTTAGCTGAAATAGCTTCTAATGTTAACGAGATGCTTCTTAACATGTATATGTTAGAACATTCTTCTAATAAAAAAGAAAAGATGTCTTTGATAAATGATTTTCTTGAAAGTGTAAAAGGATCCATCTATCGCCAAACTATGTTTGCTGAATTTGAAAAAGCAATATATGACATGGAAGGAAACAAACAAACTCTTACTGAGGAAGATTTAAGTAATTTATACTATGAATTAAATAAAAAGTATTATGGTGATGATTTAATATATGATAATGATATAAGGTATGAATGGATGAGGATACCTCATTTCTATTATCAATTTTATGTATATCAATACGCTACAGGGCTTGCGGCATCTTTTTATATAGCTAATGAAATTTTCAATGGTAATGAACAAGTTCGTAATGATTATATAGAATTCCTTGAAAGTGGAAGTAGCGAATACCCTCTTGATTTGCTTAAAAAAATGGGTGTTGATATGACTAAAGAAGAGGCTATGAATAATATTTTAGATTATTTTGATAAAAAAATAGATGAATTTATAATGTTGTCAAAAGAAAACTAAGCAATTTTTAAGCTTAGTTTTTATTTTAGATTAAATAAGTTCTTAAATGCCTTTAATTGTCTTTTTGTATAATATGCTTGCCTATTTACAATCATATCAAATTCTCCGATATATTCTGTGACCTTACTATTGAACCCTTTTTTAAATGTGAATAGACCGTAATAGGGACTTCCTTTATTAAAATCACCAGTAATAGCATTATGATGCGCATATAAATACCCTTTTTTTGAAAATTCATTAATTATAGCCCATTTCATTAAGTGATTACCTGAAAAAGATTTGAATTTTGGATCATAACCATCAATGAGAAAAAAGATTTCTTTATTGTATTTTATAACAGCTGATGTTGCAATTACTACCCCATTTGGATATGTCCTATGAAGATTGGTAGCATTTGCTACATCTTTTTTAAAAATTGCTAGTAATCTGTCTGAGTTAATTTTTTTGTTAACATAGTTACTTTTAGCATTGGGATTATTGCTTGTTTTTATTAATTCAACCAATTCGTTATTTTTCTCTAATTCTTTTTCATATAATCTTTTACTTGTTTTTATGAAGACTGTTGGGTTAATCTTAGCAAAAAAGAGTTCGAACATGTCTTTTTTAGAAAAAATTTCATAGTAGTCTAAATAGTAATTTAATTTTCGTGTATGTTTTTTGGAAATAAAACTATAAAAAAGTTTTAAATCATCTCGCGTTCCTTTGTATATGGTTACGCCTTTTCTATAACTTTTTCTAATTTTGTTTCTCATTTGTTTGCTAAAACCATTAAATACTTTTTCTGATTGAATATCTAGTTTTGTAATTGCATTCCATCTTGGTTTTAAGTTTTCAAAATATAAGTTAAATCCAGTATGCTCATAACCACATCTCTTTAAAAAGGTAATTAAACCTTCATTATTTATACCACCGGGAATGATATTTCCCTCATTATCACGTTCTATATGTATAATAGGTGGATCTATTTTTACACAGACGAATCCTAACCTGCTTAAATAAGATCTAAGTAATTTTGTAAAGTTCATTATCAAATCAGTGTCTTTATAATCAATTAGAAATCCTCTTGGGGCATAGCCGTATTTTAAAGGCCCTGTTTTTTCTTCTACTAAGATAAGAGAAGCGCCAATAATGTTGTGATTATCATCTAATAATCCTACATATAAATCGAAAAAACCATGTTTATTCATCAAACTTCCATACTGACTTGTTTGATAAAAATTATGNTTAATATGATTAAAAGCAAAATTGTCAAAATCCTCTTTTGTAAGTTCAATTATTTGCATAAAAAACACCATTCCTATAACGTATATTATACCAAATTTATGGATAAAAATAAATATAATTTCATTTACACTTATATAAAGATTTAATTTAACAAACTATTTTAAATATAGTATACTAATTGTAGGGGAAGAGTGATAGAGTGACTAATCAAACTAAAGTTTTTATATTAGGCATGGCAAGGAGTGGTTATGAAGCCGCTAAATTATTAGCTAATAAGGGTTACGAAGTAGTGTTAACCGATATTAAAANGGAACAAAANAGTGAACATATAGANGANCTTAAAAGGTTAGGTGTAACTTTAATCTTAGGTGTTGATCAGGATAATTTNCTAGACAGTTCTTTTGGATTGATGGTAAAGAATCCAGGTATTAAAAANGACCACAAGTGTGTAATTAAAGCAATGGAGTTAGGAATACCTGTTATTAACGAAGTAGAACTAGCTTATATGTTTTTTCCAAAGAATATAAAAATAATTGGGGTAACTGGGACTAATGGTAAAACAACTACTACTTCAATTATTTATGAAATATTAAAAAAATCAAAAGACAATGTTCATTTGATGGGAAATATAGGATTTCCTTTATGTTCTTTTGTACCACATGTGAAAGATGGAGATATTTTAATAATAGAAATATCTGATCATCAATTATGTAATATAGATAAATTTAAAACAGATATTTCAATACTTACTAATATATCAGAAGCTCACATTGATTTTCATGGGACATATGAAAAGTATAAAGAAATGAAAAAAAGGATTTTCAATCGTCATACAAAAAAGGATGTTTCAATATTAAATATGTCTAATGAAGAAGGATTAGCGTTGTCTAATGATATAGTATCCACTAAAAAATATTTTTCATCGCAAAATAAAATAGATGAGGGATGTTATATAGATGATAATTATTTGTATTACAACAATGAAAAAATAATATCATTAAATAGTATCAAAATAAAGGGTGTACACAATCATGAGAATATTATGGCAGCTCTTCTTGCTGTAAAAGAGTTTGGAATAGATAATCAAGATATTGTTGAAGTACTTAAAGATTTTAAGGGTGTTGAACATCGTATAGAGTTTGTTTCAAATATTAAGGGAAGAAATGTATATAATGATTCAAAATCAACCAATAACAAGTCAACTATAACAGCTTTAACATCGTTTGATGAACCTACAATATTAATTTTGGGTGGACTAGATAGGGGTCAAAGTTTTGACGAATTAAAAGAATATTTGGGGAATGTAAAAGCAATAATTGCATACGGTGAAACAAAACGGAGGATATTTGATTTTGCTAAAAATGCTGGTATTATTTGTGAAATGACAGAAAATCTGGGTGAAGCGACAAAAAGAGCATATGCTTTATCAGAAGATAAAGATATCATTTTGCTTAGTCCTGCTTGTGCTTCATGGGATCAATTTAAAGATTATGAAGAAAGAGGAGAAGCATTTAAAAGGTATATAAATAATATAGGGAAAGAGGGAAACAATGAGTAAGATTAGAGAAGTAAAAGCAAGGGAAATATTAGATTCTAGAGGAAATCCAACAATTGAGGTGGATGTAATATGTGAGGGTGGAAGTTTTGGACGTAGTAGTGTTCCAAGTGGAGCTTCTACTGGGATCTATGAAGCTTTAGAACTTCGTGATGGCGATGATCGTTATATGGGTAAAGGGGTCTTAAAGGCTGTAGAGAATGTTAACGATATTATAGCTCCAAGATTAATTGGAAGGGAAGTAACAAATCAAAGGGAAATTGATAATCTTTTAATTGAGCTTGATGGTACTGAGAATAAGAGTAATTTAGGTGCGAATGCAATGGTGGGTGTATCCCTATCGTGCTTGAAAGCAGCAGCTGATTATAATAATACGCCGTTATACAAATATCTAGGTGATGGTAAGGAACTACCTATTCCTATGATGAACATTTTAAATGGTGGAGCTCACGCTGATAATAATCTTGATTTTCAAGAATTCATGATAGTTCCTTTAGCGCCTACATTTAAAGAAAGACTTAGAAAAGGTACAGAAGTATTCCATACTTTAAAGAAAGTTTTAAAAGGTAAAGGATATAATACAGCAGTTGGTGATGAAGGTGGTTTTGCACCTAACTTAAAAAGTAATATTGAAGCATTTGATCTAATAATGGAAGCAATAATGCAAGCTGGATATACACCAGGTGTTGATATTTCTCTTGCAATTGATGTTGCGGCTTCACAATTTTATGAAGATGGACAATATAATTTAAAAGGCGAAGGAAAAATTTTTAATACTGATGACATGATTAGTTTCTATGAGGAGCTTGTTACAAAATACCCAATCATATCAATAGAAGATGGTCTTGAGGAAACAGACTTTGAAGCGTTTGGAAAATTAACCGAACGTATTGGTTCTAAAGTACAATTGGTTGGAGATGATTTATTTGTAACAAACGCAAAAATGCTACAAAAGGGAATAGAGGATGGTGTATGTAATGCAATTCTTCTAAAAGTTAACCAAATTGGAACTGTAAGTGAATTGCTTGATACAATAAATCTAGCTAAAGAGAATAACTATAAAACAGTAATTTCACACCGTAGTGGAGAAACAGAAGATACGTTTATAGCTGATTTTGCTGTTGGACTTAATTTAGGTCAAATTAAAACAGGTTCGTTATCTAGAACTGATAGAACATGTAAGTATAATCAGTTGATTCGTATTGAAGAGGGATTAGGCAGCTAAACATTAAAAATTAAATTATGCATTTTTAAAGTGTGGTTGTGTTATTGCGAATTACAAAATTCTTTATTTAAAATGCGTCTCATGCTATAATATATAATACGAGGTGACAAGAATAATGAAATTTAGAATGATTGTTGTTGATGGTAAAAAGGTTAGATTAAATAGATTTATTGATTGGCTTGTTTATATGGTTGGTTACACTTTTATTCTTATCTTAATAACCATAATATTTAACGATACTTTTATTCTCGATAATAGTTATTTTGGTTTTTGGGCCTTTTTAGCTAGTGTAATAATCTATATTTTGAATAAGACAATTAAACCGATAATCTTTTTGTTAACGCTTCCAATAACGGGGCTTACATTGGGCTTATTTTATCCTTTTATAAATGTAATGATTATAAAGATTACTGATTTTATATTAGGAGAACATTTAGAAACAAATGGAATTTTTATTCTTTTCTTTGCTGGTATATTAATATCAGCAATGAACTTTTTATTAGAGAAGATAATAATAGAACCACTTACAAGAAAGGATTGATTGTATGGATAGGTATTTAGTTGATATAGGAATTTTTCAGATCAGTTGGTATTCAGTATTTATATTTTTGGGAATATTTATTGGTGGTGCTTTTTTGTTTAGAGAAGCAAGAAAGTTTAAAATACCCGAGGACTTCCTTTCGAACCTTGTTTTTTGGACTATCATATTTGGTTTAATTGGTGCAAGGCTTTATTTTGTAGCNTTNAATTTTGAACTATATGAGAACAATCTAATAGATATATTTAAAACATGGGAGGGCGGACTTGCTATTCATGGGGGTATCCTCTTTGGTTTTATCTTTATTTTAATATACACTTTAAAATATAAAGTGAAAACATTTAGAATTCTTGATATAGCCGTACCTGGTCTTATAATTGGTCAAGCTATTGGAAGATGGGGAAACTTTATCAATCAAGAAGCTTTTGGTGGCGAAGTAAGTAGAAAATTCCTAGAGAGTTTATTTATACCAGATTTTATAATAGATCGTATGTACATAAGGGGTGCTTATTATCATCCGGCTTTCTTATATGAATCATTGTGGTGTTTAATTGGGTTTATTATCNTACTTTTAATTAGAAAGTTTTATCGTTATTTAAAAANAGGACAACTNACAGGTGTTTATTTCATGTGGTATTCTTTAGGACGATTTTTTATAGAGGGGCTTAGAACAGACAGTTTGATGTTCGAAGGCTTCAAAGTTGCCCAAGTTGTATCTGNCCTATTATTTATAATTGGATTTATTATTGTTGTTTCAAGAGGCAGGGGTTCGAAGTTTGAAAACCTTTACAAAGAGGAGGATAATCTAAATGACATTAAATTTTGATGTAATAGTAATTGGGAGTGGAGCAGCTGGGATGACCGCTGCTATTTATTTAAAACGCGCTAATGTTAATGTGATGATGCTAGATAAAAATGCCCCTGGAGGTCAAATAAACAGAATTGCATTTATTGAAAATTATCCAGGTTTTTCTAATGTTGCAGGATCTGATTTAGCGTATAATATGTTTATGCAAACGCAGGAACTAGGAGTTCCCTATAAATATGGTAATGTTGTTAGTATTAAAGACGAAGGTGANTATAAAGTTGTAAAAACTGAGCAAGAAGAATTTACTTGTAAAAGTGTAATTATTGCAACTGGAAGGAAACCAAAAGAACTTGGTTTAGAAAACGAAAAAAAATTAATAGGCAGAGGTATAAGCTGGTGTGCAATATGTGATGCGACTCTATTTAAAGATAAAGATGTTGTCGTTGTAGGTGGAGGAAACTGTGCTTTAATAGAAAGTCTTTACTTAAGTGATATAGTAAATAGTGTTACGATTGTGCATCGTTCAAGTGAATTTAGAGCTGAAAAAATAATGCAGGATAGAATTTTTAGTAATCCTAAAATAAAAGTTCATTTTAATTCTGTTGTAACAAAGTTAAATATAGCTGATAATAAACTTGAAGGTGTTCAAGTGTTTAATAAAGAAGAAGAAAAAGAGAGCACAATTAATGCTGCTGGTTTGTTTATTTTTATTGGCTTTGAACCATCAACAGAATATGTTAGGGATCTAAACATAGCAACAGATAATAATTATATTGTAGTTGATAACAATATGAGAACAGATACCCCTGGTGTATATGCTTGTGGAGATGTTATTAAAAAGGAATTATATCAAATTACCACATCTGTAGCTGAGGGAAGTATTGCAGCAATGAGTGCAGTAAATGACTTAAAAGAATGATCAATTAGATGGAGCTGATTCGATATGAAAAAAGTAGTTGTATTAGGTGGCGGACATGGTTTGTCAGTTATATTAAAAGGATTAAAACTTTTTCCAATAGATCTTACAGCGGTAGTGGCTGTGTCAGATGACGGATCGTCAACTGGTAGATTAAGAAAGGAATTTAATATTCCTGCTGTTGGTGACTTGCGTAATGTGGTTGTTTCGCTATCTGAATCAGAACCACTATTTGAAAAGCTTTTCCAATATCGTTTTAAAGGGAATAGTGATCTTTCAGGTCATCCTGTTGGAAATCTTTTACTTACTGCACTTGCTGATATTAATGGTAGTTTAACTGAAGCAGTTAAATCTTTTGGAAAAATATTAAATTTAAAAGGTAAGGTTTTACCACTTACAGAGGATGCTGTAACATTGGTTGCTCACACTAAGCAAGGTGAAAAATTAGAAGGCGAGGAACATATTCGTAAGTCTGGAAAAGAAATAGATTATGTTGAATATAAAGAAAAACCATTGGTACTAGATGAAGTGATTAATCAAATATTAGGTGCTGATTTGATTGTCCTTGGTTTGGGAAGTCTTTTTAGTAGTATAATTCCTCATTTAATATGTGATGAAGTAGTTGATGCTATAAGGAAAAGTGATGCAAGGGTATTGTACGTATGCAATGCAATGACAGAACATGGTGAAACAGATAACTTTAAGGTTAGTGATCATATTAAAATATTAAACAAATATTTAAAGGGAAACGTTATAGATGCTGTTTTAGCTAACTCAAAGCATATTGATATTGATGTTCAAGAAAGATATAAAAAGTTAGAACTTAGTAAACCAGTTGAAATCGATCACGAAGAAATAATAAAGACAGATGTGGAATTATTAGAAGATGATCTTATAGTTATTCAAGATCAAATGGTTAGACATGACTCTATGAATACAGCGTTTTGCATTTTTTCATATCTTTTAAAGGAGAGATAACATGTCGTTTTCAATCGAAATAAAAACGGAAATAATAAAGACAGAAAATACTAATTTGGAAAATCTTGCTTTGTTATCGGCTTATTTTCGCCAAAATGCATATGTAGATGAGAAACTTATAAGGGTTCATACAGAAAACGCATCAATATGTAGGTATTTATTTAAAATTATTAAAGAACTATATGATGTTTCAATAAATGTAACTGTAAGAAAAAATTTTAATTTTAGAAAATCAATGTTGTATATAATAGAAGTTAAAGAGAAGAAAGACAACATTTTAAAAGATATATCACTTATTAATGATCAAGGTTATTTCATAAATGTCCCAAAGGAATACATTATAGAAGATGAAGAACTAGAAAAAGCTTATTTGAAGGGAACCTTTTTAGCGAGCGGAAGTGTTAATAATCCAAAAACATCAAGATATCATCTTGAATTTTTGTTAGATGATGCCGAATATGCAGAATTTATAAGTGATTTGCTAAATAAATATGATTTGAATAGTCGTATTATAAAAAGAAAAACAGGTTATATGGTCTATATAAAAGAAGCTGAGAAGATAAGTGATTTTTTAAGAATATTAAAAGCATATAATGGTGTATTATATTTTGAGAATGTAAGAGTTTACCGTGAACAAAAAAATATTACTAATCGTCTTAATAATTGTGAACAGGCAAATATAGAAAAAACAATTAATACAGCTTTAAGTCAAATCGAACACATAAATATAATATCTGATGCAATAGGGTTAGATAATATTGATGAGAGACTTAGTGAAGTAGCACAGTTCCGTATAAAATACCCTGAATCTTCACTCTCAGAACTGAGTGATATTATGAGTCATGAGCTAGGTAAAAGAATAACGAAATCGTGTTTAAACCATCGTTTAAGAAAAATTAAAGAAAAAGCTGAACAACTTGCTGATAAAAATGTATGATATATTTTGAAGTCATTTTTTAGTTGGCTTCTTTTTATTTGTTAAAATTGTGAATTTATATTATGATATTCCATGTAAATCTTTCTTTCTTTGAAATGTGTATTAAAAACATTTCAAAAGAGTGGAATTTTTGATAAAATAGATATATCAGATTAAAATGAGAAGGTATGTGATAATGGTGGGAAAAATTATATCAATTGTTAATCAAAAAGGTGGCGTCGGAAAAACGACGACAAGTATTAATTTATCTTCTTCTTTAGGCCTTTTAGGTAAAACTGTTTTACTTATTGATCTAGATCCTCAAGGAAATGCATCAACAGGGGTAGGTTTTGATAAAGGTGATATTAATAAAAGTGTATATGATGCTTTAATAGGTAAAGCAGANATCACTGATGTTGTATTTAAAACAAAGTTTAAGAATTTATATTTATGCCCTGCTACTATTAATCTTGCTGGTGTTGATATTGAACTGATAGAGAAAAGTAGAACTGAAAAGGACTTTTCTAAAGTGGGTCAATTAAAGAAGTGTTTAGACAAGATTAAGGATTGTTTTGATTATTTAATTATTGATTGCCCACCATCTTTAGGTATTTTGACAACTAATGCTCTAACTGCTTCTGATTCGGTTATTATTCCAGTTCAATGTGAGTTTTTTGCTTTAGAGGGAATAACACAACTCCTTAGTACTATTATGTTAGCTCAAAAGAATTTGAATCCAGACTTAGAAATTGAAGGTGTATTACTTACAATGTTTGATTCAAGAACTAATCTAGGTTTAGAAGTAATTGAAGACATTAGAAGTTTCTTTATGGAAAGGGTATATGATACAATTATTCCAAGATTAATAAGATTGTCAGAAGCCCCATCACATGGCAAGCCTATAGCAGAATATGACTCAACAAGTAAAGGGCACTATGCTTACTTAAATTTAGGAAAGGAAGTGATCATGCGTAATGGAAAATAAAAGAAGAGCTTTAGGAAGAGGTTTGGAACAGTTATTTAATTCAGAGAACCTTGATTTCAATCAATTAGAAACTAGTATTGTAGAAGAGGCAGGAAAAGATGAGATTGTTCAAGTTAATTTAAGTGAACTTAGAAGTAATCCATATCAACCTCGTAAGGTTTTTGATGAAGAGGCATTAAAAGAACTGTCTGCTTCGATAAAAGAGAACGGGGTATTCCAACCAATAATTATTAAAAAAAGTATTAAAGGTTATGAAATTATAGCTGGTGAACGTCGTGTAAAAGCTTCTATTTTGGCAGGTTTAACTACTATTCCTGCAATCGTAAGAGATTTTACAGATGAAGAGATGATGCAAATTGCTTTGCTTGAAAACCTTCAAAGGGAAGATTTGAATGCTATTGAAGAAGCTACTGCATATAAAGCAATGATCGATGCTCTTGGTATAACTCAAGAAGAACTAAGTAAGAAATTAGGGAAAAGTAGAAGTCATGTTACTAATATGCTTGGTTTACTAAGACTTCCTAAAGAAACCCAAGACTTGGTTTTACATGGTAAAATATCGATGGGACACGCAAGGGTGCTTAGTAAACTAAACGATACAGATAAGATTAATGAACTTTCAAAACGTATTGTAAAGGAAGATTTAAGCGTTAGAGCTTTGGAATCAATAGTATATACAAATGATAGTAAATCAAAATCTAAAAAAGTAAAACCAAAAAACAATAAATATACTTATATTGAAGAAATGGTAAAAGATAAGTTAGGTATGAAAGTTGCTATCGACAACAATAAATTTCAAATTTATTTTTCTAATGATGATGAATTAGAAAAGTTATTAAATCTATTGAAAATTAAAATTGATGAATAATAATTTTAACATTGTTAGGAGAAACGATTGTGGAAAAACAATATAAACTAAATTCAAAAGTGATTATGAAGAAACCTCACCCGTGTAAGAGCAATTTGTTTGAAATAACAAGAATGGGTGTTGATATTAAAATCAAATGTATTAATTGTGGTAGAAGTATCATGCTTAGTAAAATTGATTTTGATAAAAAACTTAAGAAAGTTGTGGAGGAGTAGTATGGAAACTTCAACTGAAAAACGATTGTTTGGAAATATAATAACGACCTTTTTAGGACTTACTTTACTTGTTATGATTGTGAGTTTAATCGGTAATCTTTTAGGTTGGCAAGCATCATTTACTAGAATAAATAGTATAACAGGAGAACTTGAAAAATCTGTTATTGCTATATCTAATCTTTTTAGCAGTACAGAAATTCGTGCTATTATAGGAAATGCAATGATTAATTTTGTTACTTTTGCACCATTAGGTTCATTTATAATTGCATTGTTAGGAATTGGCGTTGCTCATAAAACTGAGTATTTAACAGTTGTTTCTACTATTTTTGGTCGCCGTTTAAGTAAATTTTGGTTGACTTTTATTATAGTATTACTTGCAATAATAAGTAATTTTGCTAATGATGTTGGCTATGTACTTCTTATTCCACTTTCTGCTATATTATTTCTTGCAAATAATCGTAATCCTTTAGGTGGTATGATAGCTACATTTGTTGGTGTGTCAGCCGGACAAGGAATAAATTTTTTATTTTCTAGTTTAAGCTATGGTTTAACACCATATACAGAGATGGCAGCTGGATTAACTGATGACACTTATAGTATTGGTAGTTTTAATAATGTGTTTTTCTGTATTGTTGGTGTAATCGTGCTAACTTTCTTAATTACATATATAACTGAAAAAATAGTCGTACCAAGGCTTCCGAAATATAAAAGGGATGAAGAATTTGTTGATGAGGTAGTTATAGCTCGCAAGGAAAGAAGAGGNCTTGTACTTGCTACAATAGGTTCTATAATATTAACTTTATTATATATATATTTACTTATTCCTGGATTACCAGGTTCTGGTTTATTATTAGATAGCAGTGGTAAAACATATATAGAAATGCTTCTTGGTTCAGATTCATTTTTTAGTTCATCTATTGTATTTTTAATTTCGATTAAGTTGTTATTAGCGGGAATTTTATATGGGCTAGGAGCTAAAACAATAAAGGGTAAGAATCAAGTTACTAATTTGATTTATTCTTCATTAAACAACGTAGGGGGTATGCTTGTTTTAATATTTATTGCTTCTCAATTTCTTGCAATATTTAAAAGAAGTAATTTAGGAACTCTTATAACAGCAACACTTATAGATTTGATTAAAGACTTGAATTTTACTTCTATACCACTTATCTTATTAGTTTTAATTTTTATGGGAATATCAAATATATTTCTTTCTTCGTCAATTACTAAATGGGCAATTGCAAGTCCNATTGTAGTACCTTTATTTATGAATGCAAATATGACGGCTGAATTTGCTCAAGCTGTGTTTAGAGTAAGCGAGAGTGCAACTAATATGTTAACACCGCTTTTGGCTTATTCCGTAATATTTATAGGTTACTTAGAAATGTACAATAAAAATGAAAGGCCAATTTCTTTTAGAGATTATTATAAAATGATTTGGCCATATTCTCTTGCAATAATATTATTATGGATATTTATTTTAAGTACTTGGTATATTATTGGTTTACCAATTGGCTTTAATGTTTATCCGACAGTTTAGGAGGAAAATACTATGTCATTAACAGCAGGAATTATCGGATTACCTAATGTNGGAAAATCAACATTATTTAATGCTATAACTAAGAAAAACATTTTAGCTGCTAATTATCCTTTTGCAACAATAGATCCTAATGTGGGAATTGTAACAGTTCCGGATGAGAGGCTTTCTGTTTTACAAGAAATGTACGCTTCGGAAGAAATAATTCCTACATCTTATGAGTTTAGGGATATAGCAGGGTTAGTAAAAGGAGCTTCCTTAGGAGAGGGGCTTGGTAATAAGTTTTTATCTCATATTAGGGAAGTGGATGCTATATGTGAAGTCGTAAGATGTTTTGAGGATGGTGAGATAATACATGTTGAGAATTCTGTAGATCCAAAAAGGGATATTGGAATTATTAATTTAGAACTAGTTTTAGCTGATTTAGAAATAGTTGAAAATAGAATTGGTAAAATTGAAAAGAAGGCTCAAACAACTAAAGAAAAAGACGCTATAGCAGAGCTAGCAGTTTTAACTAAGATAAGGGATGCTTTATCAAAAGATATTCCAGCAAGAGAACTAGAGTATACTGATGAGGAATTACTTATTATTAAATCATTTCATCTTTTAACGATGAAACCACTAATTTATTTAGCTAACATAAGGGAAAGTGATATTGGAAAGCCAAACCCATATGTTGATATCGTAAGGGATATAGCTTCTAAGCAAGGAACATTAGTTATTGAAATGTGTGCTAAGGTTGAATCTGAACTAAGTGAATTAAATGATGATGACAAGGCCTTATTTTTAAGTGAATTAGGTATTGAAGAAAGTGGACTTGATTCTTTAATAAGAGCAACTTATGATCTTTTAGGTTTAGAAACTTTTTTCACTTGTGGTCCTAAAGAAATAAGAGCTTGGACATATACAAAAGGAATGAAAGCTCCAGCTTGTGCTGGAATTATTCATACTGATTTTCAAAGAGGATTTATTAGAGCAGAGGTTACTAGTTATACTGATTTGGTAGCTTGTGGTGGTGAAAAAGAAGCTAGAGAAAAAGGTAAAATGAGACTTGAGGGAAAAGAATATTTGATGCAAGATGGTGATGTTTGTCATTTTAGGTTTAATGTGTGACTAATATTTATTGGAGGGTAAAATGGATTTTATAGAGATAATCAAAGGTTTTTTTCTTGGAATAATTCAAGGAATAACAGAATGGCTTCCAATAAGTAGTACGGGTCATTTAATTATTTTCGAAGATTTACTTAAATTAAATTTGTCTCAAGATTTTATAAACACTTTTTTTGTAGTTATTCAATTTGGATCTATTCTTGCTGTAGTGGTTCTTTTCTTCAATAAATTAAATCCTTTTAAGAAAGATGAAAAAGAACGCAATGAAACAATCAATTTATGGTTCAAAATAGCTGTTGCTACTATACCAGCAGGTATAATTGGACTTTTATTTGAAGATGTTATTGATGAATTGCTATATAATTCAATAACAGTTGCAATTATGCTTATTGTTTATGGTGTATTATTTATTCTTTTAGAAAGTAGAAAAAAAGAACCAAAAACAGTTGATTTGTCAGGAATAACTTTCAAACTTGCATTAGGCATAGGCCTTTTTCAAGTTCTTGCATTAATTCCTGGTACGTCTAGATCAGGAGCTACTATTATTGGTGCTGTTTTTCTTGGGACATCAAGACATGTTGCGTCTGAATTTTCATTTTTCTTAGCAGTTCCAATTATGTTTGTNGCCAGTGCTTACAAATTACTCAAAGTAGGGTTTGCTTTTAGTGGACTTGAGATTGCAGTTTTAGCAATTGGAACCTTAACTGCTTTCTTCATGTCTCTTTGGGCTATACAATTTCTTATAGATTACATTAAGAAACATGATTTTAAATTATTTGGTTATTACCGAATTATAGTTGGCGTGTTAATCTTATTATTATATTGTGTTTTTTGAGAAGGGATATTATATGAATGAATTTAAAGTGTGCGATATATGTGATGCAGTTGACAGTGAATCATTAATTAAGCGTTTGAAGGAAATTGACGGGGACGCAAAGTTTGTTATAGGTTGCCAAGGTTTTTGTGGAATTGGTGCAACAAAGCCATTTGTGATTGTTAACGGTATTCCGATAATTGCGGAAAATGAAGATGAAATCATAGACAAAGTTAAAAAAATGCTATCTAAATAGCATTTTTTACTTTACATTTATTGTAACAGACATTGTATTACATCTGTTTTTTTAGAAAAATGTAGTATAATAATATTAATAATTGAGATGATAAAGTGGGTGGTGATTAGGTGAATTTGATAGACCAGTTGAAATTAAAAGCAAAAAAGAACAAAAGAACAATTGTTTTACCTGAGGGTGAAGATGCAAGAATTATAGAAGCGGCTTCTAGAATAATTAAAGATGATCTTGCAGATATTATTTTGATCGGTAATGAAGTAAAGATCAAAAATATTGCATCAGAATTAAATGTTAATATTAATGGAGCAAAAATTATTGACCCTATCTCGTCATCTAAAAAACAAGAATATGCAGATATTTTATATGAACTTAGAAAACATAAAGGTATGACCCATGAAGAAGCATCTACAAAAATTTTAGAACCAGTTTACTTTGGACTTATGTTAGTTAAAACAGGTCAAGCTGATGGTTTAGTAGGTGGTGCTGTTCATAGCAGTGCTGATTTACTAAGGCCTGCGCTTCAAATAATAAAAGCATCACCATCGTCATCAATCGTTTCTAGTTTCTTTATAATGAAAGTTCCAAACTGTAATTATGGAGATAACGGCTTATTTATCTTTGCTGATTGTGGTCTAGTTGCTCATCCTAATTCTGCTGAATTAGCTGACATAGCAATTCAAACTGCTGATATTTCAAAAGACTTGTGTAACATGGAACCAAAGGTTGCACTTTTATCTTTTTCAACAAAGGGTAGTGCAAAAGATTCAACAATAGATTCGATAAAGGAAACATTGAATATACTCAATTCAAAGAGGCCGGATATTAAAGTGGATGGTGAATTGCAGGTTGATGCTGCAATAGTACCAGAGATAGCCTTAGTAAAAGCGCCAGGTAGTCCTGTTGCGGGGTCTGCTAATGTTTTAATATTCCCTGACATAAACTCAGGAAATATTGGTTATAAATTAGTTGAAAGGCTTGCAAACGCTCAGGCAATAGGCCCTTTATGTTGCGGTTTTGATAAGCCTGTTAATGATTTGTCTAGAGGATGTTCGGTTGATGACATTGTAAAAGCTATTATAATTACTTCCGTTCAAGCTCAAAAGATGGATAAAAAANTATGTGATTAATCACATATATTCAGTGAGGGAAGAGATAATATGCAATTTAAAATAAGGGATCTAGTTCTTGAAAACCAAGTTTGTTTAGCTCCGATGGCTGGCATTTCCAACAGTGCTTTTAGGAGGATTGCAAAAGNGATGGGTTGTGGTCTTGCTTTTGCTGAAATGGTAAGTGATAAAGCAATTGTTTATGATAATGTGAAAACTAGAAAGATGTTACATCTTACGGAAGAAGAAAGACCTGTTGCACAGCAAATATTTGGATGTGACAAGGCGTCTTTTGTTGAGGCTTCTAAGATTGTCTATGAGCAAATGAAACCGGATATAATTGATATAAATATGGGATGNCCAGTTCCAAAAGTAGCTGTTAGAGCACAAGCAGGATCAGCTCTTCTAAAGGACCCACAGAAAGTATATGATATTGTGTCATCCGTAGTTCAAAGTGTTCCTTGCCCTGTCACTGTAAAAATACGTAGCGGTTGGGATAAAAAAAACATCAATGCAACCGAGATAGCTATAGTGTGTGAAAAAGCAGGAGCTAGTGCTATTACTATTCATCCAAGAACAAGATCACAAGGTTATAGTGGTAAAGCAGATTGGAGTATCATAAAGCAAGTAAAGGAGGCTGTATCTATTCCTGTAATAGGTAATGGAGATATCAAAAAGCCAGAGGATGCTAAAAAAATGCTTGAAGAAACTGGGTGTGATGCTATAATGATAGGTAGAGGAGTGCTTGGAAACCCGTGGTTAATTAAACAAACAGTAGATCTACTTAATGGAGAGACGATGAGTCAAGTAATAGAACCGGTTGATAAAATTAATATGCTTCTGAAACATTTATCATATCTTATGGAAACAAAAGCGGAAAAACAAGCTGTATTGGAAATTAGAAGTCATGCGGCATGGTATCTTAAAGGCTTGAGAAGAAGCACTGAAGTAAAAAATGCAATCTTTAAAATGACAGATTCAACAGAAATAATAAATTTGTTAAATAATTATATAAAGGAGTTTGATAGTAATGAATAAAAAACTTATACATGCATCCGCTATAATAGCTATTATTTGGGGGTTAATAAATGTTTTTGTTTTTATTAGTGCACACNTTACAATGTCCTATNTTTATCTTTTAGAAAATGTGCAATGTTATATAATATTACTTCTTATTGCTATAGCCTCATTTATTTTGATTTTTGGTGGAATTATATTACTTCGTTATAAAGACTTAACTGAAGAAGAATTGAAGGAAAAAGAAAAATATATTTTTATATGGTCTATTTATTTTTTAATAGTTTCACCTATAGCAGGGATCTTAGCTTTGATTTCATACTTTTTGATTGATTATAAATGTAAGCCACAAAGAATAAAGGTTGGTTATATTGACGAAATAGTGGAACTTGATGAACTTCGTAAAGAGGGTCTTATAAGTGATAAGGAATTTGAATTAAAGAAAAAGAAAATACTTGATATTTAGTTTTATATAATAAATATATAAACAATATGCTATAATTTTAATAGGAGGTAATTATGAATAAAGTTTTATTAAGAATATCAGGCATTATAGCTTTGGTATTGGGAATAACTTATTGTATTACAATTATAGGTGTTATAGTTGGTGTGCCACTAATTGTAGGTGGTTCAAAGATGATGGGCTATTCAAATTTATCTGATAGTGAAATTTTAGACAGAAAAAATTCTATATTAGGCTGGTCTATATTTTTCTTATTCGTAACTGTAATAGGTGGAGTTTTAGGTCTAATTTATTATTTCTCAATCGAAACGAATCTTTTTAGTAATATAAACATTAATACAAAACCTAGTTATATCCAAGAATTAAGGGAACTTGATGAACTTCGNAAACAAGGTCTTATTAATGAAAAAGAATATGAAGCTAAAAAGAAAAAAATATTGGATATATAATTATTTAAAATAATAGCGACTATAAAAAATGTAGTTGCTTTTTTATTTGTATATCGTTTTTTCTTTACTTTAATTGGTATTTGTTATAAAATGTTATCAGGTGATAAAATGAGAGCACTTACGGAGCAAGAAATAGTAAGAAGAGGCAAGATGGAAGAACTTAAGACTCTAGGGATTGATCCTTTCGGTTCTTCATACAATGTTACATCTAACTCAAAAGATATTAAAGAACAATATGATTCATATACTAACGAAGAATTAGAAAGCAAGGACATTGAAGTTACAGTTGCTGGTCGTATAATGACAAAAAGAGGCAAAGGTAAAGCAGGNTTCATGCATATTCAAGATAAATATGGACAGATTCAAATATATTTAAAAATAGATAATGTTGGTGAAGAACAATATAATTTATTTGATAAAGCTGATTTGGGTGATATTGTAGGTATTAAAGGTAAAGTATTTAGAACACACATGGGAGAGCTTAGTGTTAAGGCATTCGAGTATACCCATCTAGTTAAGGCGCTAAGGCCTTTGCCTGAAAAATATCATGGCTTAGTTGATGTGGAAGAAAGATATAGAAGAAGATATGTTGATTTGATAGTTAATGAAGAAGCAAGAAGAATCGCTTTTTTAAGACCTAAAATTATTCGTACTATTCAAAATTATTTAGATAGTAAGGGTTATGTTGAGGTAGAAACACCAATACTTGGAACAGTACTCGGTGGAGCTACGGCAAGGCCTTTTGTTACACATCATAATACTCTTGATTTAGATATGTATCTTCGTATCGCAACTGAATTACCACTTAAAAGGTTAATTGTAGGTGGTATGGATGCTGTTTATGAGATAGGTAGATTGTTTAGAAATGAAGGAATGGACCGTAATCATAATCCTGAATTCACTACTGTTGAATTATATAAAGCATATAGTGATATGGAAGGTATGATGGATTTAACGGAAGATTTATTTAAATATGTTATTCATCAAACTTTAGGCACGTATACAATTGAATGGCGAAATAATACACTTGATTTCAGTAAACCATGGCCAAGAATTCATATGGTTGATGCTATAAAAGAGACTTGTGGAATAGATTTTTATAAAGAAATTGATTTAGATGAGGCAAAGAAACTTGCTTTAGAACATAATATAGAAGTCGAAAACCACTTTGGTATAGGGCACATCATTAATGCTTTTTTTGAAAAATATGTTGAGGAAACTCTAGTAGGACCATTATTTATATATGGACATCCTATTGAAATAAGTCCTTTAGCTAAGAAGAGTGAAGATGAACGTTTTACAGAACGTTTTGAAATATTTATTTGTGGTGATGAATATGGTAATGCTTATTCTGAATTAAATGATCCAATAGATCAAAAAGAAAGATTTCAAAATCAACTAGCAGAACGTCATCTTGGCAATGAAGAAGCTAATGAAATGGACGAGGATTTCGTTGAATCATTAGAATATGGTATGCCACCTACAGGAGGTCTTGGAATTGGAATAGATAGATTAATTATGCTAATTACTGGCGCACAAAGTATTAGGGAAGTAATTTTATTTCCACATATGAAAGATAAAAAATAAGGAGTGATTTAAATGAAAAACAAAAATTTATGGTTATCACTATTAATAACAATAGGTGTTCTGTTTTTATTAACATGGTTAATACCTTCGACAAGTTATGGTAATGGTGATGAATTAGTATTGGGTACAGTCAATCAAACAGGAATCTGGGATATTTTCTATTATTTGTCAATGTTACCTCTATGGTTTGGACAAAATTTTATATACATCCTAACAATAGGTGTATTCTATGGTGTTATTAATTACACTGGTGCGCTTAGAAATTTAGAAGAAAAAATAGTTTCATTATTAAAAAAGAAAGAAAAAGTATTTTTAATAATTAGTTCTGTTTTATTTACAATAGTTGCAGGCTTTACTGGGATTAGTTTTCCATTAATGCTATTTGTACCATTTGTAGTTGGCATTATTTTATCATTAGGATTTAATAAAGTGACTGCTTTGATGGCTACTATAGTTCCTATTCTAATTGGAACAATGGGAAGTCTAAATTCAACTGTTCTATTTTCGGCAATAAATGGTTATGTTGAAAATGGCTTGTCATTTCCTTGGTTCAAACTTGCTTTGATTTTAACTGGACTTGCAACTGTTATTTTATATTTACATTTCACAGCTAAGATTGCTAAAGGCAAAGCTAAAGAAGAAATTGATGAGGAATTATTATTCATCGAAAAGAAAGATGGATACAAAAAGGCAAAAATATGGCCTGTTATTACAGCATTTAGTNTAATTTTAGGATTTTTAATCTTAGGTATGACACCTTGGAAAGAATTATTTAACACAAATATATTTGAAGAATTTCACGCTAGTGTGACAGAATTAAAAATAGGTNATTTTGCTATTATAGGAAGTTTCCTAGGTACTAGTGTTACAGCTTTTGGTAATTGGGATATCTTCGATGTGACAGCTTTAATTTGGATTATTACAATAGTTTTAATTTTAGTATATAAGATTAAATTGAGAGATGGAATTAAGGCAGCGTACGATGGTATCGTAAAGATGCTTCCTGTAGCTATTATAGTAGTATTGTCTAATATGGCTTTTGTATTTGTTTCTCAATCTGGAATATTAACTACTGTTATTAATTTTCTTGCAAGTTTAACTGAAGGAATAAATGCATTTACTTTTTCATTAGCATCATTTATTGGTGGGGCAGTAGTAAATGAAAGTTACTTAGCAAGTAATGTGACATGGGTTTTCAATAGTATTCTTGGTGAAACATCTGAACTTCCATTATTAATGTTAATTCAACAAGTGATGTATGGTTTTGCTATGTTAGTTGCACCAACAAGTATTTTCTTGTTAGCAGGTTTATCATATTTAGAAGTGGATTACAAAAAATGGCTTAAGAGTACTTGGTTATTGTTACTTATCTTAGGTTCAATTGCACTTATTGTATTAACTTTAGCTATAGCACTATAAAAGATAACAAAAAGAAGAGATCTTTTCGGAAGAAAAATATTTCTTCTTTTTTTGTTGATTAAAAACCAATTATTTTGACCATTATATGCATAGGATATCATGAGAGGAGGAAATACTAGTGTTTGCCAAGTTTAACGAAGAAACTCAAAAAGTATTGGTATTAGCAAAACAAGAAATGAGCGAATTAAAACATCCTTATGTTGGAAGTGAACACTTACTGCTGGCTATTTTAAAAACTGATAATTCAATTAGTAAAAAAATTAAAACATATGGTGTTGAATATAAAAGTTTTAAAGAAAAACTAGTGTCAATTATTGGAATAGGTTCTAAGAAAAGCGAATGGTTTTTATACACGCCGTTATTAAAGAGAGTAATTGAAAATGCCATATCTGATAGTAGGGAAAATAATGATGGTGAGGTAACTGTTGAACATCTTTTTTCTTCACTACTTGAAGAAGGTGAAGGTGTTGCAATTAGAACATTACTTAGTATGAAAGTTGATCTCGATAAATTATATAGTTCCTTTACTAAAAAATTAATTAGCAAGAAAAGGTCTAAAAAGAATCTTTTAATAGAGGAACTTGCGATAGATTTTACTAAAAAAGCTATTAATAATGAGTTTGATCCAGTAATCGGAAGAGAAAATGAAATAAGGAGAGTTTTAGAAATACTTTGTAGAAGGACTAAGAATAATCCTTTACTAATAGGCGATGCAGGAGTCGGTAAGACTGCAATTGTAGAAGAATTAAGTAAAATGATAGCAGAAGGTAATGTCCCGGAGGTTCTAAAAAATAAGCGTATTTTATCCTTAGATATGGCAACAATGGTTGCTGGAACGAAATATCGTGGTGAGTTTGAAGAAAGAATGAAAAAAGTGTTGGTTGAACTTGAAGAGACTGACGACATAATAATATTCATAGATGAGATACACACATTAATTGGCGCAGGTGGCGCAGAAGGAGCAATTGATGCTTCAAACATTTTCAAGCCGGTTTTGGCACGTAATAAAATTAGGTGTATTGGGGCAACTACTACAGCAGAATATAAAAAATATATGGAAAGTGATAGTGCTCTAGATAGAAGGTTTCAAAAGGTCTATGTTGAAGAACCAGATGAAAAAACACTAAAAGAAATTCTCATACGATTAAAGGATGTATACGAAAAATATCATGGTGTCACAATTAAAGAAGAAATAATAGATCTAATTATCGAATTATCAAACAAATATATATATGACAGAAGACAGCCGGACAAAACAATAGATATTATGGACGAGGTCTGTGCCAAGGTGTCACTTGAGGAAACTGATGAAAGTAAAACTCTTTATAAACTTCAAAAAGAACTTGAGAAAGTAAAGAAAAAGAAAAATAATTTGATTGTTGAACAAGATTTCAATAACGCTTGTAAAGTTAGAAAAGAAGAAGAAGAATTGATTAGTAAGATAAATGATATTGAACTTAATTTATCAAACAATAATATTATTAAGGAAGTTCAAAAAGAAGATGTAGCTGATGTAATTCACGAGCGAACTAAAATTCCTGTATATGAACTTTTGAATAAAGATTTCACTATCTTTAAAAAGATTGAAAAAAACCTTAATATGGAAATCGTAGGACAGAAGAAAGCAATCAAGACTTTGCTTGATATAACCAAACGAATAAAATTAGGTTTAAAAGATAAAGGAAAATGCTACTCTTGTTTGTTTTGTGGTCCTTCTGGTGTTGGTAAGACAGCTCTTGCAAAGGCTTATGCACGAGAATTAGTTGGTGAAGAAGGATTGCTTAGATTAGATATGAGTGAATTTACAGAAGCTCATACTGTTAGCAAAATTATTGGAGCTCCTCCAGGGTATATTGGTTATGAAGATAATAAAAATGTTTTGGAATCAATTAGGGATAAGCCGCATTCGGTAATAATTCTAGATGAAATAGATAAGGCTCACCCCGCTGTATTAAATTTATTTTTCCAAATATTAGATGAGGCATGTATTAAGGATTCTAATGATAAATTAATAAGATTTGATAATGTCTTTATTATAATGACAACTAATATTGGTTTTAATAAAAATAGCGTTGGTTTTAATAGTAATGATGAAGAAAATCTCTTTTCAAAACTTAAAAAGCAATTTAGTCCAGAGTTTATGAATCGTATATATAAGGTTATTCCATTTAATAGATTAGAATCAAAGGAGATAAAGAAAATTATTAACACTCATTTTGATATGTTAAAGGAAAGATTTAATAAGGTAGATTTGACACTTGACCATCGTATAATTGATGAGATAGTTGAGTATTCAAATTATAATGATTTTGGCGCAAGAAAGATAGAAAAAATAATAGAGGACAAAATAGAGGGAATTATTATAGATAAAGTGATGCAAGGAGAATCAAAAATTACTATTAAAACAATTAAGGAATATGTATAAAGGTTCAATTTTGATCCTTTTTTCTTTAATAATACAATAGTAAAAAATAAATGGTCTTTATATTAGTGCATATTATATTAACTAAACTCATAATATTAAGTGAAAATATTGCAAAAAAATTATTTTGATGGTATCCTTAAAATAGGAGGAATAATAAATGGGAAATATATTAGATGAAGTTGTTTTATTTTTAGAAGATAATTATGTATATGTTATAGGCGTAGGCCTAATAATTATATTAATGTTAATAGGATTTTTAGCAAGTAGAAAAAAAGGTAGAAAAGTAGCTAAGGAAAATGAAGGAATGGTTAACTTTAACGAAGTTAATACTGGAAATATTAATGATGTAGCAAATACAATTCAAAGCGATGTAATGCAACCAATTGATATTGCTTCATTCCCTCAAAATGAAACTGCTGTTCAGCCTGATGCTCCTCAGTTTGAACAAGCCGCACCTATGGCTGCACCAGAAAATGTTGAACAAAATTTAACACAATCTACTGTTGCGCCAGAACCAATTGTGGCTCCTGAGCATCCAGTAAGTCCGGCTGTATCTGAAGAGGCGTTTTTTACTCCAGTGACTCCAGTTGCATCAGAGGAACCAGTTAATCCTTTTGAACAACCAGTAGCTCCAGTTGCATCAGAGGAACCATTCGATCCTTTTGAACAACCAGTAGCTCCAGTTGCATCAGAGGAACCAAACAATCCTTTTGAACAACCAGTAGCTCCAGTTGCATCAGAGGAACCAAACAATCCTTTTGAACAACCAGTAGCTCCAGTTGCATCAGAGGAACCAATTAATCCTTTTGAACAACCAGTAGCTCCAGTTGCACCAGAGGAACCAATCAATCCTTTTGAACAACCAGTAGCTCCAGTTGCATCAGAGGAACCAACTATAGCTGAAACTCCAATCGTTGATCCTTTTATTAACAATAATGAACCG
>JGI24710J26742_10001013_pt1 | contig 26132 bp, 23 predicted proteins | sample BioPla2DNA2_FD_26742 | JGI IMG/M metagenome (IMG submission 26742) | reverse complement strand
CAGGAAGAATGAAGTAAATAAATAGTAAAAGGAAAGAAATAGCACTTGCACATAGGCAAACAGTACCAATGATGCCGGTGCCTGCAAATAGATTAGATGGAGAGGTATCACCAGCTGATACTGAGCTCATTGCACCGCCAATTGTAAATAATAGGAAGATACCACCTCCGATTGCCCATAAATATGGGAATACAAGCCACCAACCAGTGTGGTTATCATCATGAAGACGTCTTACTGATACAGTTAATGATGCAAGCCAAATCCAGATAACGGCTACTGCATAAACTAATGTACCGATAATTGGAATTATACTTAATATACCTAATACAAGGCCTGCAATAAAACCAAACAGCACAAACCACCAGTACTCAGATCTGAATGCTCTTCTGTTCATGGTAAAACAATCTTTAAATAAACAGGTTTTAACAGCTAAGCTAAGGTTCATATGAGTCCTCTCAATTCAGGATATAGTCGTTATAAAAATATATTATTTATTGAACGACCGGCAAATTATGAGTTGCTCTAATGCAAATAAAACATCACACCTATAACAAAATTGTTATATCTAAGAGATTTTTTCAAGAAGCAATACTTCAAGCAAATTTCAGTTCTTTTCTGTTTTGAAATATCCTATTTTTTTGTTCTAAATTTACTTCATTTTCAATAATTAGTACTTACTAAGGAATATCTAAGTTTTAATTATTAAACTAAAACCATCAAGTGAGGAACACTTGNAAATACAGATTAAGAAATAGTTTTCATAATTACGCATGTANTAAAAGTCACATCATAGTTAAGATTATTTGTTAATTTAGTACGATTCACATACCTCATCTAGTCCCAGACAACCNNCTTAGTCTGGGATTTTTTTTTACCTCTAACTTGCAGCCTTTCTTAAGGAAGCAAATTCCTTTGCATGAGTAAAGTTTTCAAAATACTCATAGAAATTCTTTTTAAACTCATCTACGGAGATCCTGCCTTCTACACATTGTGTGTAAATATCTACAAGATAATAATTGCAATCGCAGCAGGAAATAATCATGATTTTAAAGTCTCTTAACTGATCTTTAACTGATTTGTACTGATAGCAGCGTTCCTGAAATAACTTTTCCATTTTTTGATCTCCTTATGCTTTTGTTGTGTTTATTATATATCCGCGTTTATATAATACAACTATTTTATATATTATTTAATATAATATATTTTTATCCATTAAATCAGATATATAAGCTAAAGTTAACATCGCGCGAACCATACCATGTGTAGTAAGCAGCATAATTGAATCGTTCATATTGTTATACTTGTTCCAGATCAGGTAACAAGTTCTTCTCAGTAACTTAGTTATAACAAATCTTTACTTTTCAAAAATGAAAATGATTATTAACTACTTATTTTGCAGACAGTTTTTTGAATGCATTTTTAAGTCATTAATACTTTTGAATAATTGATTTTTAAAAAGAGAAAATTTTAATAGAATCTGCACCTAGTTTAGGAAATTTTATATTGTTTATCTTATTGAATTATTTAATAATTTTCTTTTTAAAAAATCATAATTAACTCAAATTTTCTGATATAATCAACTCATGTCATTTTTTGGAGATTTTTATGTTGCTTGATGAAGTAAAAGCTACTTTGGCAATGGAAAATTTAACTTTATCTGAAGAACAGGAAAAGCTTTTACAAAGTTATGCTAATGGCGAATGTTCTTTTGAGCAGTTCCAGGAGCTTGTAAACAAACTATTAAAAGAGAATAAGGCTGCTTGAATTTTGGAAGCATCGACTTTTGATGAAGTCTACTGTTACAAAGGCACTGAAGTTCTCGTAAATAATTTTAAAGAGCGTGATCCTAAGATCCTNTCCCAATTAGANAGAATGTACACAGGTGCCAGGATNGTTGATCTTTTAAAAAATCCAATTAAAGGTCAATTTGACCTTAATCATCTCAAAAAAATTCATCACTATATTTTTCAGGATATCTATCCTTGGGCNGGACAACTTAGAAAAGTTAATATTTCAAAACAGATTCTGTTTTGCGATGCNCAGTTCATTGAAAAAGAAATTACAAAAGTCTTTTTAGNTTTAAGAAAAGAGAATTTTTTACAGGATTGTAAAGAAGANGAAATTGCCTCACGTGCAGCTTATTACTTAGGTGAAATCAATGCGATTCACCCTTTCAGAGAAGGTAACGGCAGAGCACAAAGAGAGTTCATCAGAGAATTATTGCTTCCACTTGGTTTTTATGTCAACTACGCTTTAGCTGAGCCAAAGATGATGTTATATGCCTCAATCGATGCCTTCGCCGGTGACTACAATTTAATGACCAGATTATTTGAAACTTGCATTATAAAAAAAGCTAATAACTAACATGAATACAACTACCACTGTTTCTACAGATTTTAAATTACAACTAGGTTCATTCTATGTTGAAGTATGGGGCTGCCAGATGAACGTCTATGACGGCGGCCGAATCAGAGATCTATTAACAGCAGCAGGCTTTTCAGAGGTATCAAGTCCAAAGGATGCTGATATCGTGGTACTTGTTACCTGTGCTGTAAGAGCAAAAGCTGAGGATAAGGTATTTAACCAGATTGCTTCATGGCAGCATACAGGTGATATCACCAAAGACACCGTCGTAGCTTTAGGCGGTTGCGTAGGTTCAGAACTTGCTGAAAAAATTCTGGATTTAAACAAGAGTGTAAATATCATCTTTGGACCAAGAACCATTCATCGTCTGCCTCAAATGATAAGTGAGTTTGCATCAACACATAAACCAGTTGTTGATGTAACNGCAGATGCAATTGACAAGTTTGATTCTCTGCCTGATGCAGGTCCTGTAGGTCCTAGCGCTTTTGTTACNATCATGGAAGGTTGCTCTAANAAATGCACATACTGCATTGTGCCTTACACACGTGGTGAAGAGCAGTCACGTCCATTNCAGGATATTTTAGATGAATGTGTAAACCACATTGCAAACGGCGTGAAGGAAATCCATTTATTAGGTCAGAATGTAAATTCATATCATGGCTTAAATCCTGATGGCTCAATCTGCAACTTCTCTACTCTATTGTATGAGGTAGCAGCAGTTCCTGGTGTTGAGAGAATTCGTTTTACCACCTCAAATCCTATGGACTTTACCGATGACATCATTGAGGCAGTTCAAAAGCTTGATGTAATTTCAGATCAGATCCATGTACCTATTCAGGCAGGCTCAGACAGAATTCTTCAGGCAATGCACCGCCGCTACACAGCAGCGCAGTACATTGAGCTTGTAAACAAGCTTAGAAAGGCAAGACCTAGTGTACATATCTCATCAGACTTTATCGTAGGTTTCCCAGGTGAAACCGATGAAGATTTTGAAGAAACAATGAAAGTGGTAAATGAAGTTAAATTTGACCAGAGCTTCTCTTTTGTTTACTCAATAAGACCTGGTACTCCTGCAGCTTTATTAGATGATCCTATCTCTAAAGAGACCAAGATGGAGCGTCTATACAGATTACAGAAGAGACTTGAAGAAATTGCCTCAGAATACACACAGGCATTCTTAGGAACCACACAGCGCGTTTTAGTTGAAGGTATTTCACGNAAGGATGAGAGTGAACTNAAATCTAGAGCTTCATCAGGTCGTATCGTGGTATTCAAGGGNCCTACCTCATTAGTAGGCCAGATGGTTAATGTAAAGATTACAAGTGTGGTTGCCCACACCTTAAAAGGCGAAATTGTAAATGAATAATATTACTCAGGACTTTATTCTAGAGCCTGACGATAAAGACAGAATTGCCTATTTAGTAGGCCCTGAAGACGAGAATTTAAAACAGCTTGATAAAAGATTGGGCGTTAAAATCAGCTACAGTGCTGCTCACTTCCATGTTGAAGGCACACCTAGTGCTGTTAAAAAGGCTGTAAAACTAATCAAGTCACTTTATGTTGATACTACTCCTTTAAAGGGAAGCAAGAAGCCATCTGAGGTTACACCTGATATGGTTCATCTTGCTATTACAGAAGTAGCTCATTTAGAAGATGATGATACTGATTATGAAAACTCTGACAGAGGCTCTGTAGGAGCTATCTATCAGAAAGCTAACAACTTTAAAACCAAGCGTGGTTTTGTTAAAGCAAGAACATCTAATCAGGCTGATTACATCAGCAAGATTAACGCACATGATGTAAGTTTTGGTATTGGTCCTGCAGGTACCGGTAAAACCTACCTTGCTGTAGCCGCAGCTGTTGATGCTTTAGAGCGTAACGAAATCCGTCGTATCATTCTTACTCGTCCTGCTGTTGAAGCTGGTGAGAAATTAGGCTTTTTACCTGGAGATCTTTCACAAAAGGTTGATCCTTATTTAAGACCTCTATATGACGCATTATTTGAAATGCTAGGTTTTGAAAAGGTTGAAAAGCTCATTGAAAGACAAATCATTGAGATTGCACCTTTAGCTTATATGCGCGGTCGTACTTTAAATGACTCATTTATCATCTTAGATGAGGCGCAGAACACTACAGTTGAGCAGATGAAGATGTTTTTAACCCGTATCGGTTTTAACTCTCATGCAGTAATTACAGGTGATCCAAGCCAGATTGATTTACCAAGAAACGTAAGATCAGGTCTTAAGCACGCAATGGAAGTATTAAAGTCAGTTCAGGAAATTGGCTTTACCTTCTTTGAGGCAAGCGACGTGGTACGTCACCCTGTAGTAGCGGCTATTGTTAATGCATACGATGCCTATGATAAAGCTCAGGNTNTGTTAAAGCAGCAGCGTGAACGTGAAGCTTTAAATCAGGCTGTTGCAGAGNAGAAATAAGATGCAGGTAAATATTGATCTTCAGATTGCAACTGATGAGCCTCTAGAGTCTTATCCTTCTCTTGAGAAGATGGAGTCATGGGTTAAAACAGCTCTAGAAGTTGGCGGTCGCACCAAAGACAGCGAGCTTACCATCCGTATGGTTGACAGTGTTGAAATCCATGCTTTAAATAAAGACTACAGAAATGTGGACAGACCTACAAACATTCTAAGCTTCCCTTTTGAAATGCCTGAGGGTATTGAGGATTTACCATTACTAGGTGATCTTGTAATTTGTAAAGAAGTTTTAGAGCGTGAGTGCAAAGAGCAGAATAAAACTTTAGAAGAGCATTTTTGTCATCTAATCATACATGGCTCCTTACATTTGTTAGGCTATGATCATATTGAAGATAGTGATGCAAAAATTATGGAGCCTTTAGAAATCAAGGCATTAGCTCTACTTGGCTTTAGAAATCCTTACGAGGATGATGAAGAATAATTTTTTTGAACAGTTTTAAAATCATTCACATAAAAAGGAAAAACCATGAACGACTCCCATGAGGAAGACCATAGTTCGTTTCTATCAAGAATTTTTAATATCAAGAATGAACCTTCAAATCAGAATGAACTTGAACAGGTAATTCATGAAGCATCTGAAAATTCAGTTATTGATGAAGAAACCGAGGACATGATCCAGGGTATCTTTGACATCAACAGATTACGCATTTCAGATGTCATGATCCCNAGCTCTGATATTGTTGCTATCAATGTAAACAGCACCTTAGAGGAAGCNGCCAAAATTGTTTATGAACACGGCCACTCAAGATATCCTGTAATCAGTGAGGATAAAGATCATGTTGTGGGTATTCTAATTGCCAAGGATTTAATTCCATATACTACTGGTATCAAGACTTTATCTGATGGTATTAAATCAATTCTGCGTGCACCTATCATTGTTCCTGAGGCAAAGCGAGTTAAAGCAATGCTAAAGGAATTCCAGCAGAACCGTTTCCACATTGCCATTGTGGTTGATGAGTTTGGTGGAGTTTCGGGTCTTGTAACTATCGAAGATATTCTTGAAATCATTGTAGGTGATATCGACGATGAGTACGATACACAGGAAAACGTACAGAATATCGTCAAAAGCAAGGATGATAATTCATTCATTGTAAACGGTCTTACTCCGATTGAAGAGTTTGACGAGTACTTTGAGTCTCAACTCTCAGAGCTTGCTGATGTGGATACCATCGCAGGTCTTACCACCCACATGTTAGGTAAATTCCCTCACGTTGGTGAGACTGTCGATATTGAGAACTTCCATTTTAAAGTACTTGAGGCAAACGAGCGTCGCGTACATTTACTTGAAGTTTCAAAATTAGATAACTAATATTTTTCATAAATAAAGAAAGCACACGCTTTCTTTATTTTATTCAGATGACTTATGCTTAAATTTATCCTGTTTCTCATGAAAATTTTAGAAGGCTCAAATTTGCTTCGCCTTGCTAAAAGCAAATCAGGCCTTACCATAGGTGCAATATTATTAGGTGCTGTTGCATCATTTTCTATTGCACCACTTGAGATCTGGCCATGTATTATCATTGCCTATGTTTTCTTTATGATGCAGCTGTCCTGCCTGAAGACCAAAAAAGGTGTGTTCTTTTTAAGTCTTGTATTCTTTGCATCTAATTCATATTTAAGCTTAACCTGGCTTAACTTTGTGATGGAAGGTTTTGGTGAGCTGCCAGCCTTTCTATCTAATCTTGTGATTGTGCTTTTTAGTATCTTCTATATAGCACTTCCTTATGCAACGCTTAATGTCATCGCCTTTAAGATTNCAGGTAAAAANACTGAAGCATACCTGTGCTTCTTCCTGCCACTTGCCCTGATAGGTGGTGATTTCTATGTAAGTTATGTGCTTACAGGTTTTCCTTGGATTTTACCTGGATACTCCTGCGTAGAAGGCCCTTTAAAGAACTATGCTCCATTAGTTGGTGTTCGCGGTATCAGTGCTTTAATTTATGTAATATCAGGAGCTATTGCGCTTACAGCTCTGCGTAAATTCCTCTATCTGCCACTTGCAGCTGCCATTCTCTTTATCGGTCTTTTTGCTGAAGGTATCAGCTACACAAAAGACTTAGATAAAAAGATTGATGTACTCATGGTTCAGGGTAATATTGAGCAGCAGGTACGTTCCCAATCAAAGAGCACAATTGAGATCTTCTCAATCTACTGGAATGAAACAAAAGATAAGATTAAACAGGATGCACTGATCATCTGGCCTGAATCTGCTCTTCCAATTCCTTTTGAATATCAAAAAGAGTTCTTTTCAAATATAAACGAAGCCTTTAATGATAAAGGAGCAAACCTTATCACGGGTTTATTNTCACTAAAGACTGATGAGCATAAGATTTACAACTCACTTGTTTCTCTTGGAAATGACAAAACCATCGATGAGAGCACTATCTACCATAAACGCGCTCTGGTTCCTTTTGGAGAGATTGTTCCATTTGCAGATCTTTTAAGACCTTTAGGTTCAATCTTTGTAATTCCAAACTCAAGCTTTAATTATGGCGAGAAAGAACAGTCTCCAATTAAAGTCCACGACATGCAGTTTACACCTGCAATCTGCTACGAGGCTATTTTCCCAGAGCTTATTGCCTCTATGGATAATGATAAGACCAACGGCATAGTCATGATTTCAAATGACTCCTGGTTTGGTCCTACCAAGGCACCTGTTCAGCATCTTAATATCGCAAGAATGAGAGCTCTTGAGCTTCAAAAGCCTATGCTTCGTGATACCAACAGCGGTATTACAGCATATATTGATAAATTCGGTGTAGTTCAAAAGACACTGCCATCAGATGTCGAAGGTGCTTTAGAAGTAACCTTTACACCTGCACAAGGTCAGAGCCCATACTCACGTTTTGGAAATATAGGTCTTTTAGTTATAGCTGTACTGCTGCTTAGTGCAGGTATTTATCGTCTGTATAAAAAGGATGATGAACTTGATGAGAAGGTAACTTCTCTTGTAAGGCCATAGTCTGATTTGATTTTGAAAAAAGCCATAACTTAAGTTATGGCTTTTTCGTCTAGCCGTATCGGCCACCGCTTGATTTTCTCATAAAGATAAAGCAAAGAAGCAGCATTAGAGCACAACCTGCAANGCTTAGGATATATCTCCAGTATGGAAGCTCTTCTTGTGACTTGGCGTAGTTATTTACAAAATCAGTTAGGTAACANCCACGAGCTGTACATTTTACCTGTCTTCCAAGATCACCTTGCATATACCAGACGTGCTTAGGGAAATTAGTGGTTACACCATAATCTCTTAATGCATCGTTAGCATTCTTTACAAAGGTGTTTAAGATCCTGTATAGAGCCTTAGGATCGGACTGGAAAGCTTTGATATCAGGATAAGATAAGCCTGGCTCTAAATTTACCACGCCATCTTTAGCATCTAGTTTACCTGCAAATTCAATGCTGTCGATTAAATTTGCATCTTTATCTATATCCAGGCAGATAACAGAGTTTGCAGAGATGGTAGCCTTCTTTCTGACTACAATCTTATCTTTGTGGCCGTTTGAGAAATCAAGCTGACCTGCTTTAATTAAGGTTAACTCATTAACGTAGTTTATGTTACCGTCTGTTGTGGTAAGGTCAATCACACTGTTGCCTACATAGAGTCTGTTAACATCAATATAGCCTTTAATATGGGTATGTCCGCCAAAGGATGATAAATCAAAACTCTTACCAACAATATTTCCTTCAATATTGATGTTGGCTTTATTATCAAATTCATGAGATAAAGCTTTAACCTTACTCTTTGACAGTAATTCCTTTACGCCAAAATTGATTTTGGTTTTCAGGNTCGAAGATAGTTTGTTTCTCTGGCGGTAAACATCAAACTCATCTGCTAAATCAAACTGCAGCTTGCCATCTAGCAATGCTGTATTCTGACTTGTAGCATAAAAAGAGTTGGTCTTTTTATCAAAATATGGTTCCCAGTAGGATACGATGTTTCCTTCTACTTTAGCTTTGTTGTAGAAGTTAATTTTCTGGACATGTGCACTCTCATCTATAAAGATTGCATACTTTTTACCGGCAAGTCGACCTTTGATATTTACCTCTTTTACAAGAGGTCCGCGAATTTCCATTGGAGCATTTACGCTTTGAGCTGTCTTCTTATCAAGAAGACCTTTCATANAGTAGTCATAGGTTCTGACACGCCTGTATGATCCTTGATATTCAGTCATATCAGATAGCGCATTTGATCCAAAGTCAAAGCGCAAAGCCACACCATCATCTGAATTTGCTTCTACACGTCCTGAAATATTCAAAATATTGTCTCTACCATAGGTAAAGGCAACACCTGCTGAATTGATACCATTCTCAATAATAGCTACATTCTTTGGAATAGTAATTTCATTTTCACTACCGTCTACTCTGATACCGACTGATGAAAAGCCGATGCTTGCAATGTTGTCTTCCTGATAAACATCATTGTAGCTTCCGTAGACATGTGTACCGATTGAGGCAGGTACTTTTGAAACCTGATCATTTTTGTAGTCATGTAATACATCTGACCAGGCATAGAAACCTTTGTTAAAATGATATTCACGACGCTTTTCTTTTGAGCCGCTCTGGTAAACACTATTACCGATGAACTCTTTGGTATTGATGTTATAGCCTAAATCCTTTAAGACATTAAGCTCAGCTAAAGTATAAAAGCCATAGTTTACAAATGTGCTGTCTGATAAAACTGTATTTCTAAGCTTAAGATATGGATTGCCATTATTATCGAAAACGACTCCAAGCTTAAAATAGTCGGAGGCAACACCTGATGAATAGGCAAGTTCGGATGTATTAGCGCTGCTATTGTATAAAGAACGGGTATTTGCACCTAAAAAATTTAAATTGCAGTCTTTAAAATCTTTATGCTTTGAGCACTTATCTTCTTTTGATAATGAAGCTAATTTTGTGCCTTCCTTTAGGTAGCTTATATTGTTATCAGAGAATAACGCCTTATCAAAATTTGATAATGGAGCTTTAAATTCTCCATTTACAAGATTTGATCTGAAGCCTAGGATATTGGCAATGCCTCCTAGGAGTTTTGCCGAATATGATTCGTTGATGCCGATTTCTGGTATCTGCTTTAACTGGAATTTAGAGCGGGATAAACCTAGTAACCTATCATAATTGATTTCAATAAGACCGTCGGTTGTTCCTTCAGGAAGCGGGCACTTTTTTTTGATAGCAGCTTCAATATAGCCATAGCCTTTGCATGTTCCGCTTTCATATAACCTGTCATAACCATGTGATGTACGTTTTTTATCGGTATCTACAACCACAGATATGCTGTAGGTTTTTCCATCGGCATAATAGTCTTTTAAAAGATATGAGATTAAAGATAAGGTGTTGATGTCTACATATTCAGAAGAATCACGACCTAGTTTTGATAAATCAGTTGGTGCCTTAAGATTGGCGTGATTGCTTAAAAAAGCTTTTTGAACCTGATCTGGATCGGATAAGGTCTTTAAATTAAAGATTGAATCTTTTAGCCAAAACAGAACCTCAGGACCTGGTCTTGCATTTAGCAATTCATATAAAGAGCCTTTGGCTCTGCCAAAACGCGGATCAATATATGCCGAATCAATAGATTCAGTTGCATATACCTGCCCTGTGAAAAACAGGGCCTGCAAACAAATTGCTAATGTTAGTTTCTTCATTAGTCGCTTTAATCAAACTCTACTGGGTTTAATAATACAGGACGACCGCTTCTCTCATGAAGAGCTCGTTCTAAAATGTCTTTATTGATACGTGGATCCTTAAAGAATTCTAGCTGAGCATTTGTAAAGGTAAAAGGTACTTTCTCATCAAAATTATCAAATTCTGACTGAGTTCTCGAAAGTGGCTGATGAACCTCAATGTATAAATCACCATTTGGCTCTTCGCAGTACTTGATTGGTACATTGATAAACTCAACACGGGTGCCTACAGGAACCTTATAGAATAACTGCTCGTTGTCATCGTTACGTAAACGCACGCAACCGTGACTTACACGAAGACCGATACCAAAGTCTGCATTGGTGCCATGAATTGCATACAGTCTACCAACGTACAAGGCAAAAAGNCCCATTGGGTTATCAGGGCCTGCAGGAAACACAGCTGGNAGATACTCGCCAGCTGCTGCATACTCCGCTCTAGTGCTAGCTGTAGGAGTCCANGTAGGATTTGCCCTTTTACGTTCAACCTTGGTTACCCAGGCAATAGGTGTACCCTTGCCTAACTGACCGATACCGATTGGATAAACTTCAACATTTCCGCCGTTATAGTAGTACAGACGCATTTCAGCTGAGTTTACAATAATACCTTCATGTACGGTATCTGGCAGAATCAGTTTTGTAGGAATAATCAAACTTACGCCCTTAACAGGAACGATAGGATCAACCTCAGGATTTGCCTCAATCATATTAGACAGACCTAAATGATATTCTGCTGCCACATATTCTAATGTGGTGGTGCCTTGTGTGTCGACCTTGTAAACGTGTTCTTCACCGACTACGCGGTTGCCGTTTAATGGATAGATGTTAGTTGAATGTGCCACTTGTACAGAGGCTGCAAGTGCTAATACAAAAGCTAGCTTTTTAAACATACTATAACTTCACTTAAATGAAACGATTAACTCTTAATTCTGAATTACCATATTGTACTATTTTTATAAACGCTTTGCGCAAAAGATTGCTTTGCACAAACAAAAAGATACATTTTTTCGCATAGTAAAAATCAAGAATTCAGTTAACTAAAGTCAAAAGAAAATAAAAGTTCTCCTTTTCTTTTAACTTACTGTTTTGCTTTAAGTTTTTATCTTCAGTTACAAGAGCATTTTTCTTTAGTGCTTTTCATATCATGTATCTTCATTTTGCAGATACCCGCGTATAGGCTTTATCAATTTGATTGAATTGTGCTTTTATAAATTTATTTTTAGAGACTACTTATCAAAAGTTAGCATATTTGTGGCAAAATAATAAGATTATTTTTGATATAAAGTTGTACAAGTTTTATAAGTTTTTTTTCGGAGCAATGACAATGTCTGCAGAAAAAGTTGCATACAATCCCCAAGAAATTGAGCCTCAGGTGCAAAAATACTGGGAAGACAACCAAACCTTCCATGCAACAGAAGATAAGAACAAAGAGAAATATTATTGCTTAGTTATGTTCCCATACCCATCTGGACGTTTACACATGGGGCACGTTCGTAACTATACTATCGGCGACGTAATTGCTCGTTTCAACCGTTTATTAGGTAAGAATGTTTTAGCTCCTATTGGTTGGGATGCTTTTGGTATGCCNGCTGAAAATGCTGCTATTAAGAATAACAAGCAGCCAGGCGACTGGACATACTCAAATATCGGTTACATGAAGAATCAGTTAAAGTCTTTAGGACTTTCTTATGACTGGGCACGTGAGGTTGCAACCTGCCGTCCTGAGTACTATAAGTGGGAACAAAAGTTCTTTGGCGAGTTATACAAGAAAGGTCTTGTTTACAAGAAGGTTTCAACCGTTAACTGGTGTCCTGTTGACCACACCGTGCTTGCAAATGAGCAGGTTGAAGACAGCTGCTGCTGGCGCTGCGGTACAAAGGTTGAACTTCGTGAAATTCCTCAGTGGTACTTAAAGATCACTGCTTATGCAGAGGAATTATTAAAGGATATCGATTTACTTGAAGGCTGGCCAGAGCGTGTACGCACCATGCAGAGCAACTGGATTGGTCGTTCTGAAGGTCTGAACATTACTTTCAAAGTAGCAGACAGCAACGATACATTCACTGTATATACCACTCGTCCTGATACCTTCATGGGTATTACCTATATTTCAATTGCAGCAAATCACCCACTTGTTAAGAAGTGCTGTGAAACCAATCCTGAACTAGACGCTTTCTGCAAGGAATGCCGTACTCAGAAATTTGCTGAGGCTGATATTGCTACCATGGAAAAGAAGGGTATGGCAACCGGCTTATACGCTATCCACCCTATCAATGGCCGCAAGGTTCCTATTTATGCAGCTAACTTCGTAATCATGGATTACGGTACCGGTGCTGTTATGTCAGTTCCAGGTCACGATCAGAGAGATTATGAGTTTGCAAAGAAATACGGTATCGATATTATCCCTGTAATCAAAGAGTCAAAAGAATCAGGTGATCCAGACCTTTCAAAGCAGGCCTTCACAGAGCACGGTATTGCATGCCACTCAGGTGAATTTGACGGNATGAACTTTGAAGAGGCCTTCAAAGCTATTGCAGACAAGTTAGAGGCGATGGGCTGTGCTGANCGTAAGGTAAACTACAGACTACGTGACTGGTGTATTTCACGTCAGCGTTACTGGGGTGCTCCAATCCCTATGCTGACCATCNATGAGACCGGTGAGCTAGTTCCTGAGAAGGATGAGAATCTACCAGTTGAGTTACCATCAAATGTTAAGATTGACGGTGTTGTATCTCCATTAAAGACTGATGAAAGCTGGTACAAGACCACTTATGAAGGCAAGAGTGCTACTCGTGAGACTGATACTTTTGATACCTTCATGGAGTCATCATGGTACTTTGCACGTTACTGCTCTCCACGTGATGAGAAAGAAATGTTTGATAAGGATGCTGCTAACTACTGGTTACCAGTTGATCAGTATATCGGCGGTATTGAGCATGCTGTTCTTCACCTACTATACTCACGTTTCTTCTTCAAGTTACTACGTGACGCTGGCATGGTAAAACATGACGAGCCATTCAAGCGTCTTCTATGCCAGGGCATGGTACTTGCTGATGCTTACTACTACCTTGACGAAAACGGTACCAAGCAGTGGGTTAACCCATTAGATGTATTCCCTACTCGTGACGATAAGGGTAACATCATCAGCGCTGTTGATAAGGACGGTCATGAGCTTCACCACGCAGGCATGATTAAGATGTCTAAGTCAAAGGCTAACGGTATCGATCCTGAAGATATGGTTAAGATGTATGGTGCTGATACCGTACGTCTGTTCATGATGTTCGCATCTCCTGCTGAACTTACCCTAGAGTGGAGACAGTCTGGTGTTGAAGGTTCACAGCGTTTCCTACGTAAGTTATGGTCACAGGTACAGGATCTGGTAGCAGCTGGTAAGCCATGCGCTTTAGATAAGGCTGCTCTAACTCCTGAACTACGTAAACTACGTCATGAGTTACACACCACCATCGAGAAGGTTACCGATGATATCGGTCGTCGTCAGACTTTCAATACAGCAATTGCCGCTATCATGGAATTACTGAACGTTGCAGCTAAGTACAATGCTACCGATGCTCAGTCTCTAGCTGTTCGTTATGAAGTATACAATGCTGTTGTTGTAATGCTATACCCTATCGTTCCACACATCTGCTTCAAGTTATGGTCAGTATTAGGCAACGATACTAAGATTGATACCGAGACCTGGCCTGCAGTTGATAAGGATGCTCTACAAGAAGATGAAATCACTGTAGTAGTTCAGATCAACGGTAAGGTTCGCGCTCGTATGAACATCGACCCTAAGCTAGATGAGGAGAGCGTAATCGCTATGGCTCTTGCAGCTCCTGAGGTAACTAAGTTTACTGAAGGCAAGCAGATCAAGAAGACCATCTACGTTAAGGGTAGATTAGTAAACATCGTAGCAATCTAATTGGATATTTAAGGACGGTTTTATGAAGCTCAAGCTTGTTATTGTTGGTGTGTTACTGCTCGGACTTACTTCCTGCGGTTTTCACTTTCCAAATCAGAACAGGCTTGGTGCTAGTTTAACCGAGATAAATGTCTCAGGAAGTTACCATTCTAAGTTCTACAGACTGGTAGTTCAGAAGCTACAGGTTAGAGGTGTAAAGGTATACTATCAGAACCAGGATAATCGTAATTTCGTGGCTAAAGATGGTATTCCTTCCCTCGTTATTTCATCACCTTCCTACAGTTTTCCTATCGCATCTATTAACTCAAAGGAAAGTGCTCTTGAATATAATATGGTTGTAAAAACCACCGCTACCCTAATTATTCCTAACCACAACCGTCCTATCGTCATGAGAAACGGTTTAACCCGCACTACCCTAAATAAAGCCGAAAACTCCCTGGCATCTGAAAACGAGCGTCAGATTATGCTCAACGAGTGCTATGAGGAACTGGCAAATCAGATGGTAATGCGTATTAACTACCTAGGTAAACAGACCGATCCTGATTCACCTAGTGTAAAACCAGCTGAGCTTCTTCTTGCAAAGGATGAAGACAACAATGACATCTACATTGACAATACCCAGTCAATGACCTTAATTGATGCTCTTCAGGCTCAGGATTCTGCTCAAAAGGCCGCAGCAAAAAGCGTGACCTTGCAGGAATTAAACAACGGAAATAGAATTTTAAATAATAACAGAACTTATAATTTACCTAAGGTCGAGCCTAAATTACAGCACTCAGCTCCTGATTTGGTCGACGAAGAAGGTAACATTAAGAACAATTAGTTTTTATTAAAAACAAGGTTTCGTCATGGCACTAGCTCCTGTATATATCTTTTCAAGTGATGATCCATTCTTAAAAAAAGAACAGTGCGACATCATTTTAGCTAAAGCTAAGCAGGAACTGCCACAAGCTGATTTTCTACTCTTTACTGCAGCCGATTTTGGTACTGCAGGTAAAGCAAATCTATCAAGATTAGAAGGCGAACTTATCGATCCTGGCCTTTTTGGCGGTGACAGGATCATTAAGATTTATCTTGATAAACTAAACGCTATCGCCTTGCAGGTACTTCATCTTTTAGCTTACAGATCAAGACCTGGTGTGGTAGTTGTTGTAGAGCTATCCCGTATCAATAAGTCTCTTATCAATCAGCCTCCAAAACCATGTAAGCCTGAGTTAAAGGCAAAAGGCGCCGATGGTAAGGCTAAAGAGGTATTCTCCTACTTAGCTAATATCAATGCCCAGGTGTCTGTACTTTATCCTCCATCAGGTCCTGAATTTACAAACTGGATTGTAAATCAGGCAAATCTGCCAAAATATCAGCTGCAGCTTGAAAGAGATGCTCTTGATTATTTAACTCTATCCTGTGATGGCAACCTGGTGGCAGTTGATCAGTTCTTTGAAATTGTAAAAATGAGCACAAAAGAGAATAAGGTAACATTAGATCTTGCAAAAGAATACCTAACTCAAAGCTCACGCTACTCTCCTTATGAGTTTATTGAAGCTGTTTTAGCTCCTAACTCAAGTCGCGCTCTTAACGTTTTAAATGCGCTTAGCACCACAGAGTCTAATAAAACCTCTTTATATCAGTCCATCGCTTTTGCCTTTGATGATGTATTAAAAGCAATTAAGGATACAAGAAAAAATAAAGAGATTTTAGGCGCTAGAGTCAGCTACCAGACTAAAGCTCAGTATTTTAGGGCATATAAAATTGCAATTCCAAGCACTATAGATTACATCATTTTTGCTGCCCGTAATATGCCAGAGCAGTTTCTTGATTATCTTGTAAGTGAGCTTGCAAAAGTAAGTATCGCTCTGCAGCAGTTTGATAATTCAAAGGCTCTAATCTCTCTTCAAAATATGGCCGTTAGCGTTCAGTATTCTGCAATTCAAAATTTTGTGGAGCTTTAAATGCGTATCGGTATTTTTGGAGGATCATTTAATCCTGTCCATACAGATCACATAGCCTTATGTGAGTACGTAAAAAAAACTCTTCAATTAGATAAAGTGCTTTTAATTCCAAACGGACAGCCTCCTCATAAAAATTCCTGTCATATAAGCTTTAATGACAGACTATCTATGATTAGAGTTTCTGATTTTAAAAATCTTCCATATGTTGAGATTAGTCTTATTGAAAGTGATGAGAGTGTAAACCACTACAGTCTTGATACCTTAAAAGTTCTAAAAGAGCTTTATAAGGATGATGATCTTTTCTTTTGTATGGGACTAGATTCATTAAACTATTTAGATAAATGGCATCAGGGTTTATCCTTAATCGATTATGCAAGTCTTGTGGTTACAGGTCGTGTAGGATTTAAAGTTTCTGATGCCAATCCTCCTGTCTTAGAGTTTCTAAAAAATAATGCTCTTTATAAGAATGATCCTGACTTTTCTAGTAAAATTGCAGCAAAAAAAAATTACTGCATTCTTTTAGAAAAAGAATTCAACTCTATAAGCTCAAGTGCAGTTCGTAACGAATTTAAAGCTTTATACGATAACCATAAACTAAGTGATAAAAGCTATGATGTTTTTATGGCTGATGATGGTTATCCCTTATGTAAACAGTATTTAAACAGTGAAGTTATTAAGTACATCTTAGAACACCATTTATATAGTATTTAGGAATGAACCTTGAATAAACAAGATTTAATCGAAAAATGCATCAAGACTTTAGAAGATNCTAAAGCCCATGATTTAGTAAATATTGAAGTAGGTGCTAACTCAAGTTTAGCTGACAACATGCTAATCTGTACAGGTACTTCAAATCGCCACGTAAGTGCNATTGCAGGTAGGCTTGTAGATAACCTCTATAAGGATGGCTTAAAGAATATCAAAACCAGCGGCGAGCAGGTTGGTGAATGGGTGATTGTAGACACCGGTGAGGTGATGGTTCACATCATGCAGGATGAAGTTCGTCATCGCTATGAACTAGACGATTTATATCGCTGTATTGCTGCCGGCGGCATTGAATAATGAATATCATTATCTTGGCTGTAGGGACAAAAATGCCTTCCTGGGTAACTGAGGCTTTTGAGGATTACCAGAAGCGTTTTCCTCAAGAGATGAAGCTTGAACTTCAGGAAATCTCCCCAGTTAAAAGAAACGGTAAAAACTCAGATAACAAGGCTAAAGAGCAGGAAGCTAAGCTTATCCTTGAAGCCTTGCCTAAAAAAGGCTATATCATTGCTTTAGATGAACGAGGCAAACAGTACACTTCTTTTGAACTGTCTGAAAAAGTAGGTAGCTGGCAATCTTTAGGTATGGACGTGGTTCTGATTGTCGGTGGTCCTAACGGACTTACTGATGAAGTAAGAAACAAGGCAAGTGAATTGTGGTCACTTTCAAAGCTTACACTGCCTCATCCTTTAGTGAGAGTGTTCCTTGCAGAAACCATTTATCGAGGTTACAGCATTTATGCAAATCTGCCATATCACCGTGCTTAGTGATGAATTCTACAAAATTGCATAAATTCATATAAATGGTTAGTTTTTTAATAATTTTCTAGTTAATATAATTAACTTAAGATTATTTTTGCAAAAATTATAAATATAGAGTTTTAAAGTTGTTTTTCAATCGCAAAAAAAAGCGTAAAGACCGCTTACTTTTTAGCATGAAAAGCGCAAAGCATAGTTCTTCAAAATCAAAAGCTAATGACAACAATAGAAACGAAGAACTTGAGACCGCTGTTTTTCATTCAAGAGTCATAATTTGTGTGGGTATCTCCATCTTAATGGTGATTATCCTCTTTTGTAATTTGTATTACTTGCAGATTATTTCCTATCACGATTATCAGACCCGCTCAAATCAGAACAGAATCAAGGTTGTTCCTGTAGTACCACCTCGCGGCATTATTTATGATAGAAATCATGTGGTATTAGCAGAAAACTCCCCTGTTTATCACCTGGTGTTATTCCCAAACAAACAGATTAACACCGAGCAGTCTATTCGTGAGTTAAACAAGCTGTTAACCCTCTCTTTACGTGAGAAGGATATCAAGCGCATCATGTTTGAGTCCCGCACCAGAAAACGCTTTACAGGTGTTGAACTCTCAAACTTCCTCTCTGAAGAGCAGATTGCAACCTTTGCTGTTAACTCCTACAGATATCCTAATGCTCAGGTAGTGGCAAATCTAAAGCGCTATTACCCTTTTGCTGATATAACTACCCACGCTACAGGTTATGTATCAAGAATCAACCAGAACGACGTAAAGCTTCTTGAAGAGCAGGGTAAGCTTGATAACTACGAAGGCTCAACCGAAATCGGTAAGCTTGGTATTGAAAAATACTATGAGGATTATCTGCACGGTGTAACCGGCTACTCAAAAGTTGAGGTAAACAGCCATGGTCAGGTTGTAAGAACACTAAGCTATCTTCCACCAGAGCCAGGCCGTGATTTAACTCTAACCATCGATATCCGCCTGCAGTATCATGTTCAGGAAGTGCTTGGAAAAATGAAAGGTGCAGTAGTTGCCATCGATCCTACAAATGGTGAGATCCTGGCTATGTACTCAAATCCAAGTTACGATCCTAACCCATTTGTTCGCGGTATTCGCTCAAGTGAATACAACAGACTTTTAAATAACCCAAATCACCCTCTAATCAATCGTGCAACACAAGGTGGCTATGCTCCTGCATCCACCGTAAAACCACTGATGTGTGTAATGGGTTTAAATGAAAAACTGATCACTGTAAACGGCTCATTCTTTGGTCCTCCATACTTTAAGCTTCCTGGCTCTTCTCACCAGTTCCGTGACTGGAGAGCATGGGGCCACGGCTGGATGGATTTATACAGAGCAATTGAGATTTCAGCTGATACCTATTTCTATGATTTAGCCTATAGAGCAGGTATTAACCGCATTCACGATTATCTTGACAGGTTCGGTTTCGGTAAAAAAACCGGTATTGACCTGTCTGAAGAATCATTAGGCATCAATCCTAGCAGAGAATGGAAGCGCAGCCGCTTCCGTCAGGCATGGCATCTAGGTGACACTGTGCCTATCGGTATCGGTCAAGGTTATTGGACCTCTACTTTAATGCAGCTTGCTAAAGCACATTCAACCCTTGCAAACTATGGTGTGACTACTACTCCTCATCTTTTAAAGGAGGTTACAGACCCTCTGACTCAGAATAGAACCCCTTATGAGCAGAAAGAGCCTATTGACAGCCTTAAGGTTACCGATCCTAAATACTATGAAGCCTGCCGTATCGGTATGTACCTTGTAGTAAACGGTCCTGAAGGAACCGGAAGACGTGCCTTCTTTGGCGCTAAATACAAGGCAGCAGGNAAATCAGGCACTGCTCAGGTGGTATCAATCAAGCANGGTGAGAAATACAATGCCTCAAAGCTAAAGCTTGAGCATCGTGATAATGCNCTTTTCGTAGCGTATGCCCCATTTAAGAAACCAAGAATTCTGGTTGCTGTTATTCTTGAGAATGAGGGCGGNGGCTCTACAAAGGCTGCTCCTGTTGCAAGATCAATCATTGATAAATATTTGTTAGATCTATATCCAAACGGCTATATGGGCGATCCTGAGCCTCAGATTGTTAAGTTTGGTATGGGCGGAACGGTAATACTACAATAATATGAATACACAAGAAAAAATTACCTTAGGCCAAGTAAATTCTAATAAAGTACAAGGCACATTCTTTTCAAGACATCATGTGGATTTACCTTTGATGTTCGGTCTTTTCTTGGCTTTGTGCTTCTCTTTATTCGTGCTTTATTCTGCATCAGGTCAGGAGCCTGATATGCTAGTGCGCCAGATTTCAAGAACAGGAGGCGCTTTCCTTCTGATGATTGCTGTAGCCCAGATCCCTCCTCGCTATTTTGCTAAATCATCTATCTATCTGTATCTTATAGGTCTAGTGCTTTTAATTTTAGTAGAGCTTTTTGGTGATATTTCAAAAGGTGCTCAGCGCTGGCTTAATTTAGGTATCATCAGAATTCAGCCATCAGAGATTTNTAAAGTTGTAATGCCTTTATGTGTTGCTACATTCTTAGCTCGCGGCAACCTGCCACCAAAACTTATCAACACTATAGGCGCTTTTATTATTGTAGGAATTCCTACTATTCTTATTTTGCATCAGCCTGATCTCGGTACCGCATCATTAGTTGCAGTAGCTGGCTTTATCTGTATTTTTATTGCAGGTCTATCCTGGTGGTGGATTATAATTGGTGCAGGATGCGCTGGCGCTGCCCTTCCTCTTTTATGGAACTTTGTGCTGCACGATTATCAGAAACAGCGTGTCTTTACCCTTTTAGATCCTAGCTCTGACCCATTAGGTGCAGGCTATCACATCATTCAGTCAAAGATTGCCATTGGCTCTGGCGGTTTGTATGGTAAAGGATGGCTGCAAGGCTCGCAGTCTCAGCTTGATTTTTTACCTGAGCCTCATACAGATTTTATTTTCGCGGTGTTATCAGAGGAAACAGGTCTTATAGGCTTTATCATTCTGATGAGCTTATACTGCTTTATCATCGGTCGNTGCGTTTATATTACCTTAAATACTAAAGAGAACTTTGAGAGGATTCTATGCGGAAGCTTTACCTTTACTTTCATGTTCTATGTATTTGTTAATATCGGTATGGTGTCAGGTATTCTGCCTGTAGTAGGTGTGCCACTGCCACTTATCAGCTATGGTGGTACCGCTATGATCACCATAACTATATGTTTTGGCATAATAATGTCTATCCATACTCACAAAAAGACAAACTTCTTTAGAAAAGACTAAGCCTTACCTATGTGGTAACATGCTAAGATTAAGGTATATTTAAAGATAAATTATAAAAGGGCTTAAGGCATAAATACTAAACTATGAAATTAAGTAAATTAACTCCGATTGTGTTATCACTTGCTCTATTTAGCGCAAGTGCATTTGCAAAGAATCCAATTCCAAATAACATTAACGAATTGGCTTCCTATGCAAAGGTATCTCCAGCTTCTCTTCAGAGCGCTATTGAAGAAGCTGTTTATCAGCAGAAGATCATCGATGCCATCACCCGTCCAGGTGAAGCAAAGCCATGGTGGCAGTACCGTAAGATCTTTATTACCCTGCCACGTGTACAGGCTGCTGTAAAATTCTATTTTGAAAACGAGAAAACTCTTTTAAAGGCACAGGAAGAATATGGCGTGCCTTATGAGATTATTCTTGCAATCATTGGTGTTGAAACCTTTTATGGTAAGAATATGGGCTCATTTAGAGTAATTGATGCTCTATATACCCTAGGCTTTAACTACCCTAAGCGTGAAGCTTATTTCTCAAAAGAGTTTGCCCGTTTCGTGTCTTTAGCAGAGCGTGAAAACTGGAACTACGATGACATCAAAGGCTCTTATGCCGGTGCCATGGGTTTAGGCCAGTTTATGCCATCAGCTTATCTTGATTATGCTGTAGACTATGACAATGACGGTCATGTAAATCTGTTTTCAAATAAAGCAGATGCTATTGGCTCTGTAGCAAACTATATTTTGGGTCACGGCTGGGCGACAAATCGCGGTATTTTATACCCNGTCCATATTCACAACGCCGATGCCAAGGCTTTAATGGATCGCGGCTGGGAGCTTAGCGTCGACGAGCTTTATGCATCCGGTGCCACCACCAAGGTTAATTTAAGTAAAGATCAGTATGTGCGCCTTTTTGCTTTCGATCTTGAAAACGGCAGCAAGAGCTATGCTGTTGGCTTAAACAATTTCAAGACAATTATGCGTTACAACACTTCTCCATTGTATGCACGCGCAGTATACGAACTGTCTGAGTACATTGCTATGAATGTTGATAAAATTAAGAAGGAACGCGGTATTAAAGTACCTCACAGGAGCAAATTGCCTTAATGAAAAAGTTAGTTTTTTTACTGGGAATTATTAGCATTGCAGCTTTAACTCTTACAGGTTGTTCCTCCTCATCTACTCATGGTGCTAGCGCAGGTGGTGGCTATACCTATGGTACAGGTCCTAATAAGACTAGACCTTATCCTCAATCGGCCCCTGTATCACTATCTGGCATAGGTGGAGCAAAGCCTGTTTATGAAAACCAGAGAACAGGTGGCTGCAACAAGGATTATCATCTCTTAGGTAAAGACTATATGATCTGGAACGGCACTGATTCCTATATTGAAGAAGGTATAGCCTCATGGTACGGTCCAGGCTTTAATGGTAAAAAAACATCCAATGGAGAGATTTATAATCAGAAAGGCTTTACTGCAGCTCATAAGAATTTACCATTACCTTCATATCTTAAGGTTACTAACCTTAGAAATGGAAAGTCGGTTATCGTTCGTGTAAACGATCGTGGTCCTTTTGTGGGTACCCGTATTATTGATTTGTCAGAAGGCTCTGCCCGTGCCATCGATATGATAGGTACAGGTACTTCAAAAGTACGTATTGAGCTTATCAAGGTAAATCGTAACGGTACTTATGCAAATGCAGTGGGTATGCCATCTGGCTACAACATCGCACCAAGCTCTAACTATGCAAAAGCTACAACACCTGCTGTTACAAAANTTAACAATTCCAATGCAAGCACCATCTTTAGAGCCAGCCACAAGGGCGAGAGCTACATTCAGCTAGTTGCATGTAATTCAGATACCCTTGCTATGAAAGTTAAAAATGATGCTTCTGGAAAAACTCAATATCCTGTAATCATTGCAAAAGATGGTTATGTTAATCGTGTGCTTGTAGGTCCTTTAAGCGAGAATGTCGCAAGAAGTGCCCTAAACACCCTAAAAAACAAAGGATATACTGACTGTTTTGTTAAAAGGTTTTAAAATATATTAAATAATACAAAGAGATATTAAGTATTAAGGACTAAAAATGTTACTTAAGAGATCAGTAAATATTGCACTGACAGCTTTATGCCTTACAGCTGCTTTACCATCTTACAGTGAAGATATTCCAAACCCATTTGCCCAGNCTAANGCAAATCAGGGTGCACCTGTTGATGCACAACANGCTCAGGGCAGTGCTCCTGCTCCTATCGTAGTTCCAGCTCCTCCAGTATTTGAAGCTCAGTCATGGGTTCTTATGGATTACTATACNGGTCGTGTGATCTGCGATCAGAATCCTCATGAGAAGATCTGGCCTGCATCATTAACCAAGATGATGACAGCATATGTTATCGGTATGGAGCTTAAAGCAGGTCGTCTACATATGGATGACGATGTGGTTATCACTGAAGAAGCTTGGTCAAAGAAATACACTGACTCCTCAAAGATGTTTATTGAGGTTGGTAAAACCATTAAGGTGGGCGATCTTGTTCGCGGTATTATCATTCAGTCAGGTAACGATGCCTGTGTAGCTATGGCAATTCACTTAGCCGGCACTCAGGAAGGTTTCGTGTCAGTAATGAACAACTATGCAGCTCAGTTAGGTTTAAAGAATACCCATTTTTCTAACGTGCATGGTCTATTTGATGAGTTAAACTACTCAACTGCATATGATATGGCATTATTAGGAAGAGCTGTTATTCGTGATCTTCCAAATGAATACCCTATCTACTCTCAGAAGGAATTCAAATTCAACGGTATCAAGCAGTTAAACCGTAACCGTCTTCTATGGGATAAGACCNTGAATGTTGACGGTATCAAGACCGGTCATTTATCACAGGTTGGCTACAACCTTGTAGCTTCTGCAACCAATTCTGAGGGTATGAGATTAGTTTCTTCAGTTATCGGCTGTAAGTCAGAAAGATTACGTAGTGACTACAACAAAGCATTATTAANCTACGGCTTTAGATATTTCCAGCTTTACACACCTGTAAAAGCTAACACCACTCTGCTTACACGTGATGTTCGTCTAGGTGANAAGGATACTGTTGATCTTGCTATNGCACAGAATCTGAANACCCTGATCCCACGCGGCAGACAGAACGATATCAAAGTAGGTTATAGACTTTCTAGAAGCACCTTCAAAGCTCCTATTAAAAAGGGTGAAAAGCTAGGTGTTATTGAGGTTAAACTTGAGGATAAGGTAATTGCCTCAACTCCTTTAGTTTCTAAAGAAGACATCGGTGAAGGCGGATTCTTTGGCTGTCTATGGGATAAAGTTATGCTGATGTTCAGCTCTGATGACGAAGTTAATACTGATGAGGCTAAGTAATTAGGAGCAGGACATGGATACACAATACGAAAAGCTACAAAAACTAATTAAATACCCTTCAGTAGTAGAGTTTAGAGTAATCGTTGATGCTGATGTGGGTAATTCTATCGGTCAGATAAAAGAGGTAATCAACGGTATTGAAAAAGGTGGTATGCGAGAAATTACCGCCCCTCCAAGAAAAAGTGCTAAGGGCAATTATGTATCCTATACAATTCCTGTAAAGGTTACCTGTGCCCACAATCTAAAGCTCATTTACGAGAAGGTTGGAGCTATTACCTGCGTTAAGCACATTCTTTAGGAGAATAAAGTGTCATATCAGGACCAAAACGACTTGAAATTCTCATCTGACCTGTCCCGCTTTTTAAAAGCAATAGGTTATTTGTTTTTTATTTTCCTTTTAGTAGGCGTTTTGTTCATCACCCTAGGATGCTTTAGGATCTCAAGTTATGCTTTTAAAACTTATGAGAGTATCGACAAGATCCCTTATAACCATGTAGGTGTGCTTTTTGGAACATCACCATTAGACTCTAATGGAGAGCCTAACGATTATTTTAATTATCGTATCATGGCAGCATCTCAGCTTTTTAAAGCCGGCAAGGTGGACTACATTTTAGTCTCCGGTGACAATCAGCATCATTCCTACAATGAGCCTCGTTTTATGCGCAAGGCTTTAGTAAAGGCTGGAGTTCCATCTGACNGAATAGTTTTTGATTTTGCAGGTATCCGTACACTAGACAGCGTNGTTCGCGCAAGAAAGGTTTTCCTGCAGCAGTCTGTTACNTTTATCTCTCAGGATTTCCAGAACGAAAGAGCTCTGTTTATTGCTGACCACAATGATTTAAAAGCAGTGGGCTTTAATGCTTTAAAGCCAGCTAGAAGCTTTTTTAACCGTGTAGGGATCCGCGAGTTCTTTGCACGAATCGTCTGCGTCTTTGATGTTTATGTTTTAGATACTCAGCCAAAGTTCTTAGGTAAGCCAGAGTCTATTGGTAAATCATCAATGCCAAAGGAATTATCTAATAAGCCAAAGCGTATGACATCAGCTATCAAACGGCTGACAGATAACGCTAAGATTGTTAGAGAAAATCAGCTTATCGCTAAGTATGAGCCTTTAGCAAAGAAACCATCTGATAATGCCTTTATTCTAAAGAGCAATCTAGAGCGACTTGCTAGACTTGCAGCTTTGCGCGATGAAGAGGCAGCTGCAAGCAACAATCAGCTTGAAGAGCTTCTCAATGAGCAGCAGGAACTGGCCCTTGAAAAAGCTTCAGAAACCGCATCAGAGAGCCTCAATGCAGGTAATAACAATACCTACATCGATCCTAGCTCTGATCCTGCTTTAGTTGAAAATAAGCCTGCCACTACCACCCAAAAGAAAGTGGTAAATAAGCGTAACTACGCTCCTGATCCTTGGGATTAATTTTCAAATGAAAGGCGCTTCTAGTATGGACCCAGAAATTGATCACTTAAGTTTCTAGGTCATACTAACAGAATTTAAGGCTTGTTTCCTAAAATTAATTGGAGACAGGCCTTTTAACCTTT
>JGI24710J26742_10001011_pt1 | contig 26146 bp, 16 predicted proteins | sample BioPla2DNA2_FD_26742 | JGI IMG/M metagenome (IMG submission 26742) | reverse complement strand
CACTGCAAAAGTGAGGCTAAACTTATTAAGTTAATGATGCTATAAGTCTACAACATCCCCACATATATGTCAACAAATATCGTATACTGCCATTTTAAACTAAATAAAGTATTTAGCTTGAAAATTATCGTGAGTAATCGAAAACACGAATGGATTCAATTATTACAGGCTCTGCCGGAATTCCGTTATCCTCATCAATAAGCTCTACCCCTGCCACCGCGTCAAGTACATCATATCCTTCATATACCTGGCCAAATACGGTATGACTTTCAAATAGCCAGGGCGTACCGCCTTTCTTACCATAGTTCTCTATGGCCTTACTGTTAAACTCAACATTATACATTAGTTCGATCCTAGCAAGAGTAGCCTGATCATAGGTGTTATCTGACTGCACAATAAAGAACTGGCTACCATTGGTATTAGGACCGGAATTAGCCATGCAAAGTGCACCACGGTATGGGTGCAGATTTTCATCAAACTCGTCCTCAAAATCCTCTCCCCATATGCTTTCTCCACCGGTACCGGTTCCGTTAGGGTCACCTCCCTGAATCATAAAATCATCAATAATCCTATGGAAGGTAAGTCCATCATAATAACCGTTCCTAGCATGGGTAATAAAATTCTCTACTGCTTTCGGTGCTTCTTTCTTAAAGAACTTAACATATATGGAGCCATAGCCCTGTATATTTATTTCAGCGACGGTTTCGCCTTCCTTTGGCTCTTTAAACTGCTTATCTGCTTTACTGCAGCCCATCATCATAAAGACANAGACAGTCATAATAAATATCAAAAGTACTCTTTTCATTTATTTCTCCTCCGTATTGTTTATTCATTATTTAATCTTTACCATGATATAAGCATTGATATTTTGATATTCACTGGTATCCCATATTTCGTAGCTTAGGGTTTTAACTACAATATAAAGAACTACGTTATCATTCTCACTAATAAATTCCGCCTCGTCCCTTGAAATATCACCAAAACGCGGTTCCCTGTCCATAAATCTTTCAAAAATACTGTCTAAGGAATATCTGATAAGCTCGTTATCCTGACCATCCCTAAGAACAATATCACCTATCCCGTTCTCGCCCTCCTGCTTTATGGAATAGCCATCGTATTCCAAGTAGGTAATCTCAGAGGATGAACGCTGATCGACTCTATATAAGTCAGCCTCAACAAAGATATCATAGTCCGATATATCTATCGGTGTCCATTGGGCTAAAAAAAGCCTCCATGAATCCGGCATCTCTGTTTCAGGAATATTGCCAAACTGATTAAATCCGAATGTCTTCTGAAAATCATAATTTTCATAATAATCATGAAGCCAGTTTATATCCTTAAGATAATCCATTCTGCTTAAGTATCTGACCGAATTAATAATTATCTGCTTATCCTCATCTGCAATATTCGCATTAGGCACAATCTTATCATCTTTAAGCATTTCATTCTTTTCCAGAACATTCGATAAACGATTTATCTGATTATATTTACTTATCGTAAATGCATCTGTCGGCGGAAGAATTGAAATCAATGACAGAGCAATAAGGATGGGAGCAATTACATTGTTCTTATGATTTGGTCTAATACTAAATATAAATGCAGATACAGTAGCAAAGATACCGAACATAATCACATAATATCTACCGCTGGTTATTCCCAGTTCTCCAATCTTGAGTGATGAGGATATTGTCTGAAACAATACAACCGGAATCATTACCTTAGGAAATATTTTTATAAAATATACTGCCGGCTTGCTGCGTATTACCGAGGCCAGTAAATATACTACAATAACCGTTATAGAAAAGGTAACCAATAACGGCTCCATCAGATTATCCTTCCAAAAGTCGCCTGTTATATTCATTATGACATATAGTAAAAGTATAACAGTGAAAATAGCAGTAATAGGAATGATAATATATGAAATTAATCCTTCTAAGAACTTCGAGGGTCTGATAGCATTACTAACCTGCTGCGTAAATTCATCATCAATATCCACACTATCATCCGTATTTAAATCATTGCCACTATCTGCTTCTGTCTTTTCTTTATTCTTAGAGCATTTAGGATATATAGGGATTAATGACAGAAAATGAATAGGAGCATATACATATCCAATAATATTACCGACATGGGCATAGGCTTCTGAGTCTATGTTTACAATAAGCATATCAATTGCCATTATAATCAGAGCCATACCTAAAAACAGTACCGTGGAATATAAAGCCACAGTAAAGAACGACTTAAATATCACCATGAAGCTTTCGCTAAATCCAAATCTGGATCTTATGGATGGTATCCATATAAACCCAATGAGAATAATAAATAACAGAACAGTTGTCTTTACCGCATGCTCCGAACTGAAATTCTTAATCCAGAATTCCACAGTCAGATAGTAAAGTATTGCTCCTATAACTGCAGTACCTGCAAAAATTAATCTTATCAACCTGCCGTGGCAGAACCGTTCATATATTATCTGCAGCACCATAAATAAAACGGCACCTAATGCAAAAGTAAATAGTAACTTAGCTAAATCATCTATATCATTTGTGCTTATGCTATACGATGTAAATANTGCTGAAAGCAAAAAAAACATTATAGTAATCGGATATCGATTTATCGTAGAGGTAAAACCCCTTAGGGCAGTTTTTAACTTGTCTTTTTTCCTCATAATGCACCTCCTTTGATAAAGTATATCATATCAGTTATACTGTGCCAATATACAAATATATAACCTCATAAAACCACGATAATAACAAATTTTGCTGTGGCTTTATGAGGCCGTATAAATTCTATGCTTTAATTATATAATATTACTCTTTCTCTAATATATTGTCTCTTCCAACGGGTAATATAATTGCTAATATAATTCCCGCTATGGCTGCTAACGCAAGTCCGGATATGCTTACCGTATCACTGATAGGTATGCTGTCACATCCGATTCCTAATACAAATATTACCGCTGCAATCATAAGATTTCTGCTGTTTCCGAAATTAAGTCTGGAATTAACAAGAATACGTACTCCTACCGATGAAATCATACCGTATAGAACAATACTTATTCCTCCGGTTACAGGTGTCGGAATACTGGTAACAAGACCACCGAACTTACCTATAATACCTAATACCACAGCAATTACGGCAGCTATACGAATTACGAAAGGATCATAGTTTTTGGTTACGGCAAGTACGCCTGTATTCTCACTGTAAGTGGTATTAGCAGGTCCTCCCAGTAATCCTGCCCATGCAGTTGCTATACCGTCGCCCAGAAGTGTTCTATGTACTCCCGGATCATCCATAAAGTTCTTGCCGCAGACAGCACCGTTAGTAGTTATATCTCCAATATGCTCTATTAATGTAACCAAAGCTATTGGAGCAATAGCCAAAATCGCATCCAATTCAAAGGTTGGTAATAAGAATACCTGCGCTCTGATATTTTCATCCAATAGTGAGATAAAGTTTGCATTTCTGACAGGCGAAAAATCTACAAGTCCAAGAGGTATGCATACAATATATCCGACTACTATTGCAAATAATATCGGCATGAGGTTATATATACCTTTGGCGAATACCGAAATCCCGATACAAACAGCAAGCACAATAACCGTAACCAGAACAGCTTTTAAGCTAAACACACTCTCACCAGCCTCGTTGGGAAGATAAAATGCACTATTTATTGCAACTCCGCTCAATCTTAATCCAATAACAACAATAATCGGTCCTGTAACGATTGGAGGTAAAAGTTTATTAACCTTTTCATATCCCAGAAGNTTTATAAGGATTGCAAAAAGTACGTAGACCAATCCTGCAACAATGATAGCGCCTTTAACGGCTGCCAGTTTAGGCATGAAATCAGCATCCCCTATTCTTGAATCACCTAATACAGCCATGATTCCAACCATAAAAGCAAAACTTGAACCCAAAAAAACAGGAACCTTCTTTTTTGTTATCAAGTGAAATAACAAGGTTCCTGTTCCTGCACAAAATAGTGTAATTGATGTATCTAGCCCTGTCAATGCGGGTACCAATACCGTAGCACCAAACATAGCCAATACATGCTGTAGACCAAGTATGATTTTTTTGTGTAGTGATGATTTCTCTCCCATATCTTTCTCCTTTGAAATTTTTTTAACCTTATCTATAATACTGTATTTTGGTAAATAAATCAAGAGTTAAATAAAAATTATTCCTCTTACAAAAAAACCGGGGTGGATAAGATTATCCTTCCCCGGTTTTTAATTAGATTATATAGTCATACCATCCAAATCAGCTTTCCTTCGCTTATTCGGAAAAACTATAGGAATATATATTTTAGTATAAATAATACTGCCAAGACATACATTAGAACGCTTATCTTCTTCTCTTTAGCTTTTCCTGTTACTAAGTTGATTATTACATATGAGATAATTCCAACAGCGATACCCTCAGAAATACTATACATAAAAGGCATAGCAATTAAGCAGAGAAATGCGGGTATTGCTTCTGACATATCTGCAAAATCAATCTTAAGTATTGATCCTAACATATAGAAGCCTACAACGATAAGTGCAGGTGCTGTCGCAAATGCAGGAATCGCAAGGAAAATGGGAGATAAAAATACCGAGAGACCAAATAACACAGCCACAACAATTGATGTCAGACCGGTTCTTCCTCCTTCGGATACTCCGGTAGCACTCTCTACATAGGTTGTTACTGTAGATGTACCAAGAGAAGCTCCGGCTACTGTTCCCACCGCATCTGCCATAAGTGCTCCTTTAATTCGGGGCAGCTTGCCATCCTTGTCCAACATATCGGATTTTGAAGCAACACCTATTAAAGTGCCGAGTGTATCAAATACGTCAACAAATAAGAAAGCAAATACTACCACTACGAAGTCAAGAGAGAGAATATTTGAAAAATCCATCTTGAAAGCTACATCACCGATTGCTGATAACTGTAATCCACCTGAAAAATCAGGGAACATGGAATAGAAACCGGCAGCCGGATCTACAACATAAAGTCCTGTAACCTCACATATGATTCCAAGAATCCATGTTGCAAGGATACCAAGCAAAATTCCGCCCTTAACCTTTTTGATTAGCAGTATTGATGTAATAATAACGCCAACGATTGCCAGAATAACACTTACATTTGCGGTTTGTGTTACGCCCTCAGCATGGAATGAATGGAATTGAACTAATGTAGCAGGATTGCCCTCAACAATTCCTCCATTCTGCAGACCAATAAATGCAATAAACAAACCGATTCCACCGCCTACGGCAAGCTTTAAGGTCATAGGGATAGAATTAAATATGGCTTCACGCACATTCGTCAAGGAAAGTATAATAAAGATTATACCTTCGATAAATACTGCTGCCAAAGCAACCTTCCATGAATAACCCATGGTCAGCACTACAGTATAAGCAAAATATGCATTCAATCCCATTCCCGGAGCCAATGCAAACGGATAGTTGGCTAAAAGTGCCATTAATAAAGTAGCAAGACATGAGGCTATAGCTGTTGCTAAGAATACTCCGCTGGGATTCATCCTGGCCGAACCCTCAAGTCCAAGAATGTCATTAAAAGCAGTCATGGTACTTGGATTTACAGCAAGTATATACGCCATGGTCATAAATGTCGTTAATCCTGCCAGTACNTCTGTTCTTACATTTGTCTTGTTTTCCTTCAACTTGAAAAATCTCTCTAACATATGCTTCCTCCCACGTAACCTTATATTTAATTATTTATTACTAAATAATTGTAGCAAATGCGATTCAAATTTACAAGAACAGCACTTATTATAATTATTAATAATATTTATTAAGATTCGTTTTCTTCTTCCTTAGCATTGTCCTCAATTACCTTCTGCTGAACATCCGACGGAGCTTGCTCGTATCTTGAGAATTCATAAGAATATTCACCTATACCGCCCGTCATGGAGCGAAGATCGGTAGAATATCCATGTAACTCAGACAGAGGAATGTCAGCAACGATTTCCTGCTTACCGTTCACAGGATTCATACCTAATACACGGCCACGTCTTTTATTGAGATCACCCATTATATCACCGGTGAATTTGTCAGGAACAACCACCTTCAGGGATACAATCGGCTCTAAGAGAACGGGGGAAGCCTCCATAAAGCCCTGCTTGAAAGCTAATATGGTAGCCAGTCTAAACGCCATCTCTGAGGAGTCTACCGGATGATAGGATCCGTCCACCAATGTAGCCTTAATACCTACGACAGGATAACCGGCCAAGGGACCCTTAAGAACACTGTCTGCAATTCCCTTTTCTACTGCAGGGAAATAGTTCTTAGGTACAGCGCCGCCAAATATCTTTTCCTCAAATACATATGCAGTCTCCAGATCGCCGGATGGCTCGAATTCCATGGCAACATCACCATATTGTCCGTGTCCGCCTGACTGCTTCTTATGTTTACCACGTACGCTTGACTTTTTACGGATAGTCTCACGATATGGCACTCTTGGCTTCATAACTTCAATTTCAACCTTATATTTTGAGAAAAGCTTANTTACTGCCACATCAATATGCTGCTCACCTATACCGTAAAGAAGTGTCTGTCTGTTCTCGGTATCATTTACAACCTTTAAGGTTAAATCCTCATCCATCAGTTTGGCAAGAGCCTGTGATACCTTATCATCGTCTCCCTTATTCTTTGTCTTATAGCGAACATAGGTATAAGGAGTCGATAACTCTATGGGATCATACTGAATCGGATTTGCCTTTGTTGACAATGTATCGCCTGTGACAGTTTCGGAAAGCTTACCAAGTGCACCGATATCTCCGGCGTGTAATTCGCTTACCTCCATCTGCTCCTTTCCGCGAAGGACATAAATCTTATTAGCCTTCTCATCCGTATCTTTATTGGTATTGTACAGAGGCGTATCGTTCTTTAATACGCCGGAGCACACCTTAAACAATGAAAATTTACCGATAAACGGGTCAGCAATGGTCTTAAATACTCTTGCTGAAAAAGGCTTACTGGCATCATAATTACCTTCAAAGACTTCACCGGNATTGACATTCTTACCTGAAATTGTCTTCTTGGTAGGGTCAGGGAAGTATTTCTCAATAGCCTGCATAAGCATTGTGGTTCCCTGTGCATTTATGCCTGAACCTATAAGAACCGGAACAACAGAACCATCTATTACATTAGTTCGAAGTGCTTGGGAAATTTCTTGTTGTGTAAATTCTTCGCCGCTAAAATACTTGTCCATTAATTCTTCATTGGTTTCAGCTACTGCCTCAAGTAGAATTTCTCTGAACTTCGAAAGATTTTCCATCACATATTCAGGGATTTCACATTCTTCATAATTACTGCCTGTTGTAAATTTTCTTCCTGCCATCTTTACAACATTTACAAAACCTACGAACTTCTCATTCTCTCTAATCGGCACATGGAACGGTGCAATCTTATTACCATACAGCTCTACAAGCTGATCAACCACTTCACNAAAGCTGGCATTATCAACATCCATATCTGTAACAAAAAACAATCTGGGTAAATTATACTTTTCACAATATTCCCATGCCTTTATAGTGCCTACCTCGACACCGGATTTGGCAGAGACAACTATAACCGCTGCATCGGCTGCAGCCATTGCTTCTTCAACTTCACCCACAAAGTCAAAATATCCGGGTGTGTCCAAAAAGTTAATTTTAATGTCTTCATATTCAATCGGTACTAAAGTTGTACTTATGGAGAATAACCTTTTCTGCTCTTCTTTATCATAATCACTGATTGTATTCCCCTCTTCAACCTTACCTTGACGCTTAATGATTCCTGTTGAGTACGCCATGGCTTCGACCAGAGTGGTCTTGCCACAGCTTCCGTGGCCTAACAAAACAACATTGCGGATTTTTTCCGAAGTATAAACCTTCATACCATTTTCCTCCATTACATTATTTAGTAAGTAGTCGAGTAATAAACAAGTCATTGTTCTTACCCAGCTTTACCTCTTTGTCTATTTTACTAAATTAAATCAATGATTACAATAGCTATGTGGAATAATTCACAAAATCTTTGTTTAANGCGTTAAACCGTAACGCTTTAAACACTTACAGTATTGACATTAATTTTAATAAAGAGTATAATCGGTTGCAAACACAATTTACCGGTACCAGGTACCGACATAAAAGGAGTAATAAAATGATTATTGTAATGAAGCCAAGGGCTAAACAAGAATCGATAGAACGAATAAAATCACTTATAGAAGAAAGAGGCTTATATGCACACATATCAGCCGGACACGAGGTTACAATCATCGGAGTTGTGGGTGATAAGGCCAAGCTTATGGATCAGAATCTGGAGATCTATGAAGAAGTGGACAAAATTGTTGCTGTCACCGAAAGCTACAAGCTTGCCAACAGAAAATTTCACCCGGAGCCTACCGTTGTAAATGTAGGAAACATAACCATAGGCGGTGATACTCTGGTAATCATGTCGGGTCCCTGTGCCGTCGAAAGCAGACAACAGCTTCTCGCAACGGCCCATGCCATCAAGAAGGCGGGGGCACATATCCTTCGTGGCGGCGCATACAAGCCAAGAACCTCGCCTTATGCCTTCCAGGGTCTTGAGGAGGAGGGCTTAAGATACATGAAGGAAGCCCGGGATGAAACCGGTCTCCCCGTTGTATGTGAGGTTACCAGCTTAGATGCAATAGAATCGGCGGTCAAATATGTCGATATGTTGCAGATAGGTGCAAGAAATATGCAGAACTTCTATCTTCTTAAGGAAGCAGGTAAAACCGGTCTTCCGGTCCTGTTAAAGAGAGGACTCTCCGCAACTATTGATGAATGGCTGAATGCAGCGGAATATATTGTTGCCGAGGGTAATCCAAATGTAGTGCTGTGTGAGAGAGGAATCCGTACATTCGAAACGGCCACAAGAAACACTTTGGATATAAGTGCAGTTCCGGTAGTGAAAGCAAAAAGCCATCTGCCCATTATCGTCGACCCGAGTCATGCGACCGGAGTTAGGTCCTATGTGAAATCACTGTCATTGGCAGCCGTTGCGGCCGGGGCTGACGGACTTATGATTGAAACCCATCCGGATCCATCCAGTGCNCTAAGTGACGGCCCTCAGTCTCTGTCCTTCGATCAATTTGACGACTTAACCAAAGGGCTAAGACCCCTTGTCTCATTGTTAGGGAAAAGGTTATAATAATATAAAGTGAAATTATTAGAAATAATAAGGTAGAATTAGGAGAATTAATATGGATGCTGACTTTGGTATTAATAAAATAGGTTTTATCGGCTTCGGCTTAATCGGAGGCTCTATCGCCAAGGCGATAAAAGTCATGCATCCTAATACCGTTTTATGCGCCTATGATTATCATAATGGTGAACCCGGTGGTGATTTGGATAAAGCCGTCGCTGATAAAATACTCGACTACTCATCGAATGAGTTTGCAGAATTGTTTTCAGACTGCGACATTATATTTCTTTGCGCCCCGGTATTGGCTAATATCTCCTATCTGTCAAAACTTAAGTCCATCGTAAAATCCTCATGTATCATAACCGACGTCGGAAGTGTAAAGGGAAACATTCATGAGGCTGTAAATGATTTGGATATGCAGGATTTGTTTATAGGAGGACATCCCATGACCGGCTCCGAAAAGACCGGATACACCAACTCCTATGCCTTACTTTTGGAGAATGCGTACTATATTCTGACGCCTACCGAAAATACGCCACACGCCAAGCTAAACAGGCTTATTACCCTTGTCGAGGAGATGGGCTCGATTCCGATTCTCCTTTCTCCAAAGGAGCATGATGAAATCACAGCGGCAATTAGTCATCTGCCCCATATCATAGCGGCTCAGCTGGTAAATCTCATCAGAGAATCCGATAATATGTCGGAGAAAATGAAGCAGCTTGCAGCAGGAGGATTTAAGGATATTACCAGAATAGCATCTTCCTCCCCAAAAATGTGGCAAAACATCTGCCTGACCAATGCCAATGTTATTAAGGACATACTAGACAGTTATATCGAATCCCTTAAAAACGTCTCCGATGCCTTAGTTAAAATGGATGGAAAGTATCTGTATGATATGTTTGACTTCGCCGGTGAATACAGAAACAGTATCCCTAATAAATCCATCGGTCTTATTCACAGAGTGTTCGAGATTTATATTGATGTTATAGATGAGGCGGGCACCATAGCTACAATAGCCACTTTACTGGCAAAGAATCAGATCAGTATCAAAAACATAGGAATCATCCATAACAGGGAATTTGAAGAGGGTGTTCTTAGAATAGAGTTTTATGATGAGAAATCAGAAGGCGAAGCCAAAACCCTTCTTAAAGACTACAATTATCATNTATACGAAAGATAGATATTTACATGTAATACTAATATTAAGGAGTCAGTATGATTGTTAAAAGAACAGGTCCGTTAAAAGGAACCATGACAGTCCCCGGTGATAAATCCATATCCCATAGGGCCATCATGCTGGGAGCGCTGTCTGAAGGAATTACAGAGATTAATAATTTCCTGATGGGTGAAGATTGTCTTTCAACCATCTCCTGTTTTAGACGGCTTGGAATATCCATTGAAATAGCAGGTAATAACAGAGTAACGGTTCATGGTAAGGGCTTAGATGGTCTTATGGCACCTAACGATGTACTTGATGTGGGAAACAGCGGAACCACCATACGGCTGCTTTCAGGAATTTTGTGTGGACAGAAATTCTCCTCGGTAATAACAGGCGATTCTTCCATTCAACAACGTCCTATGGGCAGAATTATAACTCCCCTAAATCAGATGGGCGCAGATATTAAGAGTGTCAGTGAAAATCAAAAAGCACCTCTGATAATAAACGGCACGCATTTCAATGGCCTAAAAGGAATTCATCATCATTCTCCGGTTGCCTCGGCGCAGATAAAATCCTGTGTTCTTCTTGCAGGCCTTTATGCCGACAATGAAACAAAGGTAACTGAGCCTGCTCTTTCCAGAAACCATACGGAGCTTATGCTTTCTGAATTTGGGGCTTCGGTGACGGTAAATAATTACACAGCCTCAGTCCTGCCAAGACCAAGGCTTACAGGCCGAAAAATAAGAGTTCCCGGAGACATTTCATCTGCGGCATATTTTATAGCTGCGGCGTTGATAGTGCCAAATTCCGAATTACGAATAGAGAAAGTAGGTATAAATCCCACCCGTGACGGCATAATTAATGTGTGCCGCATGATGGGGGGCGATATTAATCTTGAAAATATAAGAAAAGACGGCGGAGAATATGTAGCCGATATTCTTGTCAGACACAGTAATCTAAAGGGAATTGAAATCTGTGGAAGCATAATCCCAACCCTTATAGATGAAATCCCGATAATAGCTGTACTCTCCTGCTTCGCAGAAGGAAAAACGATCATAAAGGACGCCTGGGAATTAAGGGTTAAAGAATCTGACCGGATAGAGGTTATGGTAAGAAACCTGTCGAATATGGGAGCCGATATTACTGCAACCGAAGACGGTATGATTATAAACGGTGGCAGAACTCTTCACGGTACCGTCATAGACAGTAAGAAGGATCATAGAATAGCCATGTCATTTGCAGTTGCAGGGCTCGTCGCCGACGGAGAAACAAATATCATTGATGACGAGTGTGTTAATATTTCATATCCCGGGTTTTTTGAGGCTATTGCACAATAGCCCTCAAAATCACTCGAACTGTGAATGATACAGTTTATAATAAAATCCCTTCTTTTTCATTAATTCTTTATGGGTTCCTTGTTCTACTACGTCTCCTTCGTTAATTACCAGTATATTATCTGCACCCTGAATGGTCGAAAGTCTATGGGCAATGACAAAGCAAGTCTTGTCCTCCATAAGCTTTCGCATCGCCTTTTGAATCTTGATTTCTGTTCGGGTGTCTACATTGGAGGTAGCCTCATCGAGTATAAGCATCTTGGCATCGAGAAGCATGGCTCGTGCTATAGTAAGAAGCTGCTTCTGACCCTTGGAAATATTCATCCCCTCCTCGTTAATAATGGTGTTATACCCATCCGGCAGACGTCTGATATACGAATGAATACCTGCCATCTTAGCCGCCTCTATAACCTCTTCCATAGTAGCATCCTCTTTACCATATGCGATATTGTCATAAATACTACCCGAGAACAGCCATGTGTCCTGTAGTACCATAGCATATGACTTTCTTAGGCTTTTTCTTGTCACATCTCTGATATCGTTCCCATCCACATATATATTGCCGTCCCATATATCATAGAATCTCATCAATAGATTGATAATCGTTGTCTTTCCTGCTCCCGTAGGCCCAACTATGGCAGTCAGACTTCCCGGGATAGCATGTATGAATAAATTCTTGATTATAATCTTATCCTTAAGATATCCGAATGATACGCCTTCAAGCTTTACATCTCCGCCGATGTCTGCAAGTTCCTTTGCATCATCCTTATCGACAGGCTCCGGCGCTTCCTCCATAAGCCTAAACACTCTCTCGGCTGCTGCCATAGCAGACTGAAGTTCACTGATTATATTGGCCGTCTCATTAATGGGACCCGAAAATTTTCGGCTGTATTGTACGAATGACGATATATTACCGAGGCTCATTCTTTCAAATAGATATAAAATGGCTCCGAATACAATAATTAGGGATAAGGAAAGGTTATTAATAAAACCAACAGTAGGCCCCATAATNCTCCCATAATAATCCGCCTTATAGTGAGCATCAACAGCTTCGGTGTTAAACTTGTTAAACCTTTCAGTAACGGCATTCTCGGCGNCATATGCCTTAATTGTCATCTGCCCCGATACCATTTCTTCAACGAATCCGTTAAGCTCTCCCAGTTTTGACGATCGCCTTCTAAATAACGGGCGAACCTTTCTTGCCATGTATCTTGTGTACAGTAAGGACAGAGGTATGGTAACGAGCATAACAAGTACGAGGACGGGTGATATTATAATCATCATAATTAATGAGCCCAATACCGTTATCGTGCTGGCACATACCTGAATCAAGTCTGATGATAATGAGGTGTTTATTGTATCAATATCATAGGAAAACTTACTTATTATATCACCGACCTGATGCTTATCAAAGTAGCTGATAGGAAGTTCCACAAGCTTATTAAATACATCCTCTCTCATCTTCTTTACAATCTTCTGACTCAGACGAATCATAAGAATGGATAATATATATGATAGTGCGGACGATACAATATAGAAAAGTACCATCCATTTTGCGTAATAAAATACTGTCGTAAATATAACCATACCCTCACCGGGCTCGATGGCATCTATAGCCTGACCCGAAAGCATCGGTCCGATAAGTGCAAATATGTTACTCCCCAGAGCAAGCAATATGGCTATAATCAAATGAACTCTATAATGAGATACATAATGCCAAAGCCCCTTAAGGACATATTTGGTATCCTTGGGCTTCTCATTCTTTTCACTTATCCTTCGGGGACCACCACGTGCTGCTGCCAAATCGTCACCTCATTTCATTGTAGTTCAAACTGAGACTGATATATTTCCTGATATACGTCACAGGATTCCATTAATTTCTCATGGCTTCCATAGCCTACCATACGGCCGTCCTCCAACACCAGTATATTATCAAGCTTCATAACCGAACTAATCCTCTGTGCAATAATAATGCTTGTAGTATCCTTGTGTTTTTCTCTTATGGCTTTTCTAAGCATGGAATCTGTCTTATAATCCAAAGCACTGGATGAATCATCCAGTATAATTATCTCAGGATTCCCTGCGAGGGCTCTGGAAATAAACAGTCTCTGCTTTTGTCCTCCGCTGAGATTACTTCCCTTGATGGATAACTTAAAGTCCAGCTTCTGCTCATACTCATCTATGAAGGAGGCGGCCTGTGCATCCCTTACCGCATCCATAGCCTGTTCTTTTGTTATCCCTCTGCCAAGATTTATATTTTCGTATATACTGTCTGCAAAAAGGACATCATTCTGAAATGCCACACCGAATTTCATCCTAAGGGTCTGCTTATCTATGCTTCTTATATCTGTCCCATTAATTCTTATACTGCCGCTACCGACATCATAAAAACGCATCAGTAAATGTATCAGGGTAGTTTTTCCGGAACCCGTTGAACCGATTATACCTAAGCTCTCTCCCTTTCTTATACCAAAGCTGACATTGGTTATGCATGGCTCCTTAGCGTAGGAAAAGCTTACATCATCGAACTCTATATGATACTCGGAATCCGTAGACGGTAACTCCATCTCGTGTAAGTCCTCCTCCGTATCAAGCACCTCCTCAATACGTATAGCCGAAGCCGTCGCCCTTGAAAGAATTATAAAAATTCTGGTTATCGCCATTACGGCGTGAAGCATAATCATAAAATATGATAAGAAAGCTACGATTTTTCCGGGTTCAGATGCTCCGCTGTTAACTCTGTAAGCTCCCACTACGACAACCAGTGTTAATCCTATGTTGAGCAAGAGGTTCATGGTAGGATGTGTTAAAGCCATTAAGGTTCCGGCCTCTATCTCCTTATCCACTACATCCTGATTGGCTGCATAAAATCTATTCTTTTCATATTTACCCTTTGACAGGGCCTTAATAACCCTGACACCGGTAATATTTTCCCTGACTACTCTGGTCATCTTGTCGGTGGTTTCCTGAAGCTTTGTGTATAATGGTATTCCTTTCTTTGAAACAAAAAAGACAATGAGTGAAAGAAACGGAAAGACAGCCACAAGAATCAAAGTAAGCACCGGCTCCAGGGTACTTGTTATTATGATACCTCCGATTAATATAATCGGTGCCCTCACACCTATTCTTTGCATCATACCTATCATATGATGAATATTATAGGTATCGGTAGTCATGCGGGCTTCGAGAGACGGTATGGTAAAATAGTTTAACTGTCTTCCGGAAAGGCTCAATATCTTTTCAAAAAGGTCATGGCGCAAAGCCTCGGTAGTATCCCTTGCCACCTTGGCCGCCATACGGTTTGCAATAACGTTAAAGGTTCTTGCTCCAACTGACAGAGCAATCATTACAAGCCCCCATAATAAAATCATATTTAACTCATTAAGCGGAATTATATCATCTATAATAAACGCCAACACCCATGGAAGACCCAGATCCATGAATGTACCCAACACCTTAATTAATAATCCAACTGCCATTTTAAAATAGAAAGGTTTTAAATATGCGAATACTCTCTTCAATCTTTTTCCTCCGTAGGATTGAATTTTTGATACAAATATAATCTTATCACTTGTCCCAATAAATAGTCAAGAAAACAAAGATAAAGGAGATACACCTCCTGATAACCCAGGAACATCTCCTTTATCTGTACTTATATTATTATTTAATATCCCATAAAAGCATTAGCTAACATTAGTTTAATACGATTTAACTGATTTACCGCAGATATTCCCGGATCATAGTCAATAGGAATGATATTGGCAGACGGATAGAGCTCCTTAACGGGCTTTATCATACCCTTTCCTGTCACATGATTGGGCAGGCATGCCAATGGCTGTACACAGATTATATTTTTTGCTCCCTGTTCAATAAACTCTATCATCTCGGCTGTAACCAGCCAACCCTCTCCGGTTTGATTTCCTAAAGAAAGCACCCTGGACGCCATATCCGCCAGCTCATTAATAGGAGTTGGAGGAGTAAATCTATTGCTCTTTTCAAGCTCCCTTCTCATAATATTTCGAAATCCCTGCATGTATTTACCTGCAATATCACTGAGGGTTTTATTCAGCTTCTTCCCGGCAAGATATCTGTATCTGAATCGTGCATTATAAGAAGAATATAAGAGATAATCCATAAGATCAGGTACAACGGCTTCTGCTCCTTCCCGTTCAATTATATCTACAATATCGTTATTGGCAGTGGGATGATATTTCACCAGGATTTCTCCTACCACACCCACCTTGGGTTTCTTAATGTCCAATAATTCCAGTCTGTCAAATTCTCTTACTATGGCTTTTATATTTGATTTGAAAGTTCTGAAACTGCAGTCCCTGACATTATCCTTTGCCTTTTCCATCCACTTTTCATACAGTAGATTTGCCGAGCCGGGAAACCTTTCATAGGGTCTTGTCCTATAAAGGACTCTCATAAACAGATCCCCATAGGAAAGTGCCATTATGCTTCTGTTAACTAATCCTATGGAATATCTGAAGCCGGGTTGTTTATCAAGACCTACGGTATTAACGGATATCAACGGTATATCAGGAAAGCCTGCCTGCCTAAGACCCAGCTTTAAAAGTGCCAGATAATTTGTCGCTCTGCAGCCTCCGCCNCTTTGGGTAATAATAACCGAGGTTCTCTCAGGATTATATAATCCCGATTTTAGTGCTTTTATTATCTGTCCCACCATTATCACAGCCGGATAGCATGCATCATTATTGACATATTTCAGGCCCTCATCCACGGCCGTACGATCCATAGCAGGCAGAATCTCAAGNCTGTATCCGCTCATCCAAGCAGCTTCCCTGAGTAATTCGAAATGAATCGGTGCCATTTGCGGTGCCAGAATGGTATGTGTACTTCGCATAGCCTTTGTGAATACGGAATTCTTATACTTAATATCTTCTCTTCCGGGCTGATAACCCTTCTTTTCTCTCTCCTGTATGGCAGCTATAAGAGAGCGTATTCTGATTCTTGCAGCACCAAGATTATTCCCCTCATCTATCTTAAGTATCGTATATATCTTTCCGACCGATGCCAGTATTTCTCCAATCTGATCAGAGGTGACCGCATCCAGGCCACATCCGAAGGAATTTAGTTGGACCAGCTCCAAATACGGCTCCTTAGTTGCCAAATAAGCCGCTCTGTAAAGCCTCGAATTATAAGTCCATTGATCGACCACCCTAAGCTTAAAGTCAAAATCAGCCAGATGGGCAATACTGTCCTCCGTCAGTACTGCCAGACCATAGGAGGATATAAGCTCGGCTATACCATGATTTATCTCGGGGTCAACATGATAAGGCTTACCGCATAGAATTACACCCCTCTTATCTTTATCTCTAAGAAGCTCCAGGGCTTCTTCTCCCTTCTGTCTGATGTCCTGTCTATACTTCTCCCTTTCCTTACATGCGGCGTTGNCAGCCTCCTTTGCCTCCTTTATGGTCACACCGAAATTCTTAAATTCTTCGTATATTCTTTTTATTAATACTCTTTCATTATCTAAAGATAAAAACGGAGCGATAAATTTAATATGCCGAAACTTTATTTCATCAATATTATTCTTGACAACCTCAGGATAGGATATAACGATAGGGCAATTATAATGATTGCTGACATCCCTATACTCTTTCTTTTCATATACTATTGAGGGATAGAAAATGGTATTTACTCCTCTATCTATAAGACTCAGAATATGTCCGTGACAAAGCTTTGCCGGATAACAGGTGGATTCAGAAGGAATTGTCTCTAAACCCTTTTCATAAATGCTCTTATTCGAATGCTGAGAGAGTATTACCCTAAAGCCCAGATTGGTTAGAAGTGTAAACCAAAACGGATAATTCTCATACATATTCAGGACCCTGGGAATTCCGATAACACCCCGTTTTGCCTTGGATAGAGGCAGTGGGCTATATCCAAATGTCCGCCTGTATTTATATTCATATAGGTTTGGAAGCTTCTTATCCCGATTTACTTCAGCCCCGCTTCCTTTCTCACATCTGTTACCACTGATAAAGCTTTCACCGTTTGAAAAAATATTAACGGTTAGCAGACAATTGTTTGTGCATTTCTCACATCTTCTGCATGAGGAACTCATACTGAAATCAGATAGGGCCTCATAGGATAAAATTGACGAATTTTCCTCCTTACCCTCCCATGTCTCATATTCCTTAGAGTACAACGCCGCACCGTAGGCTCCCATCAAGCCTGCAATCTCAGGTCGAATCACCGTTCTTCCCAATATAAGCTCCATTGCCCTTAGTACTGAATCATTATAAAATGTACCGCCCTGTACTACGATGTTTTTTCCCAGGTCCTTTTCGTTTCTTACCTTTATAACCTTATAGAGAGCATTTTTTATGACCGAATATGCCAGACCTGCCGACAAATCAGATATATCGGCTCCTTCCTTTTGCGCCTGCTTAACTTTAGAATTCATAAATACGGTGCATTTGGTTCCCAAATCCACCGGTGCTTTTGCCAATAATCCCAGCCTCGAAAATTCCTCCACAGGTATGTTAAGTGAGGAAGCAAAGCTTTCTAAAAATGACCCACATCCGGATGAGCATGCCTCATTAAGAAGAATACTGTCTATTGCATTGTTNTTAATCCTCAGGCATTTCATATCCTGTCCACCGATATCCAGAATAAAATCCACCCCGGGTTGAAAAAACTCAGCCGCTTTATAGTGAGCAATGGTCTCTATTATTCCATAGTCCACATGAAAGGCTGCCTTCATCAGTGCTTCACCGTATCCTGTTACCGTGGACTTAATTATATTTACCCCTTCGGGGAGCTTCTTATATAAATCCCTTAATATTGATACCAGTTTTAGAATCGGATTACCTTCATTTCTTGAATATTCGGAATACAGGATCTCTCCTTCTTCACCGATAAGCACCGCCTTAGTGGTGGTTGAACCGGCATCGATACCCAGATAAGCCTTACCCTTATATTCGGACAGATTCCCATATTTTACTCTTGCATTTTCATGACGTGATTTAAATAGTTCATATTGTTCCGTATTGGAAAACAGCGGAGAAAGGGTAACTATATCCTCATCTTTTCTGTTGATGATTTTCTGTGCTTTATTATAAATATCCTCTAATCTTAAGACTCTCTCTTTTCTTCCCCATAATGCTGCCCCTATGGCCGCATATAACTGTGAGTTCTCAGGACATACGGCCTCTTTGCATGAATCCTTAAGACTCAATATGAACTGCTTCCTAAGTTCAGATAAAAAAAAGAAGGGCCCACCAAGAAATGCCACTCTTCCCATAATGGGCTTACCGCATGACAAGCCTCCAATCGTCTGATTAACCACCGCCTGGAATATGGATGCCGCTATATCCTCCTTTCTTGCGCCCTCATTTATTAAGGGCTGTATATCCGTCTTTGCAAATACCCCACAGCGTGAGGCTATGGGATATATAACCTTACTGTCCTTGGCATATTCATTAAGACCGGCGGCATCGGTATTTAAGAGTGCAGCCATCTGATCGATAAATGCACCCGTACCACCTGCACAGCTACCATTCATCCGCTGCTCAACCGTACCCTTAAAATAAGTTATCTTGGCATCCTCGCCTCCAAGCTCTATAACAACATCGGTCAGGGGAATAAATGTCCTAACCGCAACCGAACAGGCAATTACCTCCTGTATAAAAGCCAGACCAAGCCATTTTGACACAGAAAGACCGCCGGAGCCTGTTATAGCAACATTACAGCGTATATTTCCAAGCTCCCTGTAGCATTCGCTAATCAATCTGACCACGCAATTGGTCATATCAGAATAATGACGCTCATATGATTGGTAAATAAGCTTCTTTTCTTCCAGAACCGCTATCTTAACGGTTGTTGAACCAATATCAATGCCTATATTAAACACATTACCCATGCCAGAACCTGTCATCTTTCCACTCCTGAAAACATACTTAGTAATAGTCCCTTACTTATGTATTATTTACAAAGTAGAAAAAATCATTCATGACAAATTCTGCCAGGCTAAATCTTAAATTATAACGCCGAGTTTATTTAGTTCATCAATCGCCTGGTCGATATTTTTAAACCGAATCGCATTAAACCCAAAGTCGGAGGCTGCCTTTACATTCTCTTTCATATCATCTAAAAATACTGCCTCGCACGGTTTGATTCTATATTTATTTACAAAGGCTTCAAATATTCCTCTCTCCGGCTTTACATAACCGGTTTCGTATGATATGACCCCTCCGTCTACATACCTAAAAAACTCAAAATTATCCTTTGCATATTTGAAATTAGCCTTTCCGTAATTGGATAACAAATATACCGGATATCCACTCCTTTTTATTCTGCATACAAAATCAGAGGCATAGTCATATTCCCGGACTATTTCATAGCTGTTTAAAAGAAATTTCCTTATATCGTCGGCAATCTCAGGATCTTCATTTACAAATTTGGCGATTATGGCCTCATCTATGGTATCACTGTTACTTCTGTCAATTTCTCTCCATAATATATTCTCCACAGTGACCCTGCTGAGTCTTTTTATGAGATTATTCTCATAGCCTTTCTCTTTCATATAACCGATATAGTCAAAGCCTGCCAATACATTGCCGATATCCAGTATAACAGTATTAATCATCGATTTATCCTCATCCTTCATAATTATAGTATTATCTCTTTGGTAGCTATTCTCTCAGTAAATGCCCTATCATGCTCTACAAACACTATGGTTGGACAAAACTCCAATATCAGCTCTTCAATCTGTACTCTGGAAAAAACATCTACAAAGTTCAAGGGCTCGTCCCATATGAATAAATGGGCAGGCTCCGAAAGACTTTTTGCCAGCAAAACCTTCTTTTTCTGTCCCTGACTGAAGTATCTGATATCCTTGTCAAACTGGTCTCTCTCCATATCAAGCTGTCGAAGCACTGTCTTGAATATGGTCTCATCCAGCCCATACTTAACCGAAAAATCGGTTAACGAGCCTTCCAGGTATGATGTATCCTGTGACACATATGATATCTTAAGCCCCCGTGCTATATAGACATCACCGGTATGCTTAATCTTCTTACCAAGAAGCAGTTTTATTAAGGTGGATTTCCCCGAACCGTTCTTTCCCCTTATTGCTATCCTGTCATTGGTCCTTAAAAGCAGATTTATATCAGAAGCAATTTCATTTTTCCCATAAAATAAGCTTACATCCCCAAGCTCTATCAGTCTTTTACTGTGAAAGGGCAATATATTCATTTTTAAAGGGTCTGCCTGCTCAATATTCTTAAGTAATTCCTTCTTGTCCTCTATTGCGTCCAACTTTCTGCTTTCAATTGCCTTGGCACGCTTCATCATCTTGGCTGACTTATGTCCAACGTAGCCTCTGTCAAACACATGACCACCGATTTTCGACGTTTCTATTTTATCTGACCATCCCGCCGTTCTCCTGGCAGCCATGGTCAGAGAAGCTATCTCCTTTTTAAGCTGCCTGTTTCTCTCAATCTCATAATTATCCTGCAGAGTTTTATTATGATACCAGGAAGAAAAGTTGCCCTTTTGCAGCTCAATATTGGTTCGGTTGATGGAAAGCACATGATCGATACATTTATCGAGAAATGCCCTATCATGGGATACAAGGATGAACCCGTCTTTAGATTGCAGATAATCAGCCAGTACATCTCTCCCCTCCATATCCAGATGGTTAGTAGGCTCATCTATTAGGAGAAAATTATTTTTCTTGAGAAACAGAGCCGCCAGCATTATCTTTGTACGCTCTCCGAAGCTTAGTGTGGCAAAGGGTCTGGTAAGCACCGACAAATCAACCAGGAGTTTGCCCAACTCCCTTTCAATTAGCTCCTCAATTATATATCCGTCATGGTTCTGATACAGCTCCTGAAGCTCTCCATATCTGTCCATGCAATCGGACTTCCCCTGCTGATACTCTTCAAGACACCTCCCCATTTCCTCTTCCCATTCTCTGAAGGGTGCAATTATATCCTTGATCACCTCTAGGGTTATCCTGTTTTCATTCTCTACCTCATATGGAAAATAATCAAAATTTACGGAAGTCGTTATGCTTCCTCTATATTCATATTTACCCATTAAAAGATTCAGAAAGGTGGTTTTTCCTCTGCCGTTTCTTCCTATGAATCCAAGCTTCCAGTCTGTATCAATCTGAAAGCTGACATTATTAAATATCATATCATAGGCCGTGTCATAGCTAAAGGATAAGTTATTCACTGTAATCTGCGACAAGGCTGTCCTACCTCCTTTATGTGATACTTACAAAAAGAAAACACCACAAGAAATTATATTCCTGTGGTGTAATAAGCATCAATAAGTCAATATGTACGCATATTGAACCAATGTGTATATTTGGAATGATAATTTCTTGCAATAAAATAATGCATACTTATCCTAATGAATAAGCTTAATCGCATTATTGGATATTAAAGAACCTATTCTTTGCAAGAAATTTAGAACATTCCGTCAACCTCACTTATTATTTATTGAATTTATATTATCATTTATATATAACTTAGTCAATATTTACACTATTTATTAATCTGACTACCCATAAATATATCAATAAACTTTAAATAATCATTATATGAAAACAGCAAATCCAATACATCGGATAGGCTGTCCGTACTAACCTTTCCTGTGGGAAAGGCAGGCGGAGTATGCCAATATGGTACGGATGCAACAGGTGGTTTACTTTCTGTAGAACTAACATTGCCTGCGGTAAAATCCTGCTCCATATACTTCATGACCTTTACCACATAATTCTGAGTCTCTTTAAACGGAGGAATTCCACCGTATTTTTTCACATTTCCCATTCCCGCATTATAAGCCGCTAAGGCCAGCTTAGTATCACCGTCATAGCGTTTAAGCAAATCGGCTATGTATTTCGAGCCTCCCATAATATTTTGCTCGGGATCAAAGGCATCGGTAACTCCCAAATCTGCTGCGGTTCCCGGCATCAGCTGCATAACACCCTGTGCCCCTGACTTTGATACGGCATTAGGATTGAAATCGGATTCGGCCTTTCCTATTGCCTTTAACAGGTTTACGGGTACGTTGTACTTCTTGGAAGCCCGCTCGAATATATCGTCTAGACTTAACTTTTCCTCCATATAGGATTCAAAGCTGTCCGTTCCTGTCTGATTAACTTTACTTCTGACATTATAATCTGCAGGCTGATTGCCTGAAACACCGTTAATTCTTGACATAGTCTCCTCCTTTCCTATAATAGGGTTCTTCTCAATTCTTCATTTGATTTCATAGAAAGATAAGCAGGTGCAATGTCAAATACCGTTTTAGCCCCATAGCTGCCTTCTTTATTTAGACGGTACGCTGCTCTTGCATAGGCAAGCAGTACATTCGCAGTAAAATCAGGATTAGAATCCAGCCTGAGGCTGTATTCGATAATATGAGTATTCTCGTTATTTAANCCTGTCCTTCCGCCTTGGAAAACAATACCGCCATGTGAAATCCTGTTATGCTCTCTGTCCAGCTCCTCTTTTGATATAAAATGAACAACGGTATCATAATCGCTAAAGTAATCAGGCATCGTTTTTATATCGTTCTCTATTCTACTTAGGTCTGCCCTTTCCTCGGCAACCACGTAGCATTCACGAAGATGCCTTTGTCTGGTGGTAAGCTCGGGCATATCGCCGTTTCTTACTCTCCTTAGGGCTTCCTCTTTGGGAATGGTATATTGCTTGGCATCTAATACGCCCTCGACTCTTCGGATTGCATCGGAATGTCCCTGGCTGACCCCCTTGCCCCAGAAGGTATAGTTTTTTCCTTCGGGAAGAATTGCCTCACCGTACAGACGGTTTATGGAAAACAGACCGGGGTCCCATCCTGTAGAAATAACGCATGTCTTCTTAGATTTCAGGGCAACCTGATTTATTGTATCATAATACTCCGGGATTTTAGCATGAGTATCAAAAGCATCGACTGTATTAAATAAGGCGGCAAATTCAGGCCCTTGAACCGGAATATCCGACTTACTGCCTCCACATAAAATCATTACATCTATAATATCGGTCATATTCTTAGCTTCTGCTATTTGATAGGCTTTTGCTTCTTTTGTTAACAGCTTAATTGCTTCAGGGTTTCTTCTGGTAAAGACACCGACCAACTCCATATCCTTATTCTGAGTTATACCAAGTTCTACACCCTTTCCCATATTACCGTATCCCAATATGCCGATTCGAATTTTCTTCATATATGCTCCTCCTGACTGTACACATGAAAATTCCTTTCACTTGGAATTATTTTAGCATAAGCTAATTGGTATCACAACTTTTTTTCTGACAAAAAGGAGCTTAGCATATTAATATTACAAATATGCTTAAGCTCCGATTTACTGTTATTATAAATATTTTATTNGAAATTATGCTTTAAGTCTCTCTTCTAAAGCATCCAGCTGTTCAATAAGCTCCTTAGGAAGCTTCTCTCCATAGCCTGCATAATGCTGTCTTACAGATTCAACCTCCGCAAGCCACTCATCCTTATATACATGGAGAAGTTCTTCCATATCTGCTTCACTTATATCAAGTCCCGAAGTATCGATTGCATCTTTGGTAGGTAAGTAACCGATCGGAGTCTTTACTGCCTCTGCTACACCACTGGTTCTTTCGACAATCCATTTCAGCACGCGGCTGTTGTCACCGAATCCGGGCCATAACCATCTTCCATCCTTATCCTTACGGAACCAGTTAACATAGAAGATTTTGGGCAGTTTGCTCTCATCGGCACTCTTGCCGATATCGATCCAATGCTTNAGATAATCAGATATATGATATCCACAGAATGGTAACATGGCAAACGGATCACGACGTACCTTACCGATACTGTCGGAAATTGTAGCCGCTGTTATCTCTGAACCCATAATTGAGCCAAGGAATACTCCATGTTCCCAATCAAAGCTTTCATTAACCAAAGGAATGGTTTTGGGTCTGCGACCGCCGATTAAGAAGGCACTGATAGGTACTCCTGCCGGATCCTCCCATTCGTCAGCTATTACAGGACATTGACTTGCCGGTGCGGTAAATCTTGCATTGGGATGGGCAGCCGGTGTCTCGGAATCCGGTGTCCAGTCATTGCCTCTCCAGTCAATCAGATGATCCGGTGCTTCGGTTCCGATTCCCTCCCACCATACGTCACCGTCGTCGGTAAGAGCTACGTTTGTAAATATGGTGTTCTTCTCAATACTATGCATAGCATTGGGATTAGAGGACATGGATGTTCCAGGCGCTACTCCGAAGAAGCCCGCCTCAGGGTTGATGGCGTAAAGCCTTCCGTCTTCACCGAATTTCATCCAGGCGATATCATCACCGATTGTCTCTACCTTCCATCCTGGAATTGTCGGAATTAACATGGCAAGATTTGTCTTACCACATGCACTGGGGAACGCTCCGGTAATATATTTAACATTTCCGTTGGGATCGGTAAGCTTTANTATCAGCATATGCTCGGCCAGCCAACCTTCTTCATGGGCTTGTACCGATGCTATACGAAGAGCAAAGCATTTCTTACCGAGTAATGCATTTCCACCATATCCGGAGCCATAAGACCAGATAGTCTTCTCCTCAGGGAAATGGCTTATATATTTTTTCTCCATCGGAGCACATGGCCAAGGCACATCTTCCTGGCCCTCTTCTAAAGGTGCACCTACCGAATGAAGACATTTTACAAATTCGCCGTCATCTCCCAGAGCTTCCAAAACCTCAGNGCCCATTCTTGTCATGATTCTCATGTTAACCACAACATATGGACTGTCAGTTAATTCAACGCCGATTTTAGATATAGGAGACCCAATAGGNCCCATTGAGAAAGGAATGACATACATGGTTCTTCCCTTCATACAACCCGTATATAGCTCTGTCATAGTGGCCTTTAATTCATCAGGATCTATCCAATTATTGGTAGGCCCTGCATCATCCTTACTTCTAGATGCTATAAAGGTTCTATCCTCTACACGGGCCACATCAGAAGGATCGCTTCGGAATAAATAACATCCGGGACGTTTTTCTGGATTTAAAGCAATAGCCGCTCCGGCTTCTACCATCTCATTTAATAATCGAGTATTCTCTTCCTCAGAACCATCGCACCAATAAATACGGTCCGGCTGGCACATTTTTGCCATTTCAGCAACCCATTGTTCTAATTTCTTATTAGCTATTTTACTCACCGCTTTCTGTATAATATAGTATTAGTGTAGTATTGTGCATTTATATTATGTGTGCATATAGTTATTTTATGTTATCACAAAAAGCAACAATACAAAGCTTATTATAACTAATTTTTTAATATATTGAAAGAGCTTAATGCAAATTTTTCTATATTTTTATTAAAATTTTTTAATTTAGTTATCAAATAATAATTTATTGTATATTTAATCAGTCTTACATTAATCGAGTAGGAGGTAGCTGATTATTTCAGCTACCGACCTCTCACACCACCGTGCGTACCGTTCGGTACACGGCGGTTCTCTAGTTTTCACAAATTTTCAG
>JGI24710J26742_10001009_pt1 | contig 26162 bp, 22 predicted proteins | sample BioPla2DNA2_FD_26742 | JGI IMG/M metagenome (IMG submission 26742) | reverse complement strand
CTTCTTCTTCTTCCTCTTCTTCAACAACTGGTGGTACTGCCTGTGTTGGTGTAGCACCAATATTATCAGGTGCTTTTACCTCATAATCAGAGTCAAAATCTTCATCTTCACCATCAAATGAGTTCTCTACTTCAAAACTCAATGGTGTTCCACCAAAAGCTGGTGCTTGTGTAGGTGCTACCCCACCAAAGTTAATTGTAGGTGGTACTTCTACCTGAGGTGCAGCTTGTGGCTGTTCTACTTTTGGCTGAACAGGTGCGGCTGTTTCCCAAAATGGTCTATCCTCATCATCTGAAATAATTGGTGCTGGATTGATAATTGGAGCAGGTTTTACAACTGGTGCTTCCTCTGGCACAATACCCAAATTTTCACCAAAACTAATAGGATTTACAACTGGTGTTGGCTCTACAACAGGTGTAGCCTCACCTAAATTGATTGGATTTACTACTGGTGCTGGATTGATAATTGGTGCAGGTTCAACTACTGGACTTACAACAGGTGTTGGCTCTGCTACCTTTACTTTTGCCTTTTGTTCAGGCATAATAGGTGCTACATTTGGCTCTAAATCAATATCAGCAGGTTTCTCAACATTTTTATAATCTCCTCTTTCAATAGATTCGATTGTTCCTTGAAGAACTGTTACTTTACCCTTAACCTCTGCATACACCTTATTGTACTCTTCTTGTAAATTAGCTTCTGACAGTTTTACACCATATTTAGTTTCATATGCTTTAATCGCATTATCATACTGCTTTTTTGCTGACTCTTGCATACCTAACTGTCTGCTTCTTTCATTATTTAACTGTGCTACCCTTGAATTAAGCTGTTCAGCTATTTTTGTAATATCTTGCATAATGTTTTTTCCTCCTAATAACTATTATTCTTATAACTACACTACTTCTTATTCTTAAACTCGGTTTCTACCCTTGTAAGATACTCTAAAGCTATATCTGCTGCTACTTTATCAATACCAGCTACTCGCTTGATTTGTGAATGATAATCTTGCCCACCACTGATATTATAATACTGTAATTCATCTAATACCTTTGTTAAGGCTTCAATATCTATAGAAGCTGTTGTTTCTTCTTCTTCTTCCTCGTCTTTCTTATCATCAAAGGTGGAAGTAAAAATTTCTGTTACAGGCTTTAAGTCAAATGTAATTATGTCGGCTACTGTTGATAAATCATCTATTTTATAAAGCATACCAAATGCTTTTTCCCATAGATTAGGTTCATACTTTGGTCTTGTCATACAACCTGGATAAAATAGTGTTATATCACTATCTTTGATTGAAGTTGCTACCATTCTTGGTGAAGGATTATGGATATGACCTGCTATTGCCATACTCATACCATAAAGGTTCTCTAATGTTGATAATTCAACACCTACACCACCTCTATACCAAGTTGTGATACCCTCAATTAACAGATTGGCATGGAATAAACCAATATTGTACTTATCTTCTGCAATCTTGATTTGCCTGTTTTCTTCGCCATAATCAAACATATGGAACCTTGTACTACCTATGTCTAACTGTTGCTTACTCTTGATTAAACCTAAAGATAAAAACAAGTCATAATCGGTTAAGCTGCTTCCAATATCGTGATTTCCTCTTAAAGAATAAACATTATCATTTGTCAGCTTATTCCACTCTTGTAATACTTTCATTACTGCTAACAAAGTTTCTCTTTTTCTTAAATTTTTCTCTGATAAACCAATGCCTACCCAGTCACCTAAACAAAATAAGTGAGTTACTTTCTTCTCTTTTATTGTTTCAGTTATCATATTCAAACAGTCAAAGCAATTAGCTAAATAATCTTTGTGTCTGCCTGTATATCTATCTGAAATATGTAAGTCACCTATGATTAATACTCTACTTTCAGACAATCTAATTTACCCCCTTCTTCCAACTACTATTATATTCTTATATGTCTCCGCATTTATGTCCATTTTTTCAACAAATTTGCATATACTTTTTTAGTTCTCATGTTTCTTTTATTATAAAACCATGTAGAACTTTTATAAAAAGTGTGAAAATGCTTTTATTATCAAATGTTTAATAAAAGCATTATATCACACTTATGCAGGGTTAGTCAACCACACTACCACAGTTTTTACAAACTTTAAGATTATATTGAGCAGATAATGCAGCTAATTCTTTTTTCGTTTTTTCTAACTCTTGTTCTACTTGTGCAAGGTTTAGATTAGCATTATATAAAGTATTATACAAATTACCTATCTCTTTTACATCTTTAAATCTATCCACATTAACAGTTTCTAAATTATCATATATTGGAATAAATAATGATTTCTTCAATCCAGCAATTTGTCTTAAAGTTTCTAATCTCTTAGTATCTACACTTTCTACTTCGTCAAAAATAGGTGTTAATACTACCCCTCTTAAAGAGATTATTCCTTGTAAAGTTCTCAAAGCATCAAGGTCAATAGACTCCACTTCATCATAAACTACCATAGAATCTAACTGCTTTTTAGTTTCTGCTACCATTGTCAATCTTGCTAATTGACTTGTAGTTTCTGTTAAACTTTCAATTTGTTCTTTCGTGTCAGCTATTACTTCCTCTGGGGCTACAACAAATTCATTTAACTGATTACTTAAAACTTCACTTGTAGTCTTTAGATTTACTACTTCACCATTTAACTTATTCTTGTCTTCATTTAACTGTCTACTTGCTTCGGCTAATACATCACTTTGAAGAACACTATTCAAAATCTTATAGTTGTCTCCACCTGTTGTATTGATTAAGAATAACTTATCTGTATTTCTTCTAACATTTAGCTTTTCTTCGGTAAATTCATCTTGAATTACCCCTAAGTAATTTGCAATAATTTCTGGATTTTCAGACATTGCTGCTAAACCACCATTATCTAACCTATTAGTGAATAATTTCTGTGTTCCCTTATACATTTCCCACATAGATTTTCCGTCTGCATACTTATATCTGTCAATAATTACACCATCTGAAAAATGTAAACTACCTTTCCAATAGTCCTCACCATCTGTGATAAACTTTGCTTGGTCGGCTGAATAAGCATTATAGAACATAATTTCAAGCAATCTTGTAATAGCTGATTTACCACTATCATTATAACCACATAAGTTAATAATGTTAGTTTCATCAAATTCTACTCTTGCACTTTTGATTGACATAAAATTAGTAACTTCTAATGCTACTATTTTACTCTCTGCCATAACTATTTGTACCCCCTTAAACTAACATACTAAACCACTATCTCGCCTTATATCTCTTTGAAAATAATAAAAAGTTCCTACTTGCAAAACTTTACTATTTTCATTAAACATATTTTCCTTAAAAAATTCCCTAATAACTATCTCTTTTTGATTGTTTACCATTTTTAACATAAGATTATAGGCATCTTCATTTACTTGAAGTTGAAATATCTCAAATAGCACTATGTCTGCTATACAATTACTTTTCATTTTCTTGCCATATTGCGCTATAAAGTCCTTTGGTGAGATTTCTGAATCTATATACTCAAAATGAATATTACAAGGAATTACAGGAATTTCACCTACTGATTTACCATTCTCAAACTTGATTAACGAAAAATCATTGTACTTTACTAACGATATTGTCTTTACTCTCTGTTCCATTAACCATCCCCCTTATTAAAAGAAAATGGGTGGGTATTGTATTATCTACCCACCCATATATCTTATTATAGGTATCCCTTAACCCCTTTATATAACGTGTTAAGTCTTTTAATCTATATTTAATTATTCCCCAAACTTAACAGGATTTCCTACAATACCCATATTAGGTGACTCAATTTGAGGTGTTACCCCACCAAAACTTGCAAGAGGATTTACCCCTGCTGTAATTTGTGGTTGTACTACACCACCAACTTCACTGATTTCAAGCAAACTTCTTGTTTTTGCCATAATCTTGTTGATTTGAGCATCATAGTCCTCTTTGTATAAGAACTGGTTAGCAACAAGAACTTCAGTAGCCTTGTCATTTGTGAAGTTTTCAGCAGCCTTTTCACAATGTGTTACATATTGTCCTAAGAATGCTAATGCATTACTATCAACGATAGGAGTGTATTTTGCATTTTTAGCGGAATCTCTTGCATTGGCTTGTTTGCCTTCTGTGTTGTAAGAGAACTTCCAAATCCAGAACATACCCGCTGGATGACCAGGATTTGTCATTAGAGTGTCTAATGCAGCAAGGATATTATCTTCAAATCTCTTCTTTCTCCAAGTTACAAACTGAACTTTAAGATTGTTGATAGCATCCTCAGTAGGTTGCATTTTACCCTTTGTAGGAATTATTACAACTGGGAATGTGACATACTCTTCTGCACCTCTGATATCCATTTCACTAAGAATTTTCTGTCTTGCTGACTTNAGTACATCAGTAGGGTCGTTTTGAGGGTCAATACCCAACTTTTTAGCCTCTGCGTCTAACTTTCTTCTGTAAAGTTCCCAAGCATCTGTCATAGCTTCACAAGCTGGACAAGTTCCGTCATAACCTAACACTTCTGTATAAACGCCACCTGAAAGACCACTGATACATCTGATTTGTCCATATCCATTACCTTGTTTGTAATCGTGGATAAATGCATCAAGAGTCTTCATATCTTCGCCATTCTCTGTTGTAATTACATTTGTTTTTGGAATATACACAAGTATATCCTCATTTACAGGTGTTGAGAATACAGGGAAATTAGGGTCGATTGTCTTCCTATTTCCTTTCTTCACTTCCTGATTTTCTGCCCCTGCATTAAGCTGGGAAATTAAACTAACATCAACTTTTCTTGCCATAATCGTGTTCCTCCTATAAATTCGTGATTTTCGTGATTTTTCGTGCTTATCGTGTTTATCGTGCTATCTTGATTTCTAATCTGCTAAAATAATCTGGCAATTCTCACTCTCGATAGTAGATTTACTCGACATTCAACTTTACCTTATAATTGGCTGTTTGACACCTTAATAAATCGTCCAAGCAATAATACCCCTTAATAAAGTCATCTACATCTTTTACACCTTTTGGTAACTGAACAATTACATTTTCATTCTGTATTTGCCAAGATGCTTTACTACTCTTACCACTTACTCTATTTAAGTACGTATTGGCCCCCCGACCTGCTGTGTCATTGTCTGGAATTGCTATAACTTTGCCAAATCTTGTTAGGATTTCTGTCTTTATTAAAGACATATCTAAACCCATATTGCCAAGTGCTGGAAAGCCTAAAGCTCTCAAAGACAATGTATCAAATATTCCCTCTACCAAGTACACAAGGCCCCTGCTATCTTCATAGCCTTGTGCTTTTGGGTAATCCCCCATCATAGATTGCTCATAGCACTCTATATTGAAGAATTGACCATCCTTGCTAAAACCGTAAGTAGGTGTAGTTACATATTTTCGTGCATTATTGCTATCTGGCAACCACCCAACAACAGCAGTTACTAAACCTGATATATCCCTTATAGGAACACAATACCTACCTTTAAGAAGAAATACTTCATTCTTATCTATAAGTCCTGTGTCTATACCTTGTTGAACTGTTATGTTAGGTATTAACATTTGTAACTCTGAAAAGTAATCTAACTTGAATACCCCTACATCCTCTAACATTGAATAAAGTTGGTCTGCATAGGGTGAAAGATGATACTTTCTCGCTACCATTAATTCAGATATTACTTCATCTGTACATAACCTATTGCTTAGAGTTTCTACTATTTCTGTCAAACATTGTCTTACTTCATACACTTTGGCTCTTTCATCTTTCATATAAAAACTTCCCCCTCACTTCTTATTAGTCAGGTATTTCTATATGCTTTATAGAACTAACCTTGTATATGACCTCTGACATTTTATATTATAATACACCTTTAACTAAGAGTCAACCACATCAGAAAAAATTTTTTAAATTATTTTTTGTGATAACCTTGAACTACTTAAATTTCCTCAAGCTTGAAACTTTGACTCATAATTTAAGGATACTTTATTTCTTTTAACTGTAGTCATTTATGCCCACTTTCTCTAACTTTTTTGCTCACTACCTATTATAAAACATGTCTATCCTTTTATAATTTTACCTTGCATAAAAAAAAAGAAACATAGGCAACTCATAGGCTACCTATGTTTCATATATATATATATAGGGGGGAATATCTCATCCTTTAACTAACCTTAATCATACAATTTATCTGATATTGTTAATCTCTTTCCTACTTGTTCTATTGCTCTACCTGTTGTTATTACACTATAAGGGCCTAAAACATCACCTATCAAATAAACTGCATCTTTTGCTCTTGTTATAGCTGTATATATCATATTTCTACTGATAAACTCACCTGTATATCCTACCTTAAAGAATATACAAATTATCAATTTTGCTTGGCTACCTTGTAATTTATGAACTGTTAAAGCATAAGCTAAATCTAATTTTCTTAAATCTGTACTTGATACTTCTATGATATTATCTTTATCAGGTCTTTCATCCAATTTATCTACCCTATAAAATATCAAATAATTTAATGGAACACCTTGCTCATCCATATCTGTATATTCCACAGCTACATACATTGTAGTTGGTAAATCTTGGAACTCCTCTGCTAACTCATTATCATCATCATCTGCAAACATAATTTGAGAAGCCATATAAAAGCCTTCTACCTTACCCACATCACCATTCATAACACCTTCACTATCTAACTTTCTGAAAGTGAAACTACTTTCTTTTACAAATCGTTTAGCTTTATTCTGATTTTCAAGATGAATTACTCTATCACCTTTTCTATAATCTATATAGAAAGGAACTTTTGTAATATTACCCATCTCGTCTTTCTCATTTACATACTCTTTCATAAATCTTATTGCTAAACCTTGTTGTGGATTGAAAATATCTTGCAATTCTTTATTTAGATTTTTTGTACCCCAACTACGCTTATTTATAGGTGTTACTACTTGTATATCATCTGGTGACAAATCTGTACCCAAATTTCTTACTGCTTTCTTATAATCTTTTACAGCAGTCTGACCTAAATGATATTTACAAATACCTTTTACACTATTTACTACCCTTTCAATAGAATCTGGTAAAATTCTAAAATCATCAGCTTGTTCTAAATCTGATATTTTACCATTTTCACTCTCATAAATGATTTTCTTTGCATTTCGAGTAATACCACTACTGTCTGACGCTCTTTTTGTTACATTTAATACTACTGTTGGTAGGAAAGTTAATAAATTTGCAAAAGGCTTACCTGAACCTATTGGTGGTAACTGCTCTCTATCACCTAAAAAGTAAATTCTTGTTCCATTTGGTATCTTTGTTATCATATTATACATTAAGTCAACTTTTATCATTGAACTCTCATCTACAATCAATACACCAATACCCTCTTTTTTCTTTACTTCCTTTTCTTCTAATAAAGAGTGACTATCACCACCTACTAAAAACAAACTATGAATTGTTCTTGTAGGCTTTTTAACTATTTCTTTCAATCTATTTGCTGCCTTACCAGTTGGCGCACAGAACATTATTTCTTCTTCATCAACACCCAATAAATTCTGCAGACCATATACAATAGCTTCGGCTGTTGTTGTCTTACCACTACCTGCTGGACCTGTTAAACACATTATAGGATTATTTAATACCCTTACTGCGTCTTTCTGTCTATCTTCTAATGCAAAATTAGGTATATTTAACTCTAATGATTTCTGTTCTTCAAAGGCTTTAATACAATTTTCAATATCCTCTGCATCTAATTCTGGTCTATAACCATTTTCAGACAATTCATATAATCTCTCAATTATATACTGCTCTTTCTTTGCATAATAGTAATCTGCTAAATAAATAACACCATCAAACTCTAATTCTAAACCAAGACCTGAACTTAAATAATCTTGAATAGCTTTTTCCTTATCTTCACCCTCAATAGTTCTTACATATTTTATAGAAGAACCATTTTTTACACTTTTCCACTTATCTGTTGGTAACTCAAATTGCTCTGAACTTACACCACCTTCAAGATAAGTAATTATACCATTGATTTCAGGCTCATCAATTACTGTTCCTACTTTTTGTAAGGTATCATAAGTTTTCTTACTTAAAATATAACCATTCTCAAAGATACGCTTTATTACAGATTTCCTTATCAAAGTATCATCTTTTATTGCTGGATTATCAGAATCTAACATTAAATTATGTAAATATGCTGCATTTCTAAATGCTTGTAATTCTCTATCTTTCATATTTAAGGCATATAACATACCCAATTTATCTAAATGCTCTATTGTAAATCTATTATCTATCATAGTTAAATAATAAGGATTAGTTTTGATAATACTAAACATATCAAGACCTAAACTCTTACCATATGAATAACCGTCTGTTAGCTTTCCTCTTAATCCCAAGAAGAAGTCTATTATTTGGATATATACTAATTCCTTATTCTCAGAAATCTCGCTTAATAACTTATTTGTTGGACCTGAATAGCTACCGCTATACCAAACCTCTAATGCTGGATATAATGAGTCGTCTAATGCTATATCAATAGGTGAAGTTGTTCCCTTTTTCTTCTCTTTATAATCTGGAAACACTCTACTTAAAACTTCCTTAAATATAGCTCTACCCGTTGCTACACCCTTGGCTTTTGGCTTCTTCCAATATCTCTTTAATTGTCTATAAGCATATTCTATAGCATCATCTATATAATAAGCACCTGAATATTTCTCTATATCCTCTAATTTCTTCTCTACTGCACTCTTTGAGTTTTCTATATTACTGACTAATATGTTATATTTCTGTGGTAAGTCAACTATTTGAGTTCTACACACCAATTCTTGCTTATTACCTTGTGGTTTTCTTTCCTCTTTTTGAATTGGCTCTTCTACTTCAACTGTTGGTACTGACTGTTTTGATTTTAATTCAGACTGTATTTCTTTATACCAATCTTCTTTTGACTTGAATACAAACTTATCCTTCTCATCAATATCATCAAAGACTACACCCTCACTTGCTGATACATAATTGTCAGGAAAGATTATTCCTTCAAAACACTTTTCACAGCCTATTTTTTGCGCACTCTTTGCAACACTAACAAATTCAGGATACACATTATTTATTAAAGCTATATCTCTAAATAATGTTTTCGTTGCATACAAGAAATAAGAACTTATATTTCTATTATAGAATATATTTGTTAAAGATACATAAGTATCATGATTTTTTACTAACTGTATATTACTCTCTAACAACAATACTCTTCTTTCCCCTGTTTCTGTTGGTGCCAAAGAGGTTGGTCCTAATATTGCCACACCTCTACCTTTGACATAGAACATACCTTCCTTTGGTATATCTATACCTATAAGGTCTACTAATACTGGAATATTTTGAGAACTTTCATAAGACTGTAAATGTTTAGGCATAGGTATCTGCCTGTTTACCAAGCATACTATCTTTGCTTTTGATATTTGTCTTTTTTTCTTTTTCAAATATTCTGGCAAGTTTAATATTTCCAATATAATCACCCCTCTTATTTTTAACCATATACCTTTTTACATAAGGCACAGTTATTTATACCATCTCTACTCTGTAATTTATTTAAACCATCTTGAATAGTAAATACCCTATAACCTAACTTATTAGCTAACTCCTCTTTATCTGATTCCTTAAATGCTACACAAGGTAACACTACACCATCATATCTAATAGCAAATTTATCACAACCAGCAGTACATAAATGGTCGGACTCATTAGTAAGAGGTATCCCCATTCTTATATTGATTTTATACTTACTTCTTAAATTATCTACATTCTCACAAAATGTTCTTTATTCATCTATACTTAACTGTAAATCACTCTGATTTTCTTTTCCTCTACCCTGTGGTACAAACTTCAATATACTGACTTTATCAATCTCACCTATTTCATACAACTCTAAAATATCTTCTATATCCTTATAATTAACCCTCATTGGTATGAAATGAATTTCAGTATATAAACCTACACTCTTTGCATTTATAATGGAATGTAGTACATTAGCCATATTCCCTTTTGTACCCATTAAGAAATTGTATTTATCACAATCTGACGCTTGAAAGTCAAAAACTAATTTATCTAACCCTATTTCTTTTAACTCTTTTAGTATGTTTTTATCTATAAAAGAGAACTGCTGCTTTTTCATTTTTTCTATTATAAATCTCTCATTATACGTTAGAACTTCATAATCTATTTCTATCTCTTTTAATCTATTTAAAACAATACCACTTGTATATAAATTTGTCTTTATATCATACGATTTACACAACTTTATAATTTTTAGTAAATCTTTATGTAAGAAAGGCTCACCACCTGTCACTTCTATCCCCTATCTACATAATCAACTTAGAATTTTATGTCTATTTTTCTCCTACATTAAAAAATAAGGATGTAATAGTATAACCTAAAACACCCTTAATTTTTTTAATTTATGTCCAATTCTTTTGTAAGATTATAGTGTTAAAGCCATATCCCTTAAATATAATACTCTACCACCAGCTCTTGAACTTACATCATTAGACTCAATCTTATCAAACATTCCTGTTGCTGTTGATTCCAACATATCAATCAAATGGATAATATATGCCATTACTGTTGTAGGCTTATCACCATATTCACCATGATGACCTTGTAAAATTGCAAGTAATTGATAATAAAATGTTAAACCATATAGCTGTTCAATTACACTCTTATATTTTACAAGAAGTTCAGCACCTAAAGTTCTATGAGTAACAAAGGAATTCTCTTGATATACCCCAAGGTGCATTTCATATACTTTACCAATATCATGTAAAATTACACCTAAGAATAACAAATCTTTATAATCTTTTAACTGCATTAAACGAGGTTCATTTTCTGTAAATGCCTTTGCATATCTTAACATTTTAACTGTGTGGTTCATTAGACCACCAATTAAAGAGTCGTGCCTTTTACTTCCTGCAAATTCTTCCTTAAAGCGAGGGAATAAATTCTCTGCCTTAAAAATACCCATTAGCAGTTTTACACCATTCTCTGATAACTCTGAATTTACAATATCCACAAATGACTGAAATACTGCTGTCACATCCAAAGTCTTTAAGAATAATGATACAGGATATTGGTCTCCTACATTAAAATCAAAACTTAATGCCTTAATTTCTAACTGATTTTGATAAGAAGTTACACTACCACTTATCTTTGCAACTTTACCAGATATGTCATTTACTTCAAGAGCATTTACCATATCGGCATCCCACACCTTAAAAGGAATAGAATCATTTTGATTTACAAATGTACCAGCTATGTAAAATTTCTTTCCATCAGCATAAGACCTTTTCTTATAACTCTGTACATATACAACACAATCACTTAAAGCCATTCCTTCTTTAAGACTCTTTAAATCCAAAATTGTACCCATTACTTTTTCCTCCAATAACTACTTATTTTATATTCAATTTTATCATATCAAATTTCTTTTTATATGTCAACAAGTGTATAAAGTTTATTTTTCACCCATATATACTTTATTATCTACTTTTACATAAGTTAATTCTTTTGACTCTATACCCCTTATCAAGACAAATTTCATACTCTTTGTACTTCCTGATTTAGTTACATCACCTACGACTTCCATATAAATTTCACCATCTTTCTTAATCATTAACCAAGAGTCATCACCTGTATTTATTGCTACAGGAAATCTTATAGAAATCTCTTTACCACCCATTACTTGTGCAACTTGATATGCTAAACTTTCAGGTAAAAATGTTCTCTCACCATAAATAGGTATGTGATTTCTTATAGTTTGCTTTTCACCTGTTTCATTGTTCTTATCATAGACCAATATTCTTCCTACTGTTTTATGAACTATTTCTACTTTTGTGATAGTTTCACCTGTTACTGTAATTTCAAGAGGTATATTCATACTTATACCTTTATATTTTGTTACACCTTGGGTATCACTCTTTACTTTTTTTACATCAGTAAAATTCAATATATCCAAAGAGGTTAGAATTGAATAGTTCTTTGCTGCTACTGCTTTACTAACTTTCATAGATTTAGCAAACTTCTCTACTATTGTATTGTATTCAGTAAATGTATAAATTTTTTCTTGAATGCTTACTGATTTATCATTAGTATTAGCTATTCTCTTATAAATTAAAGAATTTCCTATTCTTATTTCTTCTAAAGTAGTACCTCTTATAAGTACATCAAGAACATAATTATCTATGTAAAAAGTATAATTACCCCTTACACCACCTTGTTCTATTTTAATTATCTTTGTTGTTTGTACTTCTTCACATACTCTTTCCAATATATTTACTGCTACAGTATCTGATTGTTGTCGCATAAGTTCCGTAAGTTCAGCTACCTTTATATAAAAACCATTATTCTGTTTGTCTTGCTCTACTTTCTGAGCTATAACTGTTGGGTCTGCACTCTCTTTCATTGTTAAATAACCTATAACACCACCTACTATAACAAGTCCTACTACAAATGTTATAATAAGCAATTTTATCAGATTCTTCTTGCTACTATTCAATAAACTCAACCCCTTCCTGTGATAAATTTAATCTTTTTAAAGCAATATTGAAAATTTCTTCATTCTTTTCAATACCTATGTACTTTCTATTTAGGTTTTCTGCACCTAAAATAGTTGTTCCACTTCCCATACAACTATCTAAAACTACATCACCCTCATTTGTATAAGTCTTTATTAAGCACTCGATACAATCTAAAGGTTTCTCTGTTGGATGTACCATTTTTGAAGGATGTGGCTTTTGGAATTTCCAAATACTTGTTGGATGTTTCATATCACCCAATAATTCTCTATTATCCACAATCTCAAACTTTCCATAGTTATTATTCGTATTCTTTTGAGAATTACCCTTGCTGTGATTCGGCTTACCTTTAATTTTCTGTGGATTATATGTAGGTTGTTTCTTATAGAATACAACCATTTCTTCGTGCGTTCTCAATGGTTGTCTATTAGCATTTAAGAACCCTGAACTTAACACTTTATCCCATACTAAATTATATTTCCATAATTTTTTATTTGATACCATAAGGTCTGCCATAAACATTCCGTCTGCAAATAAAACTATTGCACCATTATCTTTTATTACCCTCTCATAACATTCCCACATTTTATCAAATGGAATTATTCTATCCCACTCATTTTTTGTGCGTTGATAAGGTAAATCTGTCAAAATCATATCTATTGATTTATCAGGTATATGTTGCATTATATTCAAACAGTCACCAAGCACTACCACATTAGGCTCTACTACTATTTGATTTTGCAACACCTCACTCTCTTTTAAAATACGCATATTTATCCCCCTAAAAACCCCTATTAGTAAAGGGGTGATGTACAATAAGAGTACATCATTTCCCCCTCTACTTTTTGGTCTGTTGTTATCATTAGATACTTATTCATATCTTTATATAAGTTACTTAACAAGAGGTTTTTCAGATTATCACTATGTATCATACCCAAGCATACTACACCACTTGAACTTTTCAGATATACATTGAAATAACCAGCAGGAGTTTTATCTTGAATGAATTTCTTCTGCTCCAAAGAATTTGCTATTACTCTTGCTTTATATAACTGAATTACTTCGGTTTCAAGCATTATATAAGGGTAATCCATCTTATTATCCATAGCATAAGTTTTGACTTCTTTATCATCATCTATAGACTTTGAATGGTATTGTGACTCCTCTGAATCATAATAAATTACTTTTTCGTCTGCCATATTAACCTATCACCCCTACTCTTGCATCTAACCAAGCCTTATAATAATTTAACACTATGGTTAAATTATCTTGTGTTAATCTATGACCTGGAATTTCCGCACATTGTAAGTTATCACCCTGTACTGTTGGATAATAAACTATCTTATAAACACCATCTGGTGTAAATAGCTTTCTATCCATTAACATTTTTGTACCTTGTGCTAAACCTTTAGCTGTTTTATACCACATTTCTGCTAAATGTAGTGTCATATTCTCATAATCAACACAATAACCTGTCATTTTTACAGTAGATTTAATTAAATCTTCTTTTGAAAATGATGGAATGTAATTATCTACTACGTCATCATCATCAAAATAATTATCTGCACCTACATCTACATTTGCATTCACAACAACATCGTCAGGTGATTTAATATTGATTTGTGAATAATCAAGGTCATAGAACTTACAGAATACTTTTAATTGGTCTTGTAAGTCTTTCAACACTACTTTACCCTCTGCTGGTATCTTACCCTTCTCTAATATTGCATTATAAGGCTCAACACCTTGTGATTGAATAACCTTACCTATCTTACCTATTTCCTCTGTTAACAAACTACCAATTACAGGTTTAATTACTTCACCTTGATTGTCTTTATCAAAAATAAAGGTCTTAATTCTTTTTGTCTTATAAACTTCATAATTTTTCTTTATATTTGATAAGAATGTTTCAAGATTTTCATCCCATTCCATATCTTCTTCAAACAGATTTTCTATTTCTGTTATATAATCTGGTGGTAAGTCTAACTTTTTAGCTTCATACCAATTGAAACCATATCCTAAACCTGCAAATAATCTACAATAACCCTCTATTTTTACTTCAAATTCTTCTCTCCAAGCCTTTGTAAAGTACCAAGGGTTAATACTTTGATGAACTTCCATTAGCAATTCATCATGTACGAAAGAATTGAATAATACCTTACCCAACCAGCCTTCTTTACAGACTCTTTCAAACATATGAACTACTGCTAATTTATAGATATCTGCTGCTGTATTATGTGTAATCATACCATCTGCTACATAATAACCGTCATCTGTATTACAAACATCATACATATCAATAAATTCCTCTGTTATTTCAACAGACTCTACTAATAAAGTAGGACCATAAACATGCTCATCTGTAGCACATTTTAATTCTCTACCTTTATTTTGTTTGTCCTCATTTACAAATCCTATTAAATCAAGGAATCTTTGATTATCATTAGTTTTAATTTGCAACACATATCTATCAGTATACTTTCTATATCTACTTCTGATACCAAAGAATAATAAAGCTTTCTGCATATCTAAGCACATAGGCTCAAAATCATATTGAGTACCAAAAACTAAAGTAATAGTCTTACCTGAAATACCACCATCACCATCAAAGAAACCCCTTAAAAATCCTCTTAACACTTCTGTATCCATAAAAATATTATCATGAATACTATGTTTAATATCTAAATCTACAATCTCATTTACCAATGAAGAACTATAAGTTTCCAAATGTGTCATTTCTTCTTTTCTATCTGGTCTTACACCTATATTTCTTTCACTATACCCTAATTTAGCCATTATTTCTTTCAATTTTGGCAAAATATTATATTCGTGTTCTGATATAAAATGAGTTATACTTTGACCACCGTTATCTCTTTTTGAAATAGTGCCATCTGAAGCTAATCTACCCAAGAACACACCTATATCAAAACTATCACCTATATCTCTAAGGAATTTATTATTAGCATTATGAATATTAGACATATATTTATAAGCATTAGAACTATCAAATTTATAATCTGATTTCTCATAATTTCTGTTAATAACTACTCTATGTGGATTTTTACTATTCTCTTTACTTCTTAAATCTTTACAGTTTATAAATGAGGTATTACCCTTGTTACTTACTGTTAAAAATTTATGAATTGGACTACAAATTATTGATTGACCACCACTAAAAGTAATCTTACATTTTTTCTTCTTACCTGAATATGTAATATCACCTTTTGACCACTTTTTACCATCCCAAACATGCAAACTTAAACCTGCTACATCTTTGATTTTTACGATGCCATATTCTTTTGTTTGAATTCTGGTATCACCATCTAAACAACCCTGGATAACATGGTTTCCTGCTTGCCTTCTGATTTCTTGAACAGAGAATACCCCTCTATGATAGTATCTTCTTCTACCAAATTGAGTTTCTGTATAACCATTTTTTACACCATTTGTTCTTGTGTCCTCGAAGAACTGCTCAATCTTCTCTTGTCCTTGGAAGAACTTCTTTCTTAATGCTGCAGCCTTTTTAGTGTTCTCATTATTTCTTTCACCAAAAATTCTTGCACCCAATGAACTATCACCCATACCATAAGGCAAACCAAAGTTAACACCCTTTGATTGCTGTCTTAAATCCTTTGATACTGAAGCATAAGGAATTGAGAACATTCTTGATGCCTGATAAGTATGATAGTCAAGGTCTGGGTCATTAAATGCTTCTATCAACTGACTTTGTTTAGCCATAGAACAAAGAACACGATATTCTATCTGCGCAAAGTCACTATCTACGTGCATAAACCCTGGTCTTGGTACTACATAATGCTTAACTATATCATTATAAGACTGATAGTTAGGATTCTTAACAGATACACGACCTGTATTTGTACCTAACTGCAAAACATCTGGAAAAATATATCCATCAGATGTTGCAAATTCAGGTAATTTCTTTAAGAAGTTCTTATAGATACCCTCATTATCTCTATATGTTTTCAAAGCTTTAACAAACGGATACTTTGGAGTTCCATCTGGGTTCTCTTTCTGACTTAATGCTTTTAATGTCTCTTTATCAGTAGAACGCTTTTCACCCAACACTTCAATACCCAATTCATCATACATTATTGTTGCTACTTGTGCTGGTGAATTAGGGTTAAACTCTCTACCTGCTAACTTAAACATTTCCTTTTTTGTTTCATTCATAGCACCAATGATTTTCTCATTCAATTCAGGAATTTTTTCTACATCTATGTGGTAGCCATAAAACTCTGAATAAGCAACTGCCTTTGCAAATGTAATTTCCATATCAAAAACCATCTTTGCATTATACTTATTCAAAATATCCTCTTTCTCTATAAATTCATATAAAGAAAGTGTCATATCTGTATCGGCTGGTGCATACTGTCTTACAAGTTCATAAGGCAAGTCCCAAAAGGCGATTTCACTATCACCAAAACTACCACCTATAATGAAGTCACTTAATTCAAACATATCTAAACCAAATATGTTCTTTGTTAAGGCTTTCAAACCTAACCCATAAGTTTCTTCTTCATAACGCTTTGTTACACCCAAAGCTAACATTGTATCATAAACACAATTCACATTTATATCATAAATATACGCCACTTTCCAGTCGAACTTTACGTTATGGCATATAATCTTCTTCTTCTCAAGGATAGGTCTCATATATCTATCCATAAAATAATGATGGTCACCATCACATAGGTTAGGGAACAATTTATGCTGTAAAGGGAAATAATAACCCTCACCAGGTTTTCTTGATAATACACAACCTACTAATTGGTCAGCTTCATTAGTTCTTGACTTAAAAGTAATATTCAAACCACTTGTTTCTGTATCAAATGCTATTAACCCTTCATGGTCCATAAACATTTTTATTACTTCTTCAAGGTTCTCATCAGAAACAATATGATAATCTCTATCTAATATCCAAGAAGTATTTTTATCAGGATTATTCGCAATTACATCATCTATAGTTTCATACATACCAAAGGCATTTACTACCTCTTTTTCTACCTCTGGAACATAATCAAAACCTAACAAGTCACTATTTAACTTAAATCCTACAATAGAAATTGCTGTCGGACTTAACTTATTACCCCATTTATCCTTTTCTTTCAATTCCTTGAATAAAGAGTCTTCTAAAACATTATCAGTCATCTCTTTTAATTCAATTCTGACATACTGATTTTGGCAAACTACACTTGTAATTAAACCCATCTTATAGTTAATTACACCTATTTCTTTGCGTGTCTTTGGGTCAGTTACCTTTACTGTTCTTACTGCAGAGAAATGGTCACCACCTGATAACTGCTGATTATAATTTTGCTTACCTGATATTTGCATATAACGAAGTAAAGCAGATACCCTTACACAAAATTCTCTGTTTAGAATATTTGTCTTATACTTATTAGTTTTCTTAATGTCTAATCTTCTGCTATTCCATTCTTTCATATCTTTATAACTACTGATTTCCACTGGACAATCAGGGTTATAATCAAGTACCTTAAACCTATTTAAAATATCCCTTGTATGCTCTGTTTCTTTAATAGATTGACCAAAACCTATTTGCAAACCTTGCTCATCAAATAAAGCTACTGCATCATAATCAAACTCAAAGAATTTCGGTGCTGCCTCTAAATAAATTTTAAGGTCATTAAAGCTGTCTCTGGCATAGACTCCAAATTCTACTGTGCCAAAGTTCTTATCATTGTAAATTATCTTTCCACTTAACATATTTTCCCTCCTAATTTCTGAATACAACTTTAAGGAAAGTTATATCTAACAATATAAATTCGTGATTTTCGTGCTTTTCGTGCCTCTCGTGATTGCCAATTAATTTTATTTATATACCTATTACTTTTCTATGTCCAACATACTGAAATGAAAACTCAACATGTCTTCGTCCTCAATCTCATCCATGTCAAAATAATCTTCTAATGTCTCATTTTTAGAAATTAAAATATATAAATCACCAAAAGAGTTAATATAACACTTTTGATTTACATTTGGACTTCCTAATGCACCCTCTACTTCATCCTCATAAGGTACATAGAAATCATCTTTTTCACCTGTATCTATATCTTCATACTTGTCATTTTTCTTATCATAATAAACAGTAACACTTGTTATATCTCTATACTTTAGTAACCTATCAAATATGGACTCATTATGACCCACATCTTCTATACCAAATGGCTTATTTACTGTATTTCCACTACGATGTATCTCTATGGCAAAACTCTCACAACTATTGTATTTACCTATATAATTGCAACCCATTCTGCGTATATGAGTTTGAATATTGGAAACGTCAAAAGCACCAATATATTTTCCATCAATAGTAATTACCTCACAATTTTCTAAACCTAATTCTATTTTACTTATACCATTCATATTTTAACAACCCCTTTTATTTGATATATTATAGTGTATGCTACATATGCAAATGTGTTACTGTTGCTTTATTACTACTTAAATAAATCCGTTACTTTTTGCTCTTTTTCTTCTGTACTCTTATATAACGCCTTTGTTGTCTTACTATAAATAATTTCTGTATCATTTGTAAGTAAAGACAACTCAAATAAAATTGCAGAAAAAATATCTACATAGTGAGCAGGACAATTCTCTTTCTCTAACCAATTATAAATAGTCTTGCTATTTATAAAAATCAATAATGGTTCTGTTTCACTCAATACCCCATTTTGACTTAGTTTTCTGAACTGCTTAANACCTTTCTCAATAGCTATCAATGTCTTATCAAATTTCTTGAGGTTTTCACCTTTAATTCTACCTGTATTTGAATATAACAGCTTACCTCTATTTGTATATACAGTCATAGCTCTTTCGTAGATTTCTTCATTTTTTCTATTGTCTATATACATCTTCATAAACTTTTGCACGCCCCTTTTTTTAACAAAATTTTAACAGCAATCTTACCTAAATATCATAAATTTATTTAAGATTGCTGTTATAGTTTTTGTCCATTTTTTCAATAATTGTGTCCAATTATAGTTTAATGTCTCTTCTTTATATGTGTAGTTATTTTCAAATCTATATTCTTTCCAGTTGTAAGAACTAATCTGATTGTATCATATAAAACTACCCTTGAAGGTTTTATATATACACTATCTGGTGATATAGCTACAACTGTATTAAAGCGGCTATCAATTAAATTTTCTATTAACTCTACCTTAACAAGATTCATAAATTTGTTTCTATCCATATTAACTACTTTTACACCTGATGGGGTTGTTAATCTATACATATCCCTACACCAAGTTATATGTTTTGTATGAACACCTTGAGGAACAAAAACTTGTTGATACATATAATCCATTAAAGGACTTATATCTATTTTTAAAATATCACAAGAAGTGGTATTAATTGTGTCCCATTCTATATAATCAGGGTCCACATCCATTGTAAGATTACTCTTATTTATACCTAAGAAGTTACCCTTCTTATCTTTTATAAGAGGAATATCTGGTATTAAATCCAAAGTCTTTGGACTTCTTGGCTTCATTTCTATTGTCTTTATTGTTACATTAGCATAAGGTCTTAAATATTCTTCTAATTTATTTAGGAATGTATATAAGCGATAAAATATATCACTTGTACCATACTTCATACATAAACCCTGTATTGCTTCTTTCAACTTTATATTCCTAATAGTTTCACTCTTATTCAATTTGAAAACTTCTTCGGTTTCTGCCTTAAACAATATTTCCAGCTTTAAAAAATCCTCTGGATACAATAGATATAATTCTTTGAAAGTATCTTCCACTTCCTTATTGTCGATAAAAATACTTTCATCTATATTTGATACAAGTTTCAAATAAGGATATGACACCTCACCATCTTCAGTGATTGTGTCGTACGCTTTCTCAACCTCTTGGGTTTTCAATATATTTCTTGCTAAATTCTTTATATAAGGCTCTACATCTTCATAATTATCATTCTGATTTAACACCGCTGTTATAAATGCCTTCTGTACTGCCTCTTCCCAATTTGGACCATTAAACTTCTTAAAGTACATTATGTTATCAGCTATTGCTCTCTGCACTTTAAGAACATATTCTTCATTACCCCTAACACCATTTACTGAAAATGTTAACATAAAATTTCCCCCAACTTTTGATAACAGTTTGGCTTGGTTAATACATATTCAATTATCTCTTTCAAGTCAAACTCTTTTATTACATCTCTCAATTTGCTTTGAGCCTTCAAATCATCCAATTTTGATAACTCAATTAAACGCCAAATATCCTTACCAACTGAATAATAAATGCGTTCTCTTACATCAAGAAAGTTCTTTATATAATATTCCTCATCTATCGACTCTAAAACATCATCAATAGAACCATCAACACAATCTACTACAAGTTCTGTAATACCCTTATAACCCTTTGTTAACTCATCATTAGATATAATAGGTATGTCAGATTTCTTTGCTCTCTTTAACATAGAGTTCGTTTCACATATTNGCGAAAAAGCTGACAAATTTATTACATCTTTACCTTTACCCTCGATTATTTTTATATATGCTTCACTTAACCACTCTTGGTTTGATTTTGTTTTAGGTGAATTTAAGAGTTGCATTACTTTATCCATATGGGCGTATGGACTTTGATTTATTGAAAATGTAGGTATCATCCCCAGCTCCCCCTTATCAGAAATAATTATAGTGTTTACATTATACTCTATATATTATTTCCTGTCAATAACACCTGCCCATCTAAAACAAATTTATGCATAAAAAACTTAAAACAAATAAAAAGCAAGTGGCATAATTGCCCACCTGCTTTTTTACAATTTATGTCATATATCTGCTTCAGTATCCATATCATTTGTATATGATGGAAGTGAACCACCATTTAAGATGTAGTTTTTTGTTTTCTCTGCTTGTTGCATACCTAAAACTACCTCATGTGCATTCTCTTTCATCCATTTTACCCAACCTGCTATATAATTCTCTGAATTTTTTGCAAGGTCTGTATCCTCTTTAAAACCTGCTTCAGAACTCAAAAGCAGACTACTTACTTCAGCTATAAGTTCCTCTCTTGACCTTTCCTCTTTGGTTTCATGATACTTCTTAAAACACTCTCTGTTCAACCTCTTTTCAATACCTGTTGAATGAGATAATTCATGAAACAAGACTCTATAATAAGCCTCATTACTATTGAAATAAGTCATTTTCGGAATAACTACTCTATCACCTACTTCAGTATAATAAGCAGCATCTATCGATTCTTCACTTATTTTTACACCACTACCCCGCACATACTTCTCAATAATTTCCTCTGGTGCAGTTACTCTTTCCTCAAAGATTCTACCCATTTTTGAAGGTAAAGTATTACCCTCTTTATCTTTGATATAAGTAATATTATATACCTTGTAATATCTTAAAATCCAGCTTACAAGAACTGCTTTACCATCCTTATGTCTTACCTTGTTATAAATCCTTGACTTTGCACCATTTTGTGCTAAATCTGCTTCTTGGTCTGCTGTTAATTCCTTGAATGTGGGGCCATAATATACAACCAACTCATAAGGTGTACCCTTGTCAAACCAATAATTTGTCTTATTCTTTAGATTATAAGTTTCTAATTGTTTTGGTGTGATATATTCACCACCGTCCAGAAGAAATTTGTTTATTCCNACATACTCTCTTTCAGAAAACCAATTAATACTTGCAAAAGCAAAAGGTTTCTGCCAAGGCAATACTTTATCCTTTGCAATCTTCTCTAACAATCTCTCTACAATTATGTTCTGCACACTCTTTGACATATTCAGTACCCTCTTTCCTATGTATTTTATAATTATATTATAAAATAATTATTAACATTTGTCAACAAATTTAATTTAAAATTTTCCTATTTTAAAGTATTTTTTATTGCGGCAAATTCTTCTGTTATATCCTTATATTCAAAACTTAGTAAGTCTAACTTTCTACCCAACCAAGCCATCTTAACTTCATGGTCGTCATTCCAAATAACAAGACTTTCAAATTTACCGTCTGCAACTATCAAACCTGACTCTAATCTTACTATCATATTTCTACTTAAACNCTTTAAGGCTTGTTGCACTTTCTCATTTGAAAGTGATAATACAGATTTCTTATTTCTTAAATCAGATAAAATAGCAGTTTCAAACTCTTCGGTTATGTCAGTCCAAACACCAACTAACTCATTGATTCTTGAATAGTACATATTAGGACCTTCATAGTCTTTACTCTTCTTAATCTCATTTTCATATAACAGAATTGAACCCTGTTTATTATAAGCTCTTATTGTGGTCTTACCCTTATAAATCTCTTTCAACAGGATATTATCACCATAAGTACCCTTTAAAACTTGCATTGGTACCCCTCTATTATTGAAGAATGATAATGTGTAATAATCATCTGGTACTACTGTTTCTACATTCTCAAAAACAGCAAAAGCAAAGTTTCCTTTATCCTCTAATGTACCCTCTACTATTACACCTAAACCTTCTTTTACATTCTTGGTATTATCTCTATGTTGAAATACTATTTTCTTCTTGTCAAAGGTTATTAAACCCTTTTCCCCCATATAAAGCACGCTGCACTCATTAACCATTAGTTTTTTCAACCCNTTCTCTACAACTATTTTATTTTAATTACAACATAGTATAGAGAATAACTCCTTGCATTTTTGCTTTATATGTCAATTATTGATGATTGTCTCCCCATTTTATGTGTTTTCTGTATAGTCATAAATACACAGGTGTATTTTTTGTGTATTTTGCTATACTTTTAAAAATACATGCAAATACATATTTTTAATTATAAATTCTCTAAAGTTCTCCAAATGGATACTTCTTGAATTTTATAACCTTTACCGTTTCTCATAACTACTGTTGAAATACCACTATTTAGAATAAATCTTCTACATAACATACAAGGTTCTGCTGCATCTAATACTTTACCTGTTTCTGCATCAATACCTACTAAATACAATGTACCACCTACCATATCTTTTCTTGAAGCAGATATAATTGCATTTTGCTCTGCATGAACAGATACACACAATTCATATCTCTCACCTGCTGGTACATTTAACTCTTTTCTTTTACAAATACCCCTCTCAATGCAATCACGACAACCCCTTGCTGCACCATTGTAACCAGTAGCTATAATTTCATCATTTTCAGATACAATAATTGCACCAAATTTTCTTCTCAAACAAGTTGCTCTTTGCGCTACTGTCTGTGCTATATCTAAATAGTAATTAATTTTATCTTTTCTCTTTGCCATTTTATTTACCCCTCTTTAACTTACTTTTTCAATTATTTCTTATTCATTACAATACTTTTTTAAGTAATTTATAACTGCTTCTGCTACACCTTTTGCTAATAAAGGTGGTACAGCATTACCTATTTGCTGATATTGAGATAAACTTTTATCCCATGACATATTGGTTCTATTACCCTTGAANACATATGTATCTGGGAAAGACTGTAATCTTGCACCCTCTCTTGCTGTATAATTTCTATTCAAGTAAGGATGCACAAAATTACTTTGAAAACTTGCTGGTATTGTCGGTGACGGCTTATCTGGATAAGGTCGCATATTATTCTGTGAAAATGCCTTACCACTTTTTTCTTTCGCATTACCACGCTTTCTTTGAGAATATTCTTCTGGTACATCTTTTACTGATTGACCAAAGCCTATTTGCTCAAATCTTTCTACTAACCTCTTTGTATGCTTCATAGCTATATGATTTCTTACTACAGAACTGCCATTTCGTATATACTTTTGATAAGAGTTCATAGGCGCACAAGCATATAATTGTTCTTCTGTACCCTCACCTGCTTTTATTNGTGGTAAATCCATCAAGGCTTGTTCTATTGTTATCTGCTCNTCACCAAATAGAAAACCTTTAGGCTCTAATGACTTTAAATCAAAATCTATGTCATCTCTTATACCAATAAAGAATATTCGTATCCTTGATTGTGGTACACCAAACTCTGCTGCATTTAATTTGAATATTTCATAATTGTAACCCTTATCTTTTATCTCTTGACCTATTATATCTACTACACTCTCACCATTTTTGGTTTTCATAGATAACATACCTTGAACATTCTCCATTACAAAAAATTTAGGTTTATATATACCAACGAATCTTAAATAGTCCATAAATAAACTATTTCTTGGGTCTTTGGGGTCTCTTTTTCCACTTAAGGAATAACCTTGACAATTATGTACTACACAATTATTAACCATAAAAGAATGAGAATCTTCAACTGTTAAATCATATACTTCTTCTTTTTCCTCTAATTCAACCATATCTTTTAAGGGATACCAAATCTGATTGTCCTCAAAAAAAGCATGATATGAAGGACTTACCTCTTTTCTAAAAGAAATCATATTATAATCTCTTTGATTCACTAATCTACCTTCTATAATGCAAGTTGGATTTTTCTTTAAAAAACACATATCCACAGGAACATTATATACTTTCATAATACATTGACTTATACCATATATTAGCTTTTCACTAACTGAGGAAATCCTATATTTCTTCACTTTTTTATGAAAGCTACCATCACTATCTAAATACCCCTCTATAAACTCTTTTAGATAATTTTTAGGTAAATCAAATATAAAAGAGGGTAAATATTTACCATATGAATATTCACCAAACTGTGAAGCAAAATGCCCTAATTCCATATTAGAAAAAGTATAACGATAAGTTGTTTTTGTCTCTGATTTGGAATACTCAAACACATTACCTATTTTTTTCTTCAAAAAAATCACATTCATTTTTATTACAACATACTTCTATTCCACGATACTCTTTTCTATACTTATTACTCCTTTTTGCATTATGTTTTCTTTGTTTATATAACCAACCATCACCAACATATCTTCCTAATAAATACCATAAAGTTTTATTCGTCATATCTAAATTACATAATCTTTTTGTTGTAAATTGATTTACATTAACTTCTATACCTTTCCATTCTGGCAATTTTGATTCTTGATTTATTGAACTACACACATAATAATCTTTTAGATTGTTTTCTATTTCAGATAATCTTTTCCAAGTAGGCTCTTTAAATTTCCTTACAGGGTATCCTTTTTGTTCATCTTTTTCTGTATATTTTTCACGTACATAAAATAAATGGTCTTTTGTTACTTTTATACTTGAAAAAGAGTAACCCCTTAACTTTACAACACTTTTAACCCCTTGATTTATTACATTAGTTACTTTATGATATTTATTGTCATGTGATAATACACTATCACCTATTTCAACATCTTTTATAGATATATAACCCCTTGAAGTAAGTACAAGTGTATCCCCTGTGAAGCAACTTGGTCCACCTATAATACCATCAATTTCTACATTTCCTGTATATTCTTTTGGATTATCTATTGTTGTTATATCTGCAACTAAAACTTGCGTTTCTGGATGATTATACTTATAAGTTTCTGCTGCTGAAGTATCTTTCTCTAATGCTAAAACTACTTCAAAACCTGCCCCTTCAAAACCTGTACTTAAACCACCACAACCTGCAAATAAATCAATTAACTTCAAATTTCTTTACCCC